>Ga0137404_10000178_pt1 | contig 41289 bp, 78 predicted proteins | sample CZOMad2_1_16fung_FD_108285 | JGI IMG/M metagenome (GOLD analysis project Ga0137404, IMG submission 108285) | Vadose zone soil fungal communities from Angelo Coast Range Reserve, California, USA - CZOMad2_1_16fungal (Illumina Assembly) | ecosystem: Environmental > Terrestrial > Soil > Vadose... | reverse complement strand
CCATCTGCAATCCCCGCCGCTTGGTCGCGGGCGACGATGAAACCTTTAATTTCAGCTTTATTTAGATCCTCCATAGCCACAAGAATCTTTCGATTCATTTCCTGTTGCCTTACTTCTTTTTCTATGTCCCGCTGCGCTTCTGCTATTTGGGCGGTGATATGCCCTATAGCACATTCTTCATCTAAAAGTTCTCCTTCTCGATCAATATAAAAAGCCAACAAAACTTTCAGAATCTTCTCAGCACGTTCAGTGGGGGTCATGGCAACCTCTCAATCGCTTCATGCAATAGTCGAAGAGCTTTTTGTAAATAGGCTTCCGTAATATACTGAGCCACAAACCAAAGGCCATCGTCCTTCGCCTGTCTAGCGACTAATTTCTTAAGCCGGGCGGTCGGGGTCATGATATCACCACCCTCCCATGATCACAAAAACAATAGCCCGCATAACCCGGCTGGCAACATGCAGCACCACAGGGCTTATTCTCATGAGGATCAAAATAGGTCCTGAATGGATTCTGCTCTCGGACTCTTTGCTGAACACAATCGTGACATTCACACCTTGGATGAGTTTGCGGATTTTGCAAATCGCTCATTTATTCAGCTCCGCAATGAGGGCGTCGGCATATAAAAGACAATTCGTCTCAAAATCTCTAAAAGAAAGTTGCCCATTCGCTAATATTCCTTGCATCGCCATCGCCGCAAAGTATTCGCGCTTAGAAAGACCTAAGCATCTTTTTTCTTTATACGTAGTCACATAGGGGTTTGGTCCTGGAATTGCAATAGGAATAATTTCATCGCTAAACGCCGGATCATTGGGATTGGTCATAATCCACAGGCCTTGAACCATGCTTCATGTAACCCCGGAGCATATGGTTCGCCTCTTTGCTCATTCGCGATAATATGTTCAGCCACCTCAAGCCTGTAAAGAAGGGCCAAAATCTTTTGCGAATCATTTTGAGACCAATATGTTGGCGCAGGACCTTCCTCCAGACATTTCTTCAATCGTTTCAAATCTTTATTGGTGAAAACCATACTAGTCCTCCTTCTTCGCAGATAAGCATTCCTCTAGTACAGGATCGTTTTAGTTGTCCATGTCCGCATTCACTAGACATCGAATACCTCAGAAAGAGCTTTTTTAGCCGGGCGCAAATCGGCTGACTCCAGAATTCCCTGTTCAACAGAACGAAGATCATCTTGATAATAAAATTCTAATGCCTCTTTTAGTCTCCGGTTTTCGGACAAAAAACCTTTCCTCAAACTAAAATCACAGATCAGGTCTAAAGCATCCGCATAACGTTTTAAGCGTGAGAGTGTGCAATGAATAAGGCCGCCATGAAAATCCCGGCTGATGTTGCCTTTTGATGTTCCCAGCAATTTTGCCAGATGCGCATAAGACCATTTCCTGCGCTCCAGCTCTGAAAGAATATCGAATTCAAGCTGGAGGGTCACTTGGCTTAATTCAAACTTCTTCCGGAAGGAGCGGGATTTAAGTTCGCGGCTAAGCAGTCCCTTTGGCATCAATCCTCCGCAAACCGGTCGGCCAGTGCGCATTTTGTGCACATCGGCCAGTTGGGAAGGCCATAGTTAATTGTTAAGACACGGCCACAGTCAAGGCAAACAAGCTCAGTCATGGGAGCGGGACATAGAATCCTCATCCTCTTTCAATAGTCTTCTAGCCGCCGCCAAAAACGCCATAATATCAAACCAGTCCAAATTTTCATTATTGATTTCAATGTGATGCTTTTCCTGGTAGTTCAACATCGCATCATGAGCCGCTTCTAAATGCCAAAGCGTATCCATCTCAATCCCGAGACTATCTTTCATTTCCATCCACCCACCAAAACTCCGGCCATTGCCATTTTATTTTTAGCATTTGGATTTATTCCGCATTCTGAGCTTCTGCTTGGCCTTCCCACGGCACCGCTTCAGCGCCCGGATGTTCCGGCCATCCCCTCTGCACTTTTTCCCCCGATGCAATACGTTCATCGTATTTCTTCATTTCTTCGTCATAAACCATCTGCAAGCGCTTGATCTTCATCTTCAAATTATGAATCCGCCAATATAAACCCTCATCAATCATTGGTTTTCCCACCAACCCTTGGCCGGCACCAAGATATCGCCATTGTCAAAAACAGTGCGCTCCTGGTGCGCGCATCCGGTTAAATAAAGAACGCTGACCATCAGCATCACTACAAAAAGCATGGTCCAAAAGACGCCGGCCCAATTGACTTTCATTCTAAAGTCGCCAGCACAACACGCGGTTCGGGGTCATCTTCATACCAGGTATGCTGACATAAACTACGGCAAGTCTTAAACCGGCGCTCATGCTCATTAAAAACTTCAAAGAAAGTGCTCCAGTGGTGGCTACAGAAAAGCTGCTGGGGCATAGGACGCATCTGCTTAGCTGTTTCCATGGATTACCCTTAAAGTTTCTTTTAAACGCGTCCTGTGCCTTTGGCAATAGGTCAGGGACGCTTCTACGCTCCCATCAAGATTGGCTGACCTGCGCTTGCCGACCAACAGGTCTAAAATCATCTTGTCCTCCTGGCAATGAAGGCAGGTCATAGTGGAGAATGGGGGGATGGCTGCGCCGCTAAAAAAAAGGATGCGTGCTTGGCTGGGGGATGAGAAATAGAGGGAGTCGGGGAGGGGGTCTTATTATAATTATGCCGCCCCCCTTGGCCCTTTTGTTTTCCAGAACCCAAAGCATTCTTTCTTAATGATCCTATTGATTTATTTGACGCTTTATTTCGCATCGTTGCGATCATGTGCTGGCAAGCGGTCTTGTAGACTGATGGTCATTGACGGTGGATAGGCTCTGTTGCAAATGGGTTGCAATCACCGTCTTATCTCCGTCGATAGATCGATGAAGTGGAGAATCGGGACAGACTTCTGCATCCTTACGGTGCATCCAATCCCCCTGCTCTAACCCTTACCATAACCTTAGACCATGCTCCGTTCGCGCTATCGCGCTCCGTCGCCGGTCAGTCGGCGCCTTCATTGGCCCTGCTTCCGTCCGGGCTATCGCCCGTCCGTTCGCCTGGCCCATTGCCATAATCCAATTGCTTCCGTTTAATCCATTGTCCATCATTATCAAACGAGCCAATGACCGATTTAACCGTATCGCAGCGCCTACACACTTTCACCCAAGATAAATTGTTATGATGCGTCTTGAAGACGAGCTTCCAATTGTGTGACCCTTTTGCGCAATTAGGAATATATCTGTGGGTAACAAACTGTTCATCCATACCTCTCCCATTTACATCAAAAACCGGAAAGCCGTTGGCGAAAGCAAAAGTAGCTCTTTACCCCTTATTCTGTCAAGAGCACGTTTAGCTCTATGCGGGCGCGCGCGTACGAGCAAAGTACATTTTAACAATTTTCTTTCCTCCCTGAGAAGGCTTTGTTCAAGCGCTGCTATCGCCATCATCATAAAGCTTTAAGCAATTCCCCGGTCCCAATCGTAGGGTGATGCAGGTTCTCTATAACCTTTTGGATACCATTAGCCCCAGGATTTTCAGGTGAAGGGCTACAAGCTTACGCGCTGATACATTCGACTTTTTGATTTCGGTTAAACGTTTAAAACCGGCAGGTTGGAAAAAGGGAAACCCCTTCAATGGCCTGCGGCGCGATCAATACAAAAGAATTGATTTCGCAGGCCATAAAAGGGGCTACAGTTCTTTTGTATCAGATCGCGCATACAAAAACAATAGCTCATTTAAACCATTTGTCAAATTATGCGCTAGGATGCGATTTAAGACCCCTAAAACATGTTCATCATGCATTGTGATGCTTCAGCATAGCTCGTAATAAGCAATACAACGGTGTTATTCATCAATAAAGCAGGTTTAAATGAGCCTTAATGCTCCAATGCCTGTTTTTAAGGCTTTTACAGCAGCATCGTGGTTATTCCTTATATATCGCTATTGACCGCCTAAGTGCAACACTTGTAAAATCTTTTCCATCACCTACTTAAACCTTGAATAATAATAATATTATGATAGACTTAAGTATGAACAGAAAAGAGCTGATGAATTTGATCCGCGAGATTCTTCGAATCACCGTCATCTTAGACGATGAGATCAGCGCGGAAGAACGGGTGATCCGCATTAAGCACTTGCTCGTCGATGCCTTAACTGAAATTGAAGCTCCGATTAAATTCGGGAATGATGATGAAAAAGGAGCCCACTAATATGAAATATTCAGATCTTCAAGATCAAATTGGTCAAAAGGGAATTCGGGATATTCTTCTCTGTCAAGATTGCGGAAATGAATGTTCAGCTAATGCGGCGGATTATTGGAATAGACCACAAGATTCTACGATCTCTTGTGAGTGTGGCGGCGAGTTTATTATCGGTCATTTTGTAAGAACATTCGTTGAAAAAGAGGTGGCTTAACATGAAAAATAAATATTGCTTAGGTGTTATGGATTTAGAACATGGAATGCATGAGCCTAACCCAGGTGAAATTCGTGGTCAAAATGTTCTCTGTATTGAATGCGGACTTCCAATAGATAAAGATACTCTTGATGTAAAAGGGGTGGCCTAATATGGAACACACACAAGATTGCCGGGAAATCGCTGGGGATCAAGCTACAGTTTGCAAATGTGTTGCAGGCCACACGCCATCGGCGTGTACCTACGATGTCCAAAATAACAAACAACTTGGACACTTTGGAAATTGTGCATTAATCACACAACCAGAACATTCCCCAACACCATGGGAAATTGATCCTAGAGAAAATTCGGATATCCGGTCTTTGGATGGCTGGCATTTAGTAACGAGCGTTAGATCTTCCTTACGTACTGATCCTAAGGCTAATGCCGAATACATCGTTCGTGCGGTGAATGCTCATGAGGCATTATTAAAAGCTGCAAAATTATTAATTCAGCTAGACGATGAATGTCATGCGCGCCCAAATAAATTAAATGGATTATTGGATAAGACGAGAGCGGAATATCTAGCAGTCATCGCCAAAGTGGAAGGCAAGTAATATGAAATCTCAGCACACACCCACGCCTTGGCGAATGAACGATAGAGGCACCATTTTTAATGGACCCTGGATTGCAAATTGTCACAATGGAATTAGAAATAAGATTCCAGACCAAACATCATTAGCTAATGCGGCCTTCATTGTCAGAGCAGTAAATTCTCATGAGATGTTAATTAAATCGCTAAAGCGAGCATGTCTTTATTTTGAGGCAATGGGACTTTCTCAGGATCATGAAGCATGGAAAATGGCATTAGAATCCATTTCTAAAGCGGAGGGCAGCCATGATGAACGATGACATGCTCGAATCATTCTACTCCTGCCCTGAATGCGGCTGTGAAGGTTTCGCCGATGACTTGAAAACAGACTTCAAAAATAAGAACGCGAACCAATGCTGTATGGACTATTTAAAAGAGGTGGCCTACCCATGATGAACCTTGGAAAATTCACATTCGAAAAAGAAGTAGGCCACTATGAGGAGAAAGAAGAAATTTGGCAACAAGGTACGCCCTATGAGCATAAAGCAAAATCAAGCAGATGGATTAAGACAGGAATTGAAGAGGTCGTCATTGAAGTCATAATTGACCCTTTAGGGGTAGCCCGAGCGGTTAGCGGGGCTGTCAGAAATAAGAGCGGAGTTTCAAAATACCTGGGCGGTGCTGTCATTGGACGGAGGGTCTAGCCGTGAAAACCTTCCAAAAAAAGGAAGTCGCCTAGCCATGACCGAATCCCAGGAATTTAACGCCTGGCTCAGGCGCAATTATCGCTACCTGCAAGGGCGGGCGCCGGACGAGATTGCCTACCTCGCCCGCTTAAATGGCTTTAGCTTAGCCGTCATCTGCCCCAAAATGTGCGATCAAGCGTCCACGTTTAAACGCAAGCTTGATTTTGAAGACTCGCCGTTCCGGGACCTCTGGATCGATTTACGCTGCCATGAATATGGGAATAAAAGGGGGATTTAAGATGAAAAAGAAATCAACGATCTTATACGACTGTGCAGGATGTAATTCTGAAAACGAAATTACATCGAATGGGACTTGCCTTAATTGTGGAAGAAATTTAAAAACCCAACACATGGCGACGCCGTGGAGCGTAGTAAGAGATGGAAACAATGAAATATGTATCGCAAATCAATGGGGATATATAGCTTCGCTAGGTTTGCCAAAAAGCAAAAGACAGAATGAAGACGCTGCCTTCATCGTCCGGGCCGTCAATGCTCATGAGGAATTACTAGCTGCCCTGCGAGTCCTTCATGCAAGATCGAATTGCTGTTCAATTGATGAGAGTGGTTGCCCTTTCGCGGAAGCTTTCGCCAAAGCGGAAGGCCTACAATGACACGGTTGGAAATCCTGGAGCGCATTTTGTCTTTAGACTTGCGTCATCTCTCGCAGGAAGAAAAAGAATGGCTACATGAACTTAGGAACCAAGCTACCCGAGAAAATATCCGCCATTACATTAAAAACAAAAAAAAGGAGACTGCCCAATGAAAACGATCGTTATTTTTTCTGTGCTGCTGGCATTTGGAACGGGGTTCCTATTTGGCCGGCATGCTAAAGCCCGAGCCGCTTACCGCGCCGGTTTTAACGCTTGCCAGGAGCAGTTTTAAATGATCAGCGATTGGGAATTAAAAGTGCGCTTGCGTGAGGCGAGCGGCCAATGGAGAAAAGAGCTGCGTACCGATTACATCGACGGTATTATTCGGGGACTTGCGATTAGCCTTGATCTGACCGTCCAGCTCAGGAAGGAAACCTATCTAAGAGAGCTGAGCGAAAAAAAGCTTGTAAAAAAAGTGCATATTACGAAAAAGGAATACCGCAAAACCAAAGCCGGGAATGTTGACCAATCGCTAGATGATTTTTTTGATAGCTCAAGCCATTGATGGACTAAGGGGCGTGCCATGAAAAAATTACTTCTTTTAAGCGTGATGGTTTTAAGTGCCGGATGTCAAAAGAAACCCGAGCCGCCGGTGCCTGTCGACGTGGCGGGCCCGACTAATCCGCCGACACAGCCCAATCCTCCGCCCACGACTCCGCCGCCTCCCGTGACCAATTGCCAAGGGGGAACCGTTGCATTCTCCAGCGTTTCGACGATCGCTGATAACAGCATTAAAGATGTTGTGATCCCCGGCTTTGATCTGGGATGCGGCGATACCGTGCAAGTTTTTTTCCGTAATCAAGGGGTCGCGCCCACTACAGCATGGACGGAAATTCATGATGTTCCAAATGGCGCGAGCTATTTTGCGCTCGACGGACAGATCATCCATATCCATAATAGTGGCGGAAGTCTTTTAGATTTAGATGTCGAAGCACTTTTGAAGTAAGCGTACGGGGGATCTATGGAATCAATGAATGCAGGAGGAGTGCAAGTTATGCCCATTAAAAAAGTCATCGTGCCTTTTGTCTGCCAGCGCTGCGCCTATCTATGGAAAAGCCGGGTGAAGACGCCGAAAGCTTGTCCGGCTTGCAAGAGTTACCGGTGGCAAAAGTTTTCTGAGGAAAATCAGGAGTCATCCAAAACAACGCCCAAACAATAAAAAGGATAAAAACCTAAAATGGAAAAAACGAAAATGCCTAAAGAAATTGCATTTGAATTTCAAGAGATTCCGCTGCATGAAGCAATCAATGCTGTCATCGCCGGGGACGGCAATTATACGGAGGTCAAGGAGCGCTTGCTCACTATTCTGCCTGAGATAGAACGCCGGAACCAGGAGGGAGGGGACCGCAAAGCCTTTGCTTTTGGATTGCCGAATGGTAAAGAAGTTCCTGAAGACCAGAGGCGCGGCCTTTGCATGGCCATCAATGCGACATTAAGAAAAGCAACTGTCGGATGGCATCTTACTTATTCAAGCAACCGGAAACTATTTATCTGCGTTCCGCATAGCTACAATAGAAAGCCTGTAAGAGAAAGCCGCTCTCTCGCCACTGTCCGGGCTACCCAAACGAATGACACAAGCCAAAAAAATGTCACGCTTGAACACATTGAGGCTACGGTCGTGAAGGTATTCGATATTACTATAGAATCTATTATGAGGAAGGGGAGAATTCCATACTACCAAAGCAGGATACGTAATGCCATTATTTATTTAGCTTATCGCAAATATGGAATATCTTCAATAGATATCCTAGCTCGTTATCCTATAAGTGGAGCATCTATCAAGAATATGAATCGAAACATAGGAAAAATAACAGATCAAATAAAACAAATTGAAGCTGCGCTCTAGGGGGGCAAATACATGTCGCATTGGTCAGGAAGATCGTATCCAGTAGGGACAAAAGTGCAATACCGGAATGGGTATATCGTCATTAAAACAGGCGATGGAATGATTGCCGAGTCACGCCGAGTGTGGGAGATCTCGCGCGGGCCATTGGAGCCAGGAGACAGAGTGTTTCATATGGATGGCGATCGAACGAATAACAAAATCCAGAACTTAGCCAAAGTCCATTTTAACCAAACGAAATTCACGATGCTGAAGGAATCCAAAATTCTGTGGATGCCGACGATCAGAACCATTGAAAGGAAAACCGGAAAAGTTCTTCTAAATTCATAAGGAGGAATCATGGCCGATAAAATGGCGTGCAGAATTTGTTTGTCACGAAGTAAAAAGGTGCCGGAAGACTTTGACCGTTTTTTCCTGACGGAAACGGATTTCGTCATGCATCTGGAACGGGAGCATCATATTCCCATTCGCGGGCCACTGGAAACGTACGCGCAAGCGCGCAGAAGATTTCTCTTGGAAAACCCCGCTGCCTATGATGCCCGCACCTGTAAATGCGAGCAATGCGAATTGAAAAGGAGTCCACGTCATGTCAATTAAGCGGCGAGGTGGCGACGAAGAGGCTAACTATTTTTATCGCTTTATGTACAAAGGGCATTCCTTTTGCGAAGGTGGATATAGGACTAAGGCACAGGCGGAAGAAGGCGAGCGCTTGGCGATGAATAAAGCCATCACGCAAAATCTGCATCCCGATGATTACGCGGGGGAGATGACATTCCGGCAAGCGGGGGAATGGTGGAAGAAAAATCGTCTCCCTGAAAAGCGCAGCGGCAAGGGTGATATCGGAATGCTAAATCTCACCATGGACTATTTTGATAAGCAGCTTATCCGCGCTATTGAACCTGAGATGATCGATGAGTTTCTTGGTAAACTTCAGGAACTCAGGAATGCGATGAGCAAGCGCCATTATCATGTGGGCCCGCACACGCGCAACCATTATCGCGCGCTCATTCATGCGATCTATGAACGGCTTAAGTTTAAGCGCATGTACAAGGGCGAAAACCCTGTGGCCTTTGTCGATAAAATACAAGTGCCATTGAGCCGAACTCGATTTATCTACCCGGCGGAAGAAAAGATTCTCACTCCAGCCGTCCAAGCAGAGCCGGACATTTTTGATTATTATCTTTTGGGCGTCGAGCTTGGAATGAGAATCGGAGAGATGCGCAAGATCCGCATTAAACACATTGACCTTATCATGAAAAATATTTTCATCCCTCACCCAAAGAACAACAAAAGCAGGCATGTCCCGTTTGATTCTGCGGATTGGGACCCAGGCCATATTGTGATGGGCCTGTTTAAGCGCAGGATGGCCGGGAAGGGCCCTGAAGACTTCCTTATGCCCCGCTGGAGCTATTCCTATATCCTGGAGCATTTTAAGGCCATCTGTGAGGCTGTAGGGCTGCGCCTGGAAAAGGGCGAGGCGATCCATTTATGGCGGCACACATTCGCTTGCCATAGACTTTCCCATGGACATCCTCTTTATTTGGTCTCTCGTGCGATGGGACATTCTTCTAATGATGTGACGGAGAAACACTACGGGCATCTCGAACTTACAGACCTTGCCGCCCAGAAACGGACCAAAGGGTCGTTTACGGTTTGCAACCAGTTTGCAACGGCTGAAAAAATTCTGGAAAATTCATCTGAGAATTACGTTGAAAAGTAGAATCAATTTGGGGGAAAAGTGTTACGGTAGCACATTCGTCTCCAAAACCGATGAGTGTTGTACTTGGATAGCGTTCCTCGACGGTGAGTCAATCGGCATGATTCGGTATTATTCGCTATAATGCGGGTGGCATTTGCAACCATTTTGCAACGGGTGTTGCACCTAGGGGTTAGGGTTATGCATGCGCATGTGTGGATCTATATAGAGCGCGGCAGCGGGGAATGCCCTAAAAAGAACACGCCTAAGCCTGTTTGGATACCTGGGCACTTGGCTGCTTGCAAGTGCGGAGAAAAGATGTTTTTTCCGGATGACCCAAAACTAATGCCGGTTGAATGCGTATAGCCCTAGAAACTAGTCAGGAGGATTAAATGGACTGGAAATATATCGTGCGGTTTATTCTTCATTGGATTGTTCTTCCGTTAGTAATCGCAGCTTTCCTACTTGGGGGTATGGTTTATGTAAATAGACATTATCATCCAGATCCGATGGCTACTGATGGGCGATAAATCAAAAGACGTTGAAATGTCATGGAATTATAGGGCCATACGAAAGACAAAGCGAAATCCGATCAAGGATGGCAATCCAAAAATCCTGCATTGGTACGATATCCATGAGGTTTATTATTCAAAGAAAAAAAGAAAACTTATTCCAGACGGATGGACTAAAGATCCTATTCTCGGAGGATTTGAATCAATGGAAGATCTCGAATGCAGCTTGGCTCGAATGTTATTGGATGTGCTGAAAAGTCCTGTAACTATTATCAAAGGCAAAAGATTAGTAAATCGTTAGGAGGGAGAAGGAAAAATGAAAAACCAGTGGTGGAAAACACTTTTTAGATCTAAGCCGAGCGTTACGTTTGGAGGGTTCGCTATGGTGCCGGCATTGAATATCCCGAATAAAGAAAAGGAGCCCGAAACGCAATACAGGACACCCGGCCCTTGGAAAGTGAGTTTACAGATAAAAGAACTCAACAAGGACCAAACCGTCGCTTATACGGAGCATTCAACATTTATCGCATCGGAATATATGAGAAATGGCGTGCCTTACTATATGGATAGCTATATTGGGCACTTCCAAGACCCAGACAATGCTGTTTTTGTCGTGCGTGCAGTAAATTATCACGACAAGCTGATTTATCAGCTTAAAAAGGCGGTGCACCAACTTCGCATGAGGAAGGATAGAACCGAAAAAGAGGACGAGACAATCGCAACGGGTGACAAATTAATTGCGGAAGTAAGTGCATAGCCTGAATGGCTACTTGCACCGTTATACAGTGAAAAATTGAGGTGTGTTGGCACAGGGCTGGGAAGTTCAGAAACGCTGTGAATGTCTGATTATCCCTAGAAGCTACATTCAAAAATAGGAGGGAGAGGGATTCGAACCCCCGAAACCCAATTAGGTTTTCCTGCTTTCAAGGCAGGCGCTTTAAACCGCTCAGCCATCCCTCCGAATTTCATGATTGCATAATTGACCTCCAAGACAAATGCCCAGATGATCAATATCGGAAATTCCACAATCTTCACAAAGAACAGTGACCTTCATTGGAGACTTGCAGAGATTTTTAAAATCCCCAAAATCCTTTCCAAATAACTCAATGGATGCTTGCCGACAAAAATCTGCCATCTATTCATTCCTCCGTAATTCTCCATCCAGCTTCATGACTAAGCCGCACAAACATTCATCACAAACATTATGCATCCAGCCCACATTAATTCTCCGGTATCTCTTTGATGCGCGTTCGCCATAGCAGCAGAGATTCAAAAACTTGCGGCTCCAAAACGATCCGGTTGCTCGGATCGCCAGCCTTATTGTTTTCGGTTGTGAGAATTATAGAATACCCATCAAACTCCGCATAAACACTGTCGCCAATATAGGCCTTAATCATAAGTCGCCTCCATTCGTTATTGGGTTGCATGATTCACTATGAGCCAAAGGGCCCATTGCATATGGGCCGAAAGACTGGTATAAAATGGCCTATGAAAATAAAAACAGGACCTATTATTATGGTGCGAAAAGTAGCGGAATATTTTGAATATTATATTCAGCAAGGCAATAAAAAGCTTAACTTTTTCCTTGATCGTTCGACGCACGATGAGCTTCGTCACGCTCAAGCGTTGGCCGAGCAGGCGCCCGAAAGACGAGGGGACGTGCGGCCCGTGATTGTTTTGCAAGTGGCTGATCCTGACCGAAAATCATCGGCTGGCTAATCGCCGCCTGATAATGTTCCGCTAAGATAGACAAGATTTTTGTTCCCACCTTCGTACCGTTCCTGCGGCAATCCGCCTGCAATAAAGGCAAAATTTCGTCGGGAAAACTTACTGAATAACGTTTCAATTTTGTTGGCATACCTTCTCCTTTTTCCCCGCTCCCGACGGTAAAAAATACTTCTTGACCTCAGTGCAACACTTTTACTATTTTGGTGCAGCACCTAAACGAATGACCTTGAAGTTCAGGCAAACATAACGAACTTATTCGCCATGAATCAAGGTGCATCACTAAGATACGTTATTCATCAATTTTATGTCAAGAGGGGGAGTAAGACATGGAAAAAAGCGTAAAGCCTGCCGCTGTTCTAGACGATAGCCGATACCTGACCAAGCAAGAGGTTGCTGACTTTCTGCGGATCTCCGCTACGTCCATTTATATGCTGACCATCCGAAAACAAAATCCGTTGCCGAGCATCAAGATTGGAAAGTCCCGACGCTATCCGCAAAATAAGCTCAAAATCTGGGCAGCCTCACTAGGCCATTAATGTATTTATGGAATATCACACCTGCGAACATTGTCGTTCTACTTTCATTTGTCACGGTCATCCTTATTGTACGTGGGGGGAAGAAGATACTTGCGGAACCTGCGAAAAAATTCTTGAACAAGTCGAAAAGGAGGGAGCTATTTATGAAGCCTAAAGATCTTTTGGAGTATTTAGAAAGCGGTGACCGGTCAGTCGAAGACTTAGAGGTTAAGGCCTCCAATATTTATATATGTGGAGGACTTGGGTTAGTTCAAAATATGCCCAATGTCTGGGGTCCAAATCAATTTAATGTTATGGGTCAAAATGGATTAGCGGGTATGCCCTCCGTGTCAATGATTTATGGCAATGCGATGGGAAACCAAACAAATCAAGGGAGGCAATAAAAATGGCTACTACTGAAGGATGCGAAGTTGTGATCAAAGGGAAAGTGGCGGAACGTTTAGGGAAGCTTGGGTTTAACCGAGCGGCAGAAGAACTCACCGTCATCACAGAAAAAAAGAGAAAGCTGGCATTAGCTTATGAGCATTACAAGTTCGTGACGCCGGCCAATGTTCATCAATTCAATGCGGTCCTTCGTGAAAAAACTGGAAAGAATATGGATGACAGAAATAATATGTGGTATCAGGTTCTTGACTTCGTACCGATTCAGGATTATCAAAAAGCTCCCCCCGAAGAAGTGCTTATGGCCCTAGAGGTGGCACAGGCCCGGAAGTGTTTTGATACGTATGAAGTAGCCTATATTAAAGATGTAAAAGACCCACTTCTTTTTGGCCGGATAACCGGAACGCCGAATCGATTCTTCATTGCTCAGTGGGATAATGACGTTTCGATTATGGATCTGATTAAGGAGAACGAAGGGTGAGCGATGTTGTTCTCATTGAATGGTTCAACGCGCACTATTACAAAGTGACGGTAGACGGGCAGGCGCGGTTTATTCCGAGCGTAACCACCAAACTTGGGGTTATTGATAAACCGCAGCTTGCCCGTTGGCGTGGCGACTTAGGAAACCGCGAGGCGGATTTCCGGATGTATGACGCCGCGCAAAAAGGCACGCGCATCCATTGGGCTTATGCGGTGTCTCTTGAAAGCGGATGTGTTGTTTTTGATCCTTGGCAAAAACCCATCTATACCAAAGAAGGACTTGCGGAGCTGGAAGCTAAACACAAAAGAATTGCGATCTTACGAACGCAGGAGGAAATGTGGGCTATCTGCAAATTGGCCGAGCAGTTCAAGCGTCTGGGGCCGGAAGTGCTGGGGGTGGAAGAAACCGTTTACGATCTCGAAATGGGAGACGCGGGAACAATCGACAGTATCTTTCAAGTCAAAGGCGGCGATTACTTGATCAGTGGCTCCAAGCCTCTCCATCTTTCGCCTGGGATTTATATCAACGACTTAAAGACAGGCTCATTTGTGGGAGATGATGTATGGCTGCAAATTGCGCCCTATGTGATTATGTACGAAAAGAAGCATGGCGTGAAAGTCATTGGGGGGCTTGTGACCCATACGGGATCGACTATGAAAACTGGCATTGCGGGTTTGAAAACCATGTACTGTTCCAGGGAAGAAATCCAAAATTACTATAACCAATATCGCCGCATCTCCGACGTGTGGATGGACCGGCATCAAGGCGAAGAGCCGGAAACATTTCAAATTCCTTCAATGATCACTATGCAAAAAGGAGAATAATATGAGTTTTGCTGATCTAAAAATTAAATCTGGTGGAAAATATTTGAAAGTCGATTCAGGGGAGCCTCATGACGTTCGGCTTTACAGCGAAGAACCCATGGAAAGAATCATCCATGGTTTTGCCAAAGAAGCTACTAATTGTGATGGGCCGGGATGTGGCGAATGCGCGGCTGGCCATGATGCCAAGCAACGATTTCTTGTGAATATCTACGATCACAATACCCAAAAAGTGCTCATTTGGGAATTTGGATCGATGATTGCTAAACAATTAAAATCGCTGGCCATAACTTTGAAGGAAGAAGGTAAGTCTCTATTAGATGTCGATCTTAAGGTGGAAGCATCCGGTTCGTCTCAGAACAAAAAATATATGGTGACTCCGCGCATGACAGCTAAACCCGTTCCAATAGGATTGATGCTCCATTTGATCAGCAATGAACTTCCATTCTAATGTTGATGAGAAAAAAACCATTAAGAGGGGAAAAATATATCTTGGCGCCTAGCGATGTCCAAGTGACATTTTTAGAAAAGGCAGACGATGATAATGCGAAAGTCATTTTTCCGAATGGGGTTATTGGAAGTACTTCCATGGCGAGTCTTGATTTACCCTTAATCGATACAAGCGCCTATGAAAAGATAAAAGAATGTTAAGGCATAAATTCCACGCCCAAAGGACGGAAGCCGATGGTATCTCATTCCACTCCAAAAAAGAAGCCAATTATTATCAACAGTTGCTTATGGCACAAAAGTCCGGTGATCTGTTGTTCTTCTTGCGGCAGGTTCCATTTCATCTGCCAGGCGGAGGACGCTATGTTTGTGATTTCCAGGAATTTTGGAAGCCGGACGAAGTACGCTTTGTGGATGTCAAAGGTTACGCCACGGCTGAGTACAAAAGCAAAAAAAAGATTGTCGAAGCTCTTTACCCGGTAACTATCCTGGAAGTTTAAGCTTCAGCCCGATACACTTACAATCTTCGTCAAAATGGCAGAGCCTGGGCGCATACATCGAATGATCGATATGCAGGTGCGGGCAATTAAGGCAGGGATGGCCTACTCGGGAGCGGATGATTCCTGATTTGGGGGCATGTTTGTTTCTGCTTTTTCCGTTGCCGAATGAATGCGGTACCGATATATCTTCTTTGTTGATTTAGGATGCCTCGCGCGTTCGATCTTTTGTTCTAGCTCTGCCGGATGATCTCTTGGAAAACTCTTTTTTATTGCATCCCAATTCGTCACAAGAACGGCGGCAGAGGTGATCAGGGCAACCGTTACCGCTGTCCAGAATTGCCACCGTGATTGTTTATCGGTTTGGCGATCCTTTTGCCTTCCCATGAGCGCATCGACATCATGAAGAAGTCCTTTTTGACCTGTAGGATCTTGCCAGATGACGGCATACATTCTTCGCAGAAGCTCATCATGCCGGACGTATTCCGCTAAGAGGCCGGCGCTTCTTTTTTCACCCTTAAGAATACTGTCATGTTCTTTGACTCGTTCCTGAAGATCTTCGATGAGGTCGCGCAGAAGATGTTCTTCGACTTTGGAGTGCCATTCCTCATCGTTCATCAGGGCGGCGGTACATAATTTTCTGGGCGATGTTGCCTACCCGGTCCACTAAGTTATCCAGGCTTACGGGCGTCAGCCCGGTCCATTCATATTGATACCTCTGACGGGGATGGAGAATCTGCAAATTGATTCCCTCATCCCCGTCTTTCCAAAAAACATCGATGATAAGAATGGTCTGTTCAAATTGCCAGGATAAATGAACAACTTCCCCGTTCTCTATGTTGACAAGTTTTTTCCATAATTTTAGGGAACGGTCTATGCATTCTTCCAAATTGGCAACATATTCCCTCATATCGACTTTTGTCATTTTGTGTACCCATGAGATAACCTATTAAGATGCGGCAGTTCCTGCTTTGACGGCTTGAATATCCGCAACCGCTTTGCGCGCCGTTGCAGCGATTGTATAAATAGAACTTCCGGCCATTGAAATGCCGGCTGCCCACGGCTGAGGAATAAACCCATGCACGGCACCCCAAAGAACACTGGCCTGGGATACAAGATGCATCCAAAATTCAGTCGTTTTCCATCCTGGCTTACCTGATGCTGTTGGCATTCGAGCCTCCTTTACTTCTTCTTCGAGAATACCTTTTGTTTTAAAAAATGCGGGGATGAGTTTTAGCCAGTTCATGCGCTAACCACCGTGGCCGGTTGGCCTTCGCGTTTAACCCAAATGACTTCCGGGACTTTATCCGGATCGACGTCATTGTGGACATGCGTTGGCTCATTATTTGCGTTCACGTAAATTCCGATGCGCGTGATTCCTACGGATATTAACGCAGCGATGATGAGCCAGACTTCGTGGGAATTAGAAACGAGCAAATCCGTTGCCAAACCCTTAAGATGAGCGGAGTCTGAAACAGCTCCGATGACGGATTGATTCTTCTCAGGTGTACGAAGCCCAGAGGTAATGATGAGCGCGGCGCCTTTTCCGTCCGGATCAAGCTGGATTGTTTTGGCTCTGGCCATATCGAGCTTGGCAACGTATTCTTCATTAAGCCCCCTTACTTCATCATCAGTAAAATAGGTCCAACGTTGGTTGGGTAGCATGGAGACTCCTTATGCCGCACTTTTCCATTCAACATATCCTTCTGAAGCCGTAATCTGATTGCTCGCCCCGCCAATCCCTCCAGCCTGCCCGGTGATCTTTAAAATATTGGCATTTGAAAGCGTCAGGCCCGTTACGGCGGTATATTTTGCATAGGCGGAAAGTGTGGCAAAATTCGTTGTTAATGAAGAGGAGCAGCGGATCGACGATGAGCTGTCCCGAATGATCGTGACATAAAGATTCCAGCTATCAGTCGCTACGCCAATGGAGAGGGCGCCGGAATCGAAGATAAGCGTTCCGCCGAAATAAGCGCGAAGCTCCTGAGTAGCGCTCGCCGCTCCAGAGAAAGTTCCGCCATACTGGATTTCTAATTTATCGCCATTGACGTTGAGCACATTGGCCGGCATGCTATCTGAATAAAGATCTGTTTCGTTGGTGCCGGAATTGTTGACATCAACAAAATGATCGAAGATAACGCCGCCCACTTTTGCGATGGCTGTTGTCTGGTTTCCGATTTTTACTTGTAGCGCGCCATTGCCGGAAGGGGTCACACCGATACCGGAAGGATTCGGAAGGGAAGAGGATAAGTTTAAGGTGACATCTGACGAAAGCGCGCCGCCTCCTGTCAGGCCTGTTCCTGCTAAAACCTGGCGGGTCGTGCCGACAGCATTGCCGGCAGGAGAAATTATGACGATAGGGGGAGATATTTCAACGCACATTATAATCCCCATTCCCAAAAGCGGACATCGGAGGTGCTGGAAGCCGTGATGGCATAAATCGCTCCTCGCCAAAGCGCTTGCAGATTTGAATTGCTAAAGGTGGCGTTGGCTAAAATAGGAAGGCCGGTACTAGACGTGACAGCAGAATCCATCCCGAGATAAATTGTATTTGTCCCATTGTTGAAAATAACGCAACCTTTACGTTCGTTATTGGCTGCCATAATTAAGGTCGCTGTCGATCCGACAGAAACGGCATTATAGGTTGAGATAAAAGACATCAGGGATTCCCAGTGGATGGCGGGTTTTGCTGGATTCGTTGCAGAATTTGAAGAAGGGCTTGGCGCGCGGCTGGATTTTTAGCGATGCTGTTTAATCCTTTAAGAGCAGATCCTCCTGCCGTAGCAGCTAAGCCCGCTACAAGAGGGGATGTCCCGGCAAGCATAGCAACACCATTAGGGATGCCATTTCCCATAGCATGGCCGGCAAGCATTGGGAGAAATGCTGAAGGCTCGCCGCTCTTATTTAAGCGCGTCAAATTTAAGATTTTGTCTCTAATAACAGCTTTACGATATTGTGAAGAAGCATCCTCTAAGGCTCCATTTTGATTGGCAATAATATCATCGAATTTGGATCGCCAGTCATAGAGAGAGCGCCTTGTAAGCTTATCTGTTACTGGAGTAGAAGAGATTATCCGGTCTGTGGCTTGCCTAGCTTTTAAAGCATCAATTGAAGAAACCGCCTGTCCGGCCTCGACTTTAGATCCAATATCTTTGGCAGTCGCTCTGGCGTTCGTAAGAGCCGAATCAAAAACATCTTCAACCGGAACCTTTAAAGCTTTTGCGCCTTCAGGGCCAAGCGCTTCTCCGAAAACCTGTTGGGCTTTTTGCATCGATGGATCAAAGTAAGTAGAAAGTCCCTGTTTGGCCGCTTGCGTTATATCTTTAGCTTTTACGCCAGTCGCTGTTTCTGTAGCTCTAGCCAGTCCTTTCCCAAACTTAGAAAACAAATTTGATGCCATGGCGGAGACTTGCGGAACACCAGGAATATCATTTAGAACTTTTGGTTCCTGGGCAATACCGGCCAGGGCAGCCTGCCCCATCGCTGGCAATGCCGCGCCCATCGCTGTTGTCGGAGCATTGGGGTCTCCTTGAGCAATTCCAATCATGTTTTGGGCGATTTTTCCTACTCCCGTGCCGGCAGCCATTCCGGCGGGACCGGCCAACGCTAAGCCAGTCGCGCCGCCAATAGTGGGAAGATTTTCTATTGGATGAGCCTGGGGAAGAAGGTTTAAGGCTTGCTTGGCAGCGAACTTGGCTACAGGCATATTGATTGATTGATTGCTATTCTCTGCGGATGGCTGAGTGGCCATCGCTTTTGATTTCTGGAGCTGTAAAAGTTCCAACTCTTCAGCTTCGGAGAGAGCCATTTTTTTGTTTCTCTAGAAGCATCTGGAGCCGCTGCTCATTATCAGAAGACCATCCGGCAGGCGCAGAAGATGCAGCGGGTAACGGAGCTGGCGCAGAGGGAGAAGGCGGATTAGCGTATCCTTGCATAAAATCCTGAATACCATCTAGGGCCCCATTTAAGACAGCCTTGCTTTGTTTCCCGGAATTCAGCATATCTGAGAAATGGTCATACATTTGCGTGCCGCCGCGTGAGCCAAAGTGAACCTTCATGGCCCCTGTTTTAAGCAACGAATCTGTTGCGCGCAGTCTTCCAAGCAAACGATCTGCCTCTTGGTTCCCCGTAGTTCCCACTTTGCCGGCAAGGAAATTGCCATAAATGCGGCCAGCCGCAGGCCCAATAAAGCCTTTTTCGTCAGCCTGATTAACAAGATCCCGCATCGTGTCAATATGAGGAATAATGGTTCGGGCAAATTCCGAAGTCGTTCTAGTAGCCGCCGTCGGTTGGGTTGAGCTTTTTGGAAGCACGGAAGCATCGCCAGGAACTTTTCCAATTGAAATAGTTCCGTCCCCTGCTAAAAGAAGAGGTTTTCCGTCGGGAGTGTTTCCCATATAAGTAACAGCTTTCGGTTTACCATCAGACGCCGTATGGATAATTTTCGTGCCATGTGGAATTGACCCAGCCGCTAAAGCATCTTCATTAGACATGACAGACTGTGGAGCCATTGCACTATGAAGTTTCAACATTGCCGAAAAAGTTGCTGGATTCATAGTCTTTGATGGTTTTGAAGACGTAGGCGCTGAAGGAGGAGCGCTTATTGGAACCTGCATTTGCCCGGTTGTTGATGCAGGCAATCCAGGAGGCAATGACGGGGTGTCCATGGGCGTTGCTGTAACATTGGAGGCAAGGATTGGCCCAGCAGAAGCTGCCGGCGCAGCGGTCCCAGCAGCAGCTTTCATCCCCGCATTCGCACCATTGGCGGGAGCATTTTTCTGCATGGCCATTACTCCCTGAATAAGACTTGCCATATCCAAATTGTTTTTCTTGATCTGCCCAACCTTTAGGATCTGTTCCGGGTCCATGGTTCTGGCCACATCATCTGGGATATCAAATTGCTTTCCAAGCGCCAGGGACTGAGCTACACGCTTACGTGTATCAAAGAGAGATTGACCAACCTGGCCTATACTTTGAAGCCCTTCAATAAGAGACTGCTGTCCTTGCGTGCGCGCTTGCAATTGTAGTTTGGCGTTCTGCTGGGCCGCATTGATGACTTCAGCGATCGGAAAATTATTTTGTAGTCTGAAATCTGGCATATTATTTCCCCGTCGCTACTTTCGCCAATGGCGTGAGGGCGCCAACACCCTGAGCAACCGTTCCAAAATTTTGCTTTCCTGTCGGTGGCTGAGGGGCAACCTGCGCTCCAATTGATTTAGCCACATTCGCCTGATTGACAAAATCTTCCAAACTTTGGCCGCGCTGGAGTGCGCCCGTTTGGAACCCCTGAAGGCCCTGAAGTGCTTGCAATTTTTGCTGGGCTTCTTTTTCCGCTACCTGAGAGGCAATGTTCGACTGTTGCCGCGCCACTTCCTGGCCGTAACCTGTCGAATCATAAAGATGTGCGGCTTGGGCATTTTCAGCAATATCCGGGAGCGTCTGTGCAAAAAGATCTTTTGCGCGCTGTGTTTCCGCCGTGCCCGTATCTTCTATCTTGTTCGTTGTATCTTGATATTGCTGTTTCCCGAGACTATTAATGTCCGCCTGGTCTGCGGCACTTTGATTTGGATTAATCCCAAAATTATATGCCACAGGACTACCTGAAGAACTTGGCCCATTTCCAAACACTCCGGCGATAGGGTTTCCTGGAATACCAAATGGATTTGATTGGCCAAATTCTGATAATCCTCCAGTGGCAGCGGCACCCAAAGCACGCCCTACCACCGAACCTCCCGTTCCTAAAAAGTTTTTTCCAACGGGATTTATAACACTAGTTTTTCCGCCCATACTAAAGTTCCTCCTTCAAAATCTCAGCATAGGGATGAAATCCCTTTCCCAAAAACCGGCAGTAGGCTTTTGTGTGGCCTCGACTAGAAAGAACCACAAAATGCTTACAAAAACAATCTTTAGCCCGTTGCCGTACCTGTTCCCAGGCGTCTTTTACCCACTTTTGGCCTCTTTGATCCCTTTTCACCCAAGCCTGCGTGACCGTATAAGCCAAACGGCTATCGTAATCGTTTCCAACGTGGGCTAAGATATAGGTCCACAATGTTCCACGTGCAACACCTAGCCATAGCTCCCCGCCCTGGTTGAGATAGGATGCGGCGGCGATCGATTGGAGCGTCTGCCGAAAGAATCCTTCAGGATCAACGCCTGCCGGCAAGTGAGACGAAACAATAAAATCCCGCACCGCATTTTCGATCTGGGGAGCCAGTCCTTTAGGAATAGATTTCCAAAGACCGAATTCTGGATGATCAGATTCGATCAATGTCAAATAAGGGCTCGATGTCTCAACAGTTATCATGCGACGTTGTAATATGGAATCTGCATGGCCGAATTTCCAACCATAACCGTGATGTATCCGACTGGATTAGCAGTTAACGCCGTTGCCGCGCCATTGGCGCCAATCGTCGTTTGCGTTGTCGGACTGGCTAATGTTAAATCGCCCAAAATAATGGGCCGCGTCAAAATCGGAGCTTTTATGTCTTGGGTATCCATTATTCCAGCCCCAAATACTTGGCAATGAACATCAAAGCGCTTATCGCGCCGCTTCCTTTTGCCGTTAGCCAGGCTGTCTGCGCCGTTGTCTGTTTTGGCGTTATTTGAATTTGATCAAAAGCTTCCGGCCAATCCGGATCTGAGTCCCGATGAATTTCAATGGTCAAGTCCGGATGAGCCTCTTGGTAGTCCTCGATCAAAGCCTGACTAGCCTCATCATCTCCGCCAAATACCTGCTTATCGACAACATCCGAACCCTGCTTAATTAATGCGCCGAGCATACAGCCTCCTTACAAAATTGGATTCGATCCAACACCCAAAACACCATCCACAAATCCAGCCAAAAAGATGTCTTGGCCAGGTGTTCCGGCTCCCGGAGTAATATTTAATCCGTCCGCAATGGAAATAGGACCGACCATTTTTACCGAAGATGCATTATTATCATGCTGTCTGGCGTGAGTCCGGGTCGTAGCTGAGTTTAAAATTGAAATCGTGCTATTTACGTTGCTGGTGTGACAGGTATAAACCCCTTGAGTTATATTGTTTGGGATATTTGTCGTTCCCGTGCCGGCTGAATAGCTGTAAGTTAAAGACCCAGCCGAACCACTTCCGGCCAACCGAGTCCCATATCCCGAATTTCCATCATTTGTGTTTCCTCCAGCAACAGCATTTTTAAACGTTGTCACATTCCCTGCCTGCTGGAAATCAAGAATGTCACCGGTCGTTCCGGCATTATCTCCATTGCGAATGAGCCCCAGATAAACCCATCCGTTCGTTGCAAAAGCGGTATTTAGATTTGCAAAGTTTGCCTGCGTGGGCAGCCGCGTGTCTCCGACAGTAACCCAAGTGGTTGACGTGTCTGTCACCTTTACCGCATAAAGCGCGTACCACGTATTGGTAGCTTCTGAAAGCGTGGCGCGAAGACCCGACTGGGCCGTGCCAGATAAGGCGCAATTGCGCGTGATGTCAAAAGTAGTCCGGGTTGTCGATGTTTCCGTGCGAACAGTTCCGTCCGGAAAAAGTATCGGAATGTCGCCACTTGTCCCATCTAGGCCAGATTCCACAGCAACGGTCGTGACTGAGCCAAACTGAATAACAGGCCGACGCCATATGCTGTAATGATCGACATATTGTTTTGTGGCGACTTCTAATGCCGTCGTAGGATCAACATCAACTTTCAGCTTGGCGAAGGATTTTGTCAGAGCTTCTAATCCCTGCCACACCGCCGCTTCATCAGAGAAATTCGTATTCACCTGCGATGAGGAGATAGTCGTGCTGGGAGTGAACGTATAAGAAATCGTAAAATTGATCGCCATGATTAAATCCCCGAAAATACCTTTCTGGCCTTAGTGGCCCGCATTCGAATTGAACATCCCTGAACGGTAAAACCCTGCGAAGCGTTGGCATTTCTCATACGAAAACTAAAAAGATTGCCGCGCCCAAGAACAAATTGCGTTAAAACCGTCGCATTCTGGCCGCCCCATACCCCGACATCCCATAAAGAAACATCCCAAAGACTTCCCGCTGCGGCTAAGCTGAATGTTTGCGTTGTAGAAGGCGACGTAAAATCAAAGCCATAGGAAACATCAAGGGTCGAAGCGCTTTCTGTTAAAGCCACAACATTAAGATAAAGAGGTTGATCGACGGTATCTATGCTTTCGTTAAGACTGCGAAATGGGCTACGCCAATAAGCATCCACAATGTTAGGAGAAGCTTCTGAGGCGTCATTAAAAACTGAACTCTTGAGCTTTTCATACATTTTGCCGTCATATTGGCCGCCAAAAAGCCGGCGCCCTTGAACCAAATTCACCACATTGGACTTAAACCCTTTCGTGCAGCGAAGAAAACATTTCCGCTGAATATCCCAAATAATCAAATAGTTGTTACTCGTATTGGACCCCGTAGAAACAATCCACATGATCCATTCAAGCGGCTGATAATAAAATCCTTGGATGTACGGAATGCGAACCGGGTTAATTGTGTTCCAGATATCGTTGATGTCGTTCGGATAAGTCTGGAAATTCACCCCATCGGTCGTGGATTTCATGCGAAGACCGGGCGTGATAAAATAAATGACGCCATTGGCATAGGCGTAAGCATTCCTGCCGGCAATGCCGATCCCTTTTTGAAGCTGATAAATCGGGAACGGCGCTCTGGTCAAAACCATTAAATGTGTGCTCGTGTTTTTAAAAAGGATGGCGGTGTCGGGCCCAGTCACAATACCGCACTGAAGCGCCTCGCCGTCTGATTTGTTGACATCCGCGTTTCCGGACCCAGCGCCTGCCCAATCTTCCGGATCGCCTAAAACAGGCCACTGGATACGGCTTGGCGTAGCCGTCATGGAAATAGCAAAAATTCTGTTATTAGCAACAAAAGCCGTTGCCGCTGAAGGAGGCGTGCCGCCTAAAGCAACGGCATTTCCGGTACCAGAATATTTGAATGGCGCATCTGGCGCGCCGCCAAACCAGATTTGGAGATTGTTGTAGATAACGGGCGTCCAAATATTGTTCTGACCGGATGTAATAGTCAAAGCTCCTGTTGCGTCCGCCATCGTTCCAGATAGACCAGAATCGGTAAAAAATTTAGTCCCAGCAGTTGCATTGAGGTATTCAGATCCGCTGTTTAGCTTAACGTAACCAAGTCCCGTAACGGCTGTAGAGGAAGAAACCATCGACGAAGAATTCCAGGCGGAATCCCCGTTTCTTTTCATGAATCCTTTGTCAAGAATCACGATATTGTCTAAGTCAGGCGACTGGTTGAGAGGGGAAATATATTCCGGATCAAAGGTGTTTAGCCCTCCGGAAAAATCCGCCAACTCAACCGCTGGGCCGTTGGCTCCCATTAACCCATCCCCCAATTCTCACGCGTACGAATCCATTTCCATTTACAAACGGTTTTGAAATTTACAAAATCGTAGAAAGTGGCTCCGCAATCACGACAAATATCGCAGTCATTACGCCAATGATGTTCAGAGTCTTTTCTCACGAATTCCTTGGATAATTAAACGGCAATGGCATATATCCCAAGTTCCCACCGACCGGCTGATTGTCTGCCGCCGTCATCACGCGATGGCGCCGCAGGCCGATCTCATATTCCGTTTTCATTTCCTCGATCATCGTGTTGAAAATATTCACGGAATTTGCGTAACGGTTATCGTCCATGAAGGAGTAGGCTTGCGCTTTGGCGCCTTCGACTAAAACCGTGGTATGCCATTTGGCCGGAATCACAGAAACGTCGGCATCGGCGGACATATCCGTAGCAACGGTTAAATAATCGATTCGAAGATTTAATACCGCATCAGGATTGGGCCAGAGCCGGAATTGTGGCACTCCGGCCCCGGCAGAAGAGTCAATGCCCGCCATACAATAAATACGAGGCGTGCCGCTGGAAAGAAACCCAGGATTAAAAGACTGGAAATATTCCGGGGTGGTTTCAATCAATTGATATGGCAGCGTATCCTGGAAGATCTGAATAATTCTGTCGACTGAAGAACTGGTTGAATAGTAAAACTTCCGCACCGTATAGGTGGCGGTTGAATTCGTAGAAATAGCCCCAATTTCAATAGTGGCCGTGGTGACATTGGCCGTATGCGCAGTGATCTTATACCAATCGTTCCCGCTGCTTGTTTGAATGAATCGATTGGCGACAGAAACTGTTGGCGCGCTGCTGAATGTAATAGTCGTGTTTCCTGCGATCGTCGCCACAGTTCCAGTCGTAATATCTGTCACCGTTTGAATGACCAAAGGCGTTGGACTTCGCAGGAACGGCCATTCAAAAGCGCGTAGAACTACTTGCTGGGCATTGTTGAGCCAGCGCTTTAATAAGGTCGCTTGCGACGAGACTGTCTGATCTAGCCCCACCTGCGCAGCTAACTCCTGCTGTAATGTTAGAAACGTAGACATACTTAACTCACATAGCTGTAATCAACCGCCACTCCGATAGAATGAGCATCCGCGTCGATATAACATCCGGCGGCAAAAACTTTTCCCTGGGTGCCATAGTTTCGATTGACTCCAGTGCTAACTGTTCCCGTAATAATGTCGTAGGTTGTACCGCCGGATGATGTCCCATTACGAACCGTTGTGACGCCTGCCGTGCCATCACTAACGACGGTTATATTGAAAACACGAACTGCTTTTCCGGATGACCCTACGACTCCCGCCGCCGTTAAAAGTTGCGTCCCAGAGTTTTGAATCATTTAAGCCTCCACCGGCTCTTTTTTTGGCCGACCGCGTTTCTTGGGAACAAATTCTTCCACAAGAATTGTCTCTCCATGCTTTATGATTTCCTGATCAGCTTTCTCTTCGGTTTTCTCTTTTGGAAGAGGGATAACTGGAACGTCTTCCGGCTCAAGCTCAAGAGGAGCTTTCCCGTCAGGAGCCAAGGCTCTAGCCATATCCTCAATCCGCTCTTTTAGCCGCACTTCCTGGCCAACCACCTGTTTGATGTAATCTGAAATGTGTTTCCAGGCTTCCTTATCGGAATTAATGTCTTTATATTCCAGGACGAAGAAACAAGGCTCTTTACCGATAACCGTATAAGAGTACTGATAGGTGCTGTCCGGTTTCCGGGATGTTTCAGTGCGGAACACGTCCCGGACGCTGCCGACGGAAGAAAGCCAGCGCGCCCACGCGCGCGGAAACCCTGATACTTCTCTCGTGCGAATTCCCTTAATCAATCGTTCCGGCAACATCTCAAATCCGACAACCTTATCTACGAATCCCGCTTCAACCAATTTAAACACCTGCATGGTCAGTCTCCTTTTTTGAGAAAATAGCTTCTGGGCCAGGAACGACAATGTTGAAATGGGTTTGCGTTTTTCGTTCCAAAAGCGCAGCCCCATGACTCTCGTGATTCCAAGAATGAAGCTTGTAATACAGTTTTTGCAAAGAAAGAAAAGCGATAACGGCATCCCCAAGGCTTCCAAAGGTGGCATGTTTTTCAATTTCTTCTTTCGGATAGGGTTTGCCATCCCAATAACTAAGCGCCATGCCCGTATCGTGATAAAAAGTTTCCACATCATGAAGCGCGATAAAACTACCTTCCCGCATCTTTAAAAACACCGCTGACAATTCTTTCATGAGCGTCCAATAGTTGTGATCTGTATCGATAATGCACAGATCAAGGCTGTTATCCTTAAAATCAGCCAAGGCCTCATAGCTGAGGCCCACTTTCCATTCAATCCTTGGGTCAAGTCCCTCCACCGCCTTATCGCTGATCACTACAAAGCGAAAATCATAGACATCAAGAAGGGAAGCGATTTGGCGGGTCAGATCGCCTTGGCCTGCGCCGCATTCGACGATAAGCGCCGGATGTCTCTCTAGGATCAGCGCTTTTAAATCCAGATTTTTGTCGAAATGGTTATGCAAGAGCCGGCACCTTTGATTTCATAAATTCGCCCAGGATCACGTCGATACGATGCTGGATCGTATGCTTAGCCATCACTTCTTTATACCCAGCCTGTGCAATCTTCTCGCGCTCATCGTCATGCGCCAGATAATATTTGGCTTTTTCAACCATATCGTCTAAGCCGTCATAGAGAACCAAATGCTTCCGGTCTTCAAAGAGTTCCTCAATGTTGGAAATGCGATCCGTTAAAAGCATCGTTCCGGTTGCCATCGTCTCAAAACAGCGCATGTTGGTGTCATCTTTCATGGCGATGTTGAACCCAATCTTTGAGTTTCCGATTCTTTCCGCGCATTTTTCAAAGAGCGCCTGACCGTAATCAAAATTGGGAAACACCGAGAAGAGTCGATCAAGAGCATTTTCACGATTGACCGAATTCACGTGGCCAATGAAGCAGACATCAAAGTTCTTTGTGAACTTGTCCTGGCGAGGATAGGCGAGAGGTTCTACCGCATGAGGAAGCCAGATTGGATTAGCAACGCCATCCCGCTTCATATCGGCCACAGCCGCTTTCTGCGCACAGAAAACAAAGTCCGCTTTTTTCGCCATTTCTAGACGATAGGGATATCCTAGATGGGTATCAGAAGCCCAGTAGGCCATCGGATGAGGAGTGTCAAGTGGCGCATAAGGCAAGAGTCCCGTCAAACCATCCTCGCCCCAATCCACATGAATATTCAGGTCATAGGTTCCGAACATCGACAAATCGCCGGTTGGATAAATATGGTCGATTTCAAACTGCGAGCCGTGATTCTTAAAAAATTCTTTAGCGGAAGCCTCCGCGCGCGGATCTTCTTGGTATTTCTTTCCATCCTGCGTCCCGAACCATGGCAACAAATCTTGATTGGCCGGTTTTCCAGCGGCAATATCCAAGTGATACTGCATCCGTTTTAAGCAACTCTGGACATAAAGAGGATTCCCATCGTTGCGGCCAAGTCGGCTTTCAAAATAATTAGCGATTCTAAGCATTGGCGGTCTCCAGTATCTTTCCGTTTTCGATGAGATCCATATGCAGAATTTTTTCAAAACAGCTCACAAAACTAATTCCATTGCCAGAATCGCGGGTTTCGATCTGTTTAAACCCACAAAGTTCTGCCAGATTTTTAAGAGAATTTGGCGTAAAGGCATGGACGTGTTCGGGATTAAGAGGAATCGAATTGATGATGTCCTGATTGGGGACGGCAATAATCAACCGACTGCCGATCTTTAATGCCTCATTCCAATTTTTAAGCGTCCGAACGGGATCAATAGCATGTTCTAAAATATGGCGGCAGATAGCCGTATCAGAATCAAATAATTGAGGAGGAAGAGGCTCTGTTACATCCGCCTGAATGTCAGCAACCGATTTTTGCCCTTCATGAAGATGGCTCGGAGACTCGCCCCTGGCTGCCTGATCAACACCAATCGCTTGGGGCACCGTTTTCCGATACCCGCATCCTAGCTCAATAATTTTCGGGCCACGAACAAACTCCCTGACGATTTCGCCTTCCAAATCCGGACCATCCGCATGGCTGTAGGAGAACCCGCGAAGCGTTTCCATGTAATATCGGAATCCATGTTTTTGAATCAGCCAGCGATTTGTCCTATCGGACATTTCTTTTGAATTCCAACCGCCGGGTTTATCTGGGCCGCCCCGGACACGTTCTCCCGTTTTAAACGCATGATGAATAATGAATGCATCTGGATTGATAACAATATTTTTCCCAAGTTTTCGCAAACGCATACATAAATCCAGATCATCACCGCCTGGCGCACTGGTATCAATACCGCCGGCGGCATCCAGATCAGAACGGCGAATCATCGCCGTAAAAAAGATCAAGTAAGTCACATCGCAAAGCGTTCTTGGGGAATGTCGATTAAAGACGCTATGCCATCCAGCCGCGATCGTTGTTTCTGGGCCGACAGCCGCCACATTCGAGTTTCGAAATGGCCAAAGAAGCTGGCTGTAAAAATCCTGAGTCGCTTTTGGAATCAAGGTGTCATCATTCTGGAAACAAATAAATTCGCCTTGCGCATGTTTTAAACCAAGCTCCAGACCGCCTTCCCACCCAAGATTTTTGCCTGGCGTTAAAACTTTAGTATTGGGCCATTCTTTTAAGAAATCCATGTTTTGAAGACCATTATTGACAACGATTAACTCGCAAAGACCGTCCAAAACTCCAGTCCGAGAAATAGATTCCACGCATGGATTAAAATATTCTGGTAAATTCCAAGTGGGGATGATGATTGAGGCAGTCGGTTTCATTTATTCTCCTAGTACAAGAACTGGTTCTTTGGAATCATCACCGTTCCCTTGATATTTTTTGTATTCTCCACAGCGCTTCTCAATTTCCATGTCGTATTCCTGGCGTTGACGCATCACATATTCTTCTGTCACCACAATGGGATGGCTTACGTGGCCGAGCTTAACGCGCGTATCCATCCAGGTGGTAAACCCATATTTTCTGGCCTCATAGCAAAAATTGATGTCTTCGCCAGTCTTGTAGGGGTTCATAAACCAAGGGTTGGGCATTTTTCGGAGGACTTCCATTTTGATGAGCACGGCGCCAAAGCCCACGGCATCCACTTGAACCAATTTATCTTTGGGATAATTCATGATGGGAAAATTGGTGAATGTATCGCAATTGCTAAGGGAATCCCAGCCTTCCACGCACCGGTACATGACCGGTTTATGGGGGAAGTTTCGCGTAAAAGCTAAAGGCGCCACAATATCTTTATCGTCGGCATAAAGCTTTTCAAAAAGATCGTCCGGGCAGGTCATATCGTCATCGATCATCAGTAAATAATCAGCATTGGCAAAAAGAGCCTTTTTCGCCATTTCTTCGCGCGCGACATGGACGTGCATACGGCCAATAACCACCTGTAAAAATTCAAAACGCGGCTTGGCATCCTGGAGTTTCATTCTTTCTTCTAGGTGGCCTAAATGCTTGAAATTTGAAAGCCGGTTCGTATAAGCTTCACAGCCCGTCATGCCCTCGTGTGGAAGGCCGACGATCACCCGGATGACATTCGGATCTTTTTGGCTCGCCAGCACTTCTGGTTTGACGTATTCGCTCATAAATTAGGCATTCTCAGGCAAAGCGTTTCTGGCGATGCTCCAATAATGGCATCATGATAGATTTGGGTATCTTCCACCATGAATGAAACACCTTTTTCTTTACAAAATTTACCCTTGATAGCCCCGCAATCTTCGATACGCTCACCAACGCAGATAACAAGATCGGTATAATGCTTTCCTTTTTCAAGACCAAGCATTAAAAGTTGCCTTTCACGAAAGTCTTCAAATTGTTTGGCATCCATGATTGTTCCGGTCGCCACCATGCCGGTTAATGGATAAACGATATGGCCAGCGTCAACCAATGACTTCATAATGGTTTTGAAAATGTCAGGCTTTGCGGAAATAGTTCCATCAATATCAAAACAAAAGATCATTTTCCCTTCCGCCGTTTTATCTTTAAAACCAAGCCATCTAAGAACTTCGCTCACCTGATCCACCTTAACTGAACCTTCAAAAAATCAAGCAACGAAAAACAACTTGGACTTTTGATGTAATGGCCGCCATGTAGAGGCCGGAGAGATTGCGGCATCGTTGGTGTCACAATCTCCCCGTCCGTCCTACACCTTGAAACTTCCAAGAGATCAAAATGAAAAGGCTTTTTCAATGAGGGCTTCCAACGAAGCAGATACGATGTAGGCCGTACCCCAATCCCCTTTAAAATCGCATTTTTCACTTCTGATCTAGTTGCCATGATTAGATAGCCCGAACAATTCCCGAGACAAACGACTGATTCAGGTTGGAAATGTCAACCGGAATCGTGGTCGCCGCATAGACGAAGCGATAAAGCAACGTCGAGGCAGTCTCCGCGTTGTTGATGCCGGAAAAGAACGTCCCCGCTGCCGCGCCAGGACGCAGAATATCTCCAGCCGTGATCGTGATCGACGTTCCGACGTTGGAAATCTGCACGGAATTGACGATACCCCATGCCGTTACCAAGCCGAAACCATTAATCCCGATATCCTGAACCGCCACACCGACAAACCCTCTAGCGAGAGTCTGAGTCACGCGGACGGAACTGATTCCATCGATCGAAGCAGCCGCAATAGGAAATGCAGCACCCATTCCGGTTGTAATCGACCCGCCGCCATCGACATTTTTAACCATGAGCTGAATTCTTTCCGGATCTGTACGATTAAGTTGCTGAATAAGCATTTAAATCTCCTTTTATGCTAGTGCGCTGTTACTTGGAAGACCATTCGATCTCCGCCAGTTCTTCGCGGCCACTAGGCATGAATAACAATAAACGACCCACGCGCCACCGTCTTACGATTTGGGACTGTAATGGTGACAGTTCCGGTTGATGAAGCAGTAACAGAGCAAAGAATGAATTGATCTGGCGTTGTTCCATCGCCAGCTCTGAATTGAGTCAGATAAACAATTCCTCCTTCGACTATAAACGAACCATCCGCATCACCAGTAGAACCTGTCCAATTACCCGCCGTTACCTTAAGATCCCCAAGGGTACCCCTACGAATATTGCTTGTCGCAAATGCCATAAGGCCTCCTTTAGGCTGTCACGCTGGATAATTTCGCCAATTTGCGCCGATTTCCAGAAATAAGCGCACAAGCCAAAAGAATCTTGGATGTGCGGGCATCCTGGTTGGTCGGGGTCACAAACTCAGTCACTAAGAAATCAGTGTCCGAATTCACGACAAATTCCAAACCCTTGGAATGCAGAAGATAAATCACGCCGGAATTGGCCTGCGGGCTCCAAGTCCATGGCGTAGCTTTAAACTTCAGATTCTCAATCCCGATATCGACCATTTTGTTATCGGTAAACCGTTCCTGGGATACCAGGGACGATTCGTAGTATTGGAACGAATTTTGATCCGAGACGATCATTTCCGGTCCACCGATGGGGTTCTGCACGCTGACTAAGTTCCAAGCATTCGTGAGGTCCGAACGACCCTGGGCTGCAAAAGATCCCGAAGTCGTGGCCGCACAGGCCTGCCACCAACTCTGCGTGGTTCCGTTGATGCCGCCTTCAGTTCCTGAAGTCGCTACAATACCCGGAAGAGAGCGGAGCGAAATGCCATTCGGGCCACCCGAAGTCGCTCCGAAAATATCCTGTTCCAAAAGAAGCGCAAGCGATTCTTCCGCCTGCATCTTTTTGGCTTCTAGGATATCTTCCAGCTTTGAATCACCTGCATTCGCTACACGTTCCGTGAATCCATCGACGGTAACAGTCGCTGCGTACTGAATCCACAACCACTGATCTCTCGTCAGGCCATCCTGGGGAGTCGTGTCGATCGTGCTGTAGCGAGAATACGCCGCTGCGGTCGTATTTTTCGCGTACATCTCAGCATGGGACAAAGCGGCGCCGCCGCGTTTGCGCATCTTTCCGCCGCCCTTACCTTCGTACAACCATTTGAAGATAGGGTTAGACTTAAAAATGTTGTCCCTAATGCCGGCGATCATATTAACGAGTGAAGTCGTAAGAATTTCGTCAACATTTCCCGGCCCATAATTTTGTGTTAAGGGTTGAGTCATCTAAGTTCTCCTGAAAGGCTTGCGCCTTTAATCATAGACCTGTGGGATACGCTGTCCCTTTTTAGCCATTTGCAAGGCTTCGCCAGGAGTAATCTTCTTAGGATCTGGGCCTGTCCAAGCGCCCTTCACAGAATTGGTCGGAGGTTGCGAAGAGGCCGCCGCTTTTTGCTGGATGATCTTTAATGCTTCAGCTTTGCCGGCTTCGTAATACTTGCTCGAAACCGCTTTAGCCCAGCCATAAGCCTCATTGAGTCTTTGCCGATAAGCCTCCGGAGTTTTTTGATCCGGAGGATTGACCGACAAAAATCCCGTGATAAGCTGATCTTCATCCAACTTGTAGAAGTCAGGCCGCATGGCCTTGCCATCCTGGCCCTGTTCTGTGGCAAAGGAATCTACGAAATTAGAAGCCGCCTGAACGGAAAGTTGCTGTTCAAGCTTCTCAATTTTCGATTGATCCTTTGACCGGCGATCGTCCGCCACTTTAGCCAGAAGATTTAAGAATCCATCCTTCGTCTGAAAAGCCGTACTGAACTCATCATCCGATATCTTCTGCCCAAGGGTTTGCTCCGCTTCCGCTTTCTGCTCCTTGAAGTCCGCTTTCTGCTGCCGGGTCGCGCCAGTCCACCAATCATTAAAATCTGACCGGGAACGGACTTGATCAAACGCTTCAGCTTTCTTCCTGGTTTCTGCAATGGCCTGCGTTTTACTTTTGTAATCCTTAAGCATGTTTTCATACACCTGCTTAAGTTCAGGCGAGAGACTATTGACATCGCCGCTATAAAAGCTTTCTCCGGAAGGTGCCGTCTCTGTGGCTTCGCCTCCGGTAGCTGGAGCCGTTCCTGAAGAGTCCGAAACGGGTTCCTGCGAAGCAGGGGTCGCCGCTGGCGCTTCAGGGGTCGGGCTTGCTACTGCGGTTTCGAGCATAATGGTTCTCCTTTACGAATGACTTTCCTGCGTCTGGACGTTCACGGCCCCAGACTTTGAATTGGCTTTCAAATCGGGATAATTTTCCTTGGTACGCTCATTGCTGTCCGGTTTAGCGTCTACCCGGTCGACATGCACAATCGCATGGCCATCGGCGCTCTGCGAATGGATCTTTCCATGCACGCGCACCGAGATCCGCTCTCCTACAGGCCTGCCCGGCAACCCCGGCACTTCCCCATGATGAATTTGGAATGTGCGAGGCGGCTGGAACTTGTCAAAGGTAGTCGGAGGTTTTGGTCTGGCTTTGCCTTTTAGCGCCTGAATCAATGGCATATTTTCATTTTTCATGAGCGTTTCCTCCGAACATTGTCCAGGTACCGCTTGTAATTTTCGCGGATAGCGGGGCGCGCATCTTCAAAATTCCTTTTGCGATATTCTCTTGTTCCCTCAATCCAGCTCTTTTGCCCCAACTTCATATCCCCAGCCTCACTTAAACCATTGGCTTTTAAATAGGCGGCCTTTTGGGCTTTACTGGTAAATTCCACATCAAGCGCTTCACTTTTATAAGGCTGCTTAAAAAAAACGTCATGAATCGTTGGCTGTATACCCATACAGCGATCGCAGCCCAAATCAATCATTTGGCCTTTTTCGCAAACCGATTTAACAGAACTGGCAAATTGATCGTTGCAGACGCCGCAAATCATGTGAGACTTTCCTCTGGCTTTAAAATTCCAGTCGCCTTGCCTTGCGCCTGTATCCCTTTGATCAATGTGTCCACCTGGACATTCTGCGCCTGCGCGCTGCGCTTAGCCGTTTCCGCCTGCACTTTTTGATCTTCAATCCCGGCCTGCTGCGCCTGCATTTGCTGTTTCTGCTGCGCTTCCTGCTCCTGTTGCCTGAACGCCACCTCTAATCCCTTAATCTCATAATCCTTTAAAAGTTCCTTGACAATTTCAGCAATGAATGGAGGGATGGATGGGGCGGCAGCCAACGGAACGGACATCTGGTAAACTTTGTTCAAAGTAGCATCCCGTGATTGTTTATCGAGCGGCAATGTGGAACCCGCCTTTACACCCACGTCATACTCACCCTTGATGTCTTCAGAAGTAAATGTGATCGTTTGTGACGCCGGATTGTATTTGCCTTGATTAATAAAGGCCTGAATGATTTCCTGGGGTTCCTTGCCAGTGATTTTGGCCATATAGGGCACATTGAAGTTTGCTTTCATCTGGGCAATGAGTCCCTTTGCAATATTGGAACAGTGAATCTCAATCCGGTTTTGTTTGCGATCAATCCGTGCATCGGCGCCCTTAGACACCATCTGAAGCTCGCCTTCCGTGCGCGTAGATGTCTTTGTAATGCCGCCCTGGAAAAACTCCGGCTGCCCATTGACTTTTCGGATCACCGCATCCAAACGATCCAGAATCGCATAGATGTCCGGAGGAAGAGAACCAAAGTCGAGGGCCTTGAATGCGGACTGAATATCACCATTGGTTGAAGCCATCAATATAGAACCATCAATCCCTTTTTCAAATTTGTCTAGCTCTGAGGAAGTCATGGTATTTTTCTTGATCACCATCTGCCTGTTCCAGCGCTTAATGTGATTAAGCATCATGGTAAAAACCTTGATCTTCTCTTTTACCTGCGGCTCCCAAGGAGCAATGTCGGATTGGGGATAGGGCTCGTCTGGAATTTCATGGAAGCTCAGAAACTGAAAAACATGTTTTAAATCTTTCACATGGTCTGGCCAGGGCTTCGGATCTTCCAGATACTTGTCAGTAAGTTCGTCGGCAATCGTATAGATCATGCGCTCACGCTGATCCCAGATTTCGTACATGGCCGAATAATTGAAGTCCTCTTTGTAAAGAACATTTTTCATGTACTTCACGTCGATGGATGGGTAGCTCATGCCATTTAACTTGGCTGCCACCTTTCCGTAATCTTTCTTCATGTCTTCAGTCGGTTTATAAATACGCTGAGCAATCCAGATATTGTCTCGCGTCGGGCGTTTACAACCAACGTTCATAAACATATCCTGCCAAGACACGCGGTTAGCAAAAATCGAATCTTCCACAAGGCGCATCTCTTCGCCGGTTCCGGCTGTCTTGGCGTTAGAACCTACTTTGTTCCAGGCATGACCAACCAAAATGGCATCAGTCAATTCCAGCTCAATATCGGATTTTAAATCCAGCTCGCCCCAGAGATGGTTTACGCCGGCCTCAAGAATGTAAGCGGAAAGGATCGTGGCATCCTTCATCGGGTTAACCGCTATAAAGGGGTCTTTATAATAAAGATTGGAAACCGCCGCATCTTTATAGGCGAAGATTTCTCCGATGGGGGGTACATAGGCATTTCCTAGAACCACGTCGTACTGGCCCTTCAATTCCCGAATAAATTCGTTCCAATGGTTTTTATCGGCTTCGGTATCGCGCATACGCTTAGACACAGCAATGCGGTCATGCCAGCGCGCCACCTGCTGCGGTTCTTTAAGCTTCGATAGATCTGCTGTTTCAGCCATTGATCCCTTCATAGCACTCATCGCCTACCATTTGTTCGTATGTTTCATTGGCATTAGCAGTCCAATGCTGATAGTGAATCTTTTGAATTATCCAACTTCGAGCATATGAAGCTTGAAATTCATTGGGGGGCATATCAACAGAAATTCCTTGCAATAATTCCCATGCTTCTTTCTCTGCTTCACGAGGAAAAATTGTTTTAGAAATACCATTCCCGACAATAGAATATGCCTTGAACTTTAAATTGTAAATTCCCTTGTCAGCTAATCTCGTATCGGTAAATCTCATTGTTGGCAGACTATATTTGTCGTAATGAACAAATTCTTTCTCTGGGACATAAATTGTTTCAACCATTGTCTCTCTCTGTTTTTATAATGCGAAAAGAATGGATCGTCTTATGTGTTTGGCACCAAAACACTTCAAGGGTTTTCTTTTGCTTGAGCCCTTTTGGCGTTGTGTAAAATTTCAGTTCATACATTTTCGTTTTGCTCATATTAAGACAACGTTTCATGGAAAAAGTCGCGCCAGGGTTGGTTAGATTTTCTGGCATTCTGATAGGCTTCTTCCCAAGACCCCACCGGAACGCCATCTGCCGCCTGAGAATCCCCCGGCATCAACAATTCAAGCTGAGAAGCCAGCGCGTCAATTTCATCATCGTGCTTGCCTTTTGGAAACTGAAGCAGTTCTTCTTCTAGGGATTTCATCCACGGGGCGTGATAGATCATGCCGTCGCGGTAAAAAGGTTCAAGCGCTTCGATGCGGAATTCTTTGGTTTGGTTTGTCGAGCGCCGCAGCTCAGTGATGGGAAAAAATATTCCATGTTCCCGCATCTTCTCTTCAAGCCAGGACTTTAAGGCTTTTTGATAAGCTACCGTTTCCAGGCCAATCACCGACGGATGCCACTTTTGATAGGTGGTGAAAATGTTGTCGATTGATTCTGAGACGCGCCAATGGCCTTTGATGGTGTCTAGCACATAGATCCGGTAGTTCTCGTCCATTCCCGAGACATTGATGGCAAAATAGTCAGCGGCATTCTTCTGCGAGATAGCCGGGTCAATTGTCATTGACACAAAAAGACGTTCCGGACGGTGATCATATGTTTTAAAATAGCCGGGCTTAAATAACTGGTTTTCTTCGTCTACCGGCTGATTCATGTACTGCGCGGAAAATTCTGCCGTGGTCATGGACTTCTTTAAGTGCGTCACATAATCAAGACAAGGATAATCCACATGCATCCAATTTTTTTTCACCGGATCAAACTGTTTGTTAAATTTTTTTGGAAAGATGAGCTTCCCATTTTCCACAATCTGCCGCACCATCACGTCGTAATAGTCCATTTCCTTCTCGAATATCTCCGAGAACGTATCGTCGTTATGCCAGCGCGTACCGATATCAATGATCTGACCCCCTGGTTCCAAAAGCGCAATCATCGACCGGCGAAAACGCTTAGCCTTCTCGCGCTGCTCGGGAGTTTGGCAATTCTGGTGGCCCATCAAATCGTCTAGAAAAATAATGTCGTAATGGCCGCCGGTATTTTCAGCTTCAACGCCGGTAGTCATGATTGTGGGCTCTTTTAGGGATCTCGTCCGCTGTTTGATGATGACGGAATCTGCCGTCCAATGATTGGAGATGAAATTGCCGAAAAGTTTCGGCAAATCTGATTTATCTTCAAAATGACCCTTAATTTCAGAGAGAATCTTGCGCGAGAAATCCCAAATCTGATTAGCGATCAAGATCCGAATGTTTGGGTTGTTCAAGATGTATTGAATGGACTTGCCAATCGTAACCATGCTCGTTTTCAGGTGATCGCGGGGAAGAAGAAGGGCTTTTTTCATGGAAGGGCGTGCGAGGAATTTTTCGGTGTCATCGTGGACTAAATCCCAGTCTTGGTACTTTAAAAACTGCGTGCAAAGAAAATGGAGGGACTTTTTGCAAGCCTCTTTTACTTCTTTATCGGAGATGATGTCGGATACGCTCAATGAAAAACCCTCTGGGCTTGTTTGCCGATGATGGGAATGCCATATTTCTTAACCGTATCTGCCGTTACGCTACTGCCAAACCCATGGTTGCCTTCCGTCATCTTTAAGAGCGCATCTTTATCTCCGAAGAGGTTGTAATAATCTTCCGCCGGGAATTCCGGGCCGAGTTTTTGTTGGTAGGCAAAAAGAGCGTGAGGATCACCTGTTTTGGCGCCGGATGGGATCTCTGGGAGCTGCGAAGGCGGGGTTCCTTCCGGAAAAACAGCTCCCGCTTCGCCCAACGCGCCAAGGGCAGGCGCCGCTTTTTGCGCTAAAGCGGTTGCAATCGAGCCGCCTAGATTTCCCATGCCATATCCACCGGCTGCAACGGCGAGATTTTGCAAAATGCGCTGCCCGGTAGGAGATTCTAGGCCCGGTTCATAGGCGGGAGCGTGCCGGCCAGGAACTTTAGCCAAAATCTTGGCAATTCGATCCGAGTCAGGCATCGCCATCAATTTTTCCCCAGCTTGATATCGTCGTATTTGATCTCGGCTGTATGGCATATGTCGCAAATCGTGGCCCAGGCAAACTCTAGGCGCCGCATATGCGCCATGTGACTGCAAATGGAACAAACAACAGGGATCGTCACGCTGCTTCTCCCTTAGCAATCTCGGTTTCAATCGCCGCCTGCCGCCGGAAGGCTTCCTGAACAGCCTCCGGCCCAAAATTGAAGTTAATCGTGACTCCCTTTTGGCTTTCAATCTGCGCTTTTTGTTCCGGACAAACCCTTTTCCCGAATTCCAGGTAAACCACCTGCTGATCTTTTGATAAATGCCGCGTGCCTTCCAGGCATTCATGACCTATCTGCCACCACAGATCAGACTCATGCCATTCTTGACGGATATGAGATTTCATCGCCCGGTCTTTAAGCCAAGAGATCGTCTTGGGGCGTTCCAGAAACTTTTCGGCCTGCTCTTCTTCCATGCCGGCCTTGGCGGCTGCGTCTTTCAGCGCAACGCCAAGCCGGTAGTTGACGAGGAATAAATATTGCTGGCGGGTGAAATGCACAACATCGGGGATGAGCTGGGAAGCATCATAGACGCGGTTCCCAACAACGAGGACGGGATTGCCTTCTTGGCGGGCAAGAGCTTTGACTTCGTGAGCGTCCGGATAATCGCTCATAAAAAAAAGTCCCCGGTGCCCGGAAGGGACAAGGGGGAATCGCTCGCAGGGAGTGCAAGCAAAATGGGACAAATAAAAAGCAGGGGGCAGCCCATGGAATCGTGAGCTTGGCTCCCTGCAACGCAACAACTCTATATCAGATTGGCTATTTCGTCAAGTGCTGCACTTACTTTTTCTTGGATTTTTTCTTTTTGGCAGCGGATTTATTAACCTTTACAGCTATTCTTTCCATCACAGTTGATTTATCCAAAACAGGATGCGCTTCAATTTCGGAAACTATCGGGAAAAAAGATTTCCATTCCCAGATAGCGCCTTGGATCTTAGATATTTCTTCTCTACGAAAATGATTTATATAGGATTTTATATTTTCTAAAAGTTTGATGGCGTCTTCTGGCGTCATAGAATTTCCTTTTGGGCTGTTACCTGCTCAATCATGCATGAACCTTCATCTATACCAAAAAGAAAAAGTGTATTTCCGAAACGATCTTCCAGCCACTCAAAAGCTCTTATGTGTTGATCCATGGAAACCTGGACGTTAAACATTCACTTGGCCTTGGTTCAGGAAAATCTGGCTGTTCTGCCACAATGCCAGCTTGAATCCTGATTTCACCGCAGACGTTACGAGCGCCTGGCAGAGCCTCATTGTAACGATCCCGGATCTAACGCGACTTTACGGGCAAGGCCAAATTTATGCATCACATCCGCAAAAGGATACCGTACATCCACGATATCTTATTAATCCGAAAAATCCAGATGAATGTATATGACGAGAAAGACCATGGCCGCAGTAGGAGCAATCATCATCATCATCATCAGAAGAATGTAATGCTCGCGCTGTAATTATCTCCGACATCGGAACTCCACATTGGTCACAGCAAGGAACAGGATGCTTTTTGCAATGTCCTGGGTGCTTACATTTCATTTATCCTCCAATTTTAAAAACGCCAAGCAGATGGCCATGGGAGCGGTGTCGGCTCTTCCATTTGTTGTATCTGATATAAACTCTTCATCGCCACACATCATTGTTGGTCCAAATTCCCATTCATTGCCAACGCATTCAAGACGCAATATTTCTTCAGGAAAATTAATTCTAATCCATTCCACAACCTCCCACGCCGCCTCGATGGAATTACAGTAGTAGGGAATATTGTTTGGTAAATTGTAATTCGGCTTAAACCAAAATCCTTTGCGCCCTTCAAAAGATTTCTTAGTCCATCCCAGTTTCCGCGCGACGGCTTCGTTGATTTCTTGGTCAGTCATAAATTTAATGGGACTTCGGCGGCTCCAGATCATAGTCAGGATGGGGCATTCCGGCCACAACCATTTCACCGCATTCCGGACAGTGAAACATCCCAATCGGTTGCCCTTTTAAAATTTCTGGATCATAAGAGCATTTCATTTGGGCGGCTCCATGGCGCGGATGTGTTTGGCGATCTCATCTCCGGCACCTTCCAAACAACAATGGTCATTGCAAATCTCCGGCTTATCCGGGCACGAATAACTTATCTCCGCGATCCCCGCAGCTTGGTCGCGGGCGGCTGTGAAACCTTTGTCAAACCCAAAACAAAAATCAGGCCAGGCGTCTGCTGTTTTCCCAAACCATTTTTTAACAGCCTCCCGCTCCGCTTCGGCTATTTGGAAAGCGATCTTATCTATCAATAACTCCCGAATTCGACCTTCGTCCATAACTTTAAAATCTCTTCCGCTAAATTGAAAAGCAATCTTCTCAGCACGTTCAGTTGGGGTCATTTGGGGAGTTCCATGGCGCGAATTTCTCTTGCCATATTCTCAGCTTCGACCATTGTGTCAGCCGAATATCTAAACTGGGCATAACCATCTGCAATCCCCGCCGCTTGGTCGCGGGCGACGATGAAACCTTTAATTTCAGCTTTATTTAGATCCTCCATAGCCACAAGAATCTTTCGATTCATTTCCTGTTGCCTTACTTCTTTTTCT
>Ga0137404_10000173_pt1 | contig 41678 bp, 63 predicted proteins | sample CZOMad2_1_16fung_FD_108285 | JGI IMG/M metagenome (GOLD analysis project Ga0137404, IMG submission 108285) | Vadose zone soil fungal communities from Angelo Coast Range Reserve, California, USA - CZOMad2_1_16fungal (Illumina Assembly) | ecosystem: Environmental > Terrestrial > Soil > Vadose... | reverse complement strand
GCCTTCCAGCGGAAGGTATCGTTCGCCGCCTGCGTACTATCCCAGTAAGTCTGCTCGTTCGGCAGTTTGTTGCCGGTGGAGAGTGGCCAGGCGTAGTTCTTGTCGAAGACGACGAGATAGCTGATCAGGATCGCCAAGGCCTCGGCGAAGAACTCACTCGGCAGGAAGTTCCCCGCCTTGCCGCCCATCTCAGGATCTTGCACCTGCGCGTTGTATGAAGCTTTGTTGCGGTAGTCGGTCCCGCCTGAGACCCAGGCCGAGCCGTTCCAGGTGTTACCGATGAAGACCTGATAGGCCCAGGTCGTGCGCTTGCCAGGAATGAGATCCGAGCCCATCGCGGCAAGACCCGAGGCGGTCTTGGAGAACGTATCTTTCGCCAGCGTCTCGAGCTGGCTCTGCTTGCCCATGAAGTTCAAGCCAATGAACTTCATGCAGTGCGGAAAGACCGTCGTCAGATACGTGTTCTGCCTGAGCATCTGGTTGAGGTAATCCACCTCGTTGAAGCCCGCCGCGGCGTACTGATCGGTCGAGAAGCCGATGTCGGATTCTTCGCCGCGAAAGCCCATGCACAGCGGGCGTGAGTCAAGGGCTGCAGAGAGCGCGCCGATCATCGCAAGCCAGTAGCCCATCACGACGCCGTCAGCCTGCCAGATCTTCGGGATCGTCCCGGAGGGCTTCTGGTAGAGCGGAACGTAGCTCGGCGCATTTCTGACCGAGCCGCCGAAACTTCGGTCCTGCACCTGCACGAGATAGGGGACGCCGACTGCTTCGCAGTAGCCAATGTTCTTCATTAGCTGGCTGCCGGCGACAAGGCCGGTGTAATTGCCTTGCGTCGCCTCGACCTGTGCCCAGCTCGTCCAGATCGCAACGCCTCGGCCGAGTGCCTTGGCCGTCTGCACAAAGTTCGCAAGGTCCGAGTCGATCGTCGTGTGCAGGAGGTAGAAGTTCGGCGACCACTTGAAGGTCACCGGGGGCGGGGTGACGACGACGGCTTTGCGCGTCCAGTTGAGCGGGCTTGAGACGACTTCGCCGCCGGCTGCAGGGAATGCGACGAGGGTTAACTGACCTGAGCCGAGCGTGAGCGAACTGATCGCAAGGTTGTCGACCGCGATGGCAAAGCCAGTCGCCGCCGCATCAGCGCCTTGCGCCGTGCGCAGGCCCAACGCGGATGTCGCCGCAGCAGCACCCGTGAGGGCTGTGCGGACAGCGACTGAAACTGAGGTCCCGACCGTGGTCTGCGTAATCGCCGCCTGAATAGGCGACAGATCACCCCAGGCTGGCAGCGGATCTGGCGGCGGCTTGTCCCCGTTCGGGAAGCTTGAGTCAAGCTCGCCCGCCTGACTTGCGCGGATGTGGAAGGAGCGCATCAGCCTCTCCCAAAGTGATTTGAGGGCTGCAAACACGGCGCTCCAATAAAAACCGCGACAAGTGCGGGTTGAGGTTGGCCCGCTTAAGTCAAGCGTGCCACTCGATGTAGAGCGGGGGTGTGATACCCCCGCGCCCGCGTCCTTGAAGGTGCCGCAAGCTAATGACGGCAATGGAACGTGCAGGCGTACTTCCCCGGTTCAGGGGGAAGGTTTGTGCGTCCAGATACGAAAAACCCCGCACACGGCGGGGTTCTGGGACGGCATCGGGAAATTTACAGTAAAAGCTTGTACAACAAACGAAGCTGCGCTGTCAAATATCGCGTAATGAGGCGAGCCGGTTGAGCTCCGGATGATCACTCTCAAGGATGCGCCAATGGACGAACAGCAACGTCACGCGCCAGCCGAGGTGCAGCGAGCGGTCATCGGTCAGTCCCATCAGCTGACCGATGCGCTGGCAGGGGATCGCCGTCGTGTACCAAAGCCTGATGAAGCGCCTGGTCTTGCCCGGACACTGGCACACGATCTGGTCCATGACGATGGCGCAGTCGTTATCGAGCGGCGGCGGCGGTGAATCAGCCGGCGGATCGACATCCGGGTTTGGCAGGCCCGAGCCGACCGAGGACCACCAGCGCTGAAGCACACGATCAACCGGTTCGAGCTCGGGCTCGAGAATATCCAGCCCGGCAAACGGCTTGAGAACTGGCCGTGAGGCGCGGCGCTTCACTTCAGCCACGGATTGAGCCTGAGCACGTTCGTGCACAGATGGCACTTCGGCCCGGTTGAGTGCATCGGTGAGAGTGAACGCTTTAGCGCAAGCAGTCCGCAGCGCGACTGTGCTGTCTTCGTGCTGCACTGCCACAGATGGGCGATCGGAGTTCGGGCTTTCATCCATGAGTCTGAGGTTGGCATTCAAGTAATCGCTCCTATGACGCGAAGAGCTTCATCTGGGTTGGTGACGATCGGCGTCTTGGTGAGCGCGAGGAACTCAGCTTGTTCGACTTGGCGCTTGTCCTTCAGTGGCTTCTTGCGGCCCTTATGGATGGTCTTGCACTCCATCAGGAACACGCGCTCGCGGAACCACACGATGAGATCGCAGGGCGTATCGACGCGATAGACCTCGGCGCCGACGAGTTGGAGCGCGCCCACGATGCCTGGCTCGGACTTGTCGCGCTGCTTGCCCCATCTGTTAAGCGACATTAGGTTGAGCTGCTCTCATGGCTTGTCCTTCATTGGGATGAGAGAGGTTTTGCGCACTGCGCAGTCCAAGTGATGACCTAGCAAGCCGCTCACTCGAAAGCCGCACTGAGGGCAGGTGAGGAACGGGCTTCGGCCATCACGCATCTGCTTGGCAGCACCGCGGACCGGAAAGCCGTTCATGAATCTGGCATCGGACTGCGCATCGGGCATCTCGGTGGGGCGGCGAGTCATAAGCGAAAGCGAATCACCTGACCAACTGGCGTGGCATCGACCCGCTTGCCCTCGACAAAGCGCAGTAGCTTTGCTTCAGTTGCCAGCCAAAGCTCCTCCTGTTGCACCGATGTGAGTGATTCCCATGATTGGCTAAACAGGGTAGCCGCAGATCGATAACGCACGTTCCTGACCGTCATCTCGGCACAAATGCCCATCAGAATGCCAAAATCGAATAACTTTTGCGTCCGCTTAATCGAGCTTGCGATCGGAGCCAGTGCCGCGAGCTGCACTGGCGTCACGAGCACAATTCCAGCGGCGGCTGCAATTTTGAGAAACGAGCGTCGGCTGATCATGGTTTCCTGCACCCCGAGCATTGCAGGTCGGGCACTTCGGTGACGGGCTTTCGGGCGCTCAACTGAGGATTGTCCAGAACGCCAAGCGCCACAGCATCGCGAGCAGAGCGATCGCGAGCGGCGTTACAACCATGCTCACGGTGATCACCTTGCCGCGAATCTCCCACTTCTCACGCAGGGCTTTGCGTCGTCGTTCAAGTCTCGTGCTCATGTTCGTGTCCTTGTCGAGAATGCGGGTCATCAGTTGGGCGTGAATGCGCCGGCGGTCAGCTTCGATGCGATCGAGTTCGCGCTGAATGCGCGCAGCGTCTTCGCGCTCGCGCTCTTCCTTGCTCAACTTGGCGATGCGAAAGGTTTCATCTACGAACGCTTTCGAGCGGGCTTCGCGCTGCTTTGGCGTCTCTTGCCACGCGTTCTGCTGAGCGTTCTGCATCCCGGCATAGCCCCCGGCTATCGAGCCCTGGTAGGCGTTGATTGCGTTCATGACATCGATTACGCCAAACATCACTCAGCCCCGCACAAGGCACTGACGGATGACATCGAGGGTTTCTGGATCAGCGAGGCCTGATTGCTCAACGATCCTGACCATGCGGATTGAATCAACCGGCTCGGTCAGCTTGGCCCGCTGCTTCGCCTCATCACGCAAGTTCTCAACCTCGTTGACGAGGTGATAGACGAGTTCTCTGAGCGTCGGATCCTCGTTCTTGCCGCCGCCAACATTGATCCAGCCCGCGCCCATTCGCATGAGGCCGACGTGCCGCGTAATCAGCTCAACAATGTCCATCTGCCCTCCTGAAAGGCTCCAGGAGCCCGCGTGGTTGCACCCGCATGTGGGGATCATTGTCATCGCGAAGTCGTCTCAGCGAGGCTCCTGCGAGCAGCAGCGGGCATTGCGCGCGCATTCCTTGCGCGATGGCGATGAGGTCTGCGTTGTTGGGATCAACTGGCTGATGAGGAACGCTCAACGACAGCATTGTCACTGCGTCAACTGGTTGGCTCACCTGTGAAACGGTTCCACGTGGAACTGCATTAGTGACGGCAAGTGACGGCACTTCCGTATATATTTCAATGCGCACGCGTATTGAAGAAGAACAGGGATTGCCGTCACTTGCCGTCACTCTGTCAATCATTGTTCCTCCAGTCCGGCATGTCAGTTCCCCGAAGTTCGACGCCTAAATACAGCCCACCCTGGTTCGTTCGCTTCCAATCGAAGCCGCGGCGTTTCATCTCATGTGGCAAATCCTTTGAGGCCATCGAACGCTCTCCGATGTCCTTCGCGAAGTCCTGATAGGCCCGATAAAGCATTCCGGCCTTCACTTGCGCAAGCTTCCGGCGCTCGCACTTCTCATCGAGGAATTTGCCCAGCGTGTCGGAGTCCGATCGGTACTCGACGGACGCCTCGGTGATGATGGCCGGCGCCTTCAATCCGCTGCTTTGCCATTCCAAACAGCCCCGCACAGCCCACGCTAAAATGCCCGGCAGTTCTTCGCGCAGCTTCTCGAGGAGTCGCGGGTCTTGCTCATCTCCGGCGAAGAGGCGCGCGAACGGAAGTAGTCGCAGCCGGCGCCAGATGCCATCGTCCGTGCCGCTGATCGCTGGTTTGTGGTTGCCGCGCACCAGGAGCTTGTGCGTTGGCTTGAAATCGAAAAACTCGGCCCGCAGGAACCGTGCGTTGATCGAGTCCGAACCGGTCAGGTCTTTGAGCTTCGCCTCATCGAAGGCGCTGCCCTGGCTCGTCTCGTTCATGAGCGCGACACGGGCGCCGCGCAGACGTGCGACATCATTCGGGATGCCCCCGCCGTGCTTCTTCGACATCAGCATCTCAGGGGATACGACGATGGCGTATTCGCCCATCAGATCCGCGATCAGCTCGCAGAAGACCGACTTGCCGTTGGCGCCCAGGCCGAAAAGGAAGTGCAGCACCTGCTCAAACGTGCAGCCGGTGAGCAGATACCCAACCATTCGGCGCAGGTAATCAGCGAGTTCGGCATTCTCGATCGTGACTTGCGTGAGGAACGCATCCCAGCGCGGGCACAGGGCATCCGCCGCATAGGTGATGGGGATCACGCGGGTGATGAGATCCGAGCGCCTGTGCTCCCGCAGCTCGCCTGAGCGCAGATCAAGCGTGCCGTTCGCGACATTCAGAAGCCACGGGTCCGCATCGAACTGCGTCAGCTGAATGGGAATACCAGGCTCTGAGCGCGCACACCAGATCATGGCCTCAACCGCGCGCCTGGACTGCGACTGGCGCGCGTGCTTGTACATCTCGGTCTTGTCGGCCGCGCCCTTCACCTCATCGTAGATCGACAGGGCGACGTGCTTGGCAAGTGTCTGCACACGCACCGAGCCGTGATCGTGCGGCCAGCGCCTGCCATCCCAGACAAGCCAGCCATGCTCGGCGGTGTAATGCAGATCCTGGCCGAACTTCGCCGCCAATCGGCGCCCGTTCGCGATGTCGGAATCCGTGATCTGCGCGCCCCTGGCACGCCCGGAGCGCTTATCCATCGCGCGCTGAAGGCTCGCGACTTTATCGAAGTCGTCGTTATCCACGAATCGCATCGCGCGCTCGCCCGATGCGCTCAGCGGCCAATATAAGCCGCTGGATTTGCTCGTCCTCGAGGCATAGCTGATCCTGGGATTGCGCGGCAATGTGCGCGGCGACCTGAACCTCATGAGAGATCAGAAGCAACAGATCTGCGGCCGGCATGTAAGTTTTGAGCGGCCGATACACGGCGCCAGGCTCGCGCTTCTCGAATAGTGCCGCAAACTCAAGACCGCAGGCATCTAGTATCGCGCCTGGCTCGCAGCCGCCAAAGCAGTGAATGAGCACGCGCCCGCCGTCCGCCTCTTTGATGGATAGTGAAGGTGAGCCGTCATCGTGCGCCGGGCAGCGCGCGATCCAGCGGCCAGGGCCTGTGTGCCTCACCTTCTCCAGGCGCTCAAGTAACAGTTCGGCGCTCAAGTACGCATCACCTTATGGTGAATGGATATCGTTTTTTTAAGCCCCCCGCCGCCACCGCTACGGGCCCCTGATGTTTGCGGTGCGGAACCCGGGAGCGTGACTTTGGGGGACCCGCTCGCGCGGGTAGATGTCGGGGCGCAGATCATAGCGCGTCACCTGTCCCATGGTGGCCGCCTCCACCGGCAGCACCCGCTCGGCGGGCAGGCGCCCGCGGGCAATCCACGAGGACACGGTGCCCTGGGAGCCGAGCCCGAGCAGTCTTGCCATTGCGGTTTGTCCGCCGACCAGTTCACAGGCTTTCAATATCGCTTTTCGGCTCATTCCCCATTTAACGCACATTCCGTTCTGCGCGTCAACAGCACGATACGCGAAAATAATTAATGCAAAAAGTGTTGACACAGTAACGGATCGTGCATTAAAGTGCACTGGTTGAAAACAGGAGCAGACATGACCGCCTACTCAAACCTGATCGCCCACCTCGCCGACTACTGCCTGGACAGCAGGACCGAGCCTGAAGCGCTCGTCCTGCGCAACGAGCAGATCGCCATCGTCATGCTGGAACGGGGCGCGGAAGTCACCGACTACATCTCTGAGCGGCTGGAGGCGATCCTGGCCGATGTCGCAGGCGATCTGTCCCTGACCAGGGACTACCACTGCTCGCGCGTCCTGGTCGGGGGCTCCCTCATGGCGCGCCTTTCGGTCGCCTGTACAGCCGCCATTAAAGAGGATCTGCAGGTCGAGATTGGCATCCTCCTGCAGGCCGCGAAGTATCCGCTGAACCAGAACGCAGACCGCGCCTGGGAGGCATGGAAAGCGGGCGGCCTGGCAGGTGCCTCATGAGCTTCTCGCCCGCATCCTTGGCGCTGATCGCCCGCGATGAGCGGATCGCGAACCGCCGCACAACCGAGCAGGGCATTGTCCATCACGCCCGCCAGGCCCTGATTGCCTACCGGAACCTGGATCACTGGCCGCAGAACGAGGCGAAGGCGGCTCTGGAGTATTCAATGGCGCAGCTCGGCTGCCTGCTGGATGTGAGCGCATGAGCACAACATTTTTCGGCGCCTTTATGCCCGCCCCGCGCAAGGTGCGCATCCGGATCTTCCGCCACCTCACGCGCGATGCCAGAGAGCCTGTGAGTTTCGCCGAGGAGTTCCAAATCAACAAGCGCGCCTTCAAAGCCGCCCGCATCCGCGAGTGCACGAAGGTCGAGCCAGCCATCGAATTCACCAGCAGGAGATCCCAATAATGACGATGTCATTTCAACGTGCCACCAAAAAGAAATCCAAGCTACGGCTGGGTCTTGCGGGGCCGAGCAATGCAGGTAAAACACTCGGCGCGCTTATGATCGCTAAAGCCCTTGGCGGCTCGATCGCGCTCATCGATACCGAGCGCGGCAGTGCAAGCCTGTATTCAACCTCCTTTGAGTTCGATGTCCTGGAGCTGAATCCTCCCTATTCGCCGGAGCGGTTCATCGAGGCGATCCATGCGGCGGAGGCCGCAGGCTACGCCAACATCGTCATCGACTCATTGACGCACGAATGGGACGGCGCCGGCGGCTGTCTTGAGATCAACGAGCAGATCGCGCAGGCGAAATATCGCGGCAACACCTGGTCGGCCTGGTCGGATACGACCCCGCGCCACCAAGCGATGATTGATGCGCTCTTGCAGTCACCGACGCACACGATCGCAACGATGCGCTCAAAGACCGAGACCGTGCAGGGCGATGACAAGAAGGTCAAGAAGATCGGTATGAAGGTCGAGCAGCGCAAGGGCTCCGAGTACGAGTTTGGCCTGATGCTCGAGATCGATCACGACACGCACTTAGCCGTGCTCACCAAAGGTCGTCTCTATGACGCGCCGAAGGATGTGCAGGCTTATTTTGCGAATCCGCACAAGATCGACGCGCAGGACGGCGCGATGCTTCTCACATGGCTTGAGTCTGGCGCTGAGATGCAGAGCGCGGAGCCCATCAAGAAGAGTGGTGTAGTGACTGACCTGCTCTCCGAGCAGGAGGGTGGTGTCACCGAGCGTGAGAACAATGATTTCTCGGACAAAGCATCTGCTTTACGGCAACTTCTCGACTCAGACAAAGAAGAGGCCGACATCGCGATACTGCTCGCCGAGTTGACCAGTACTTTCACAGTCAAGCAGCGACTCGGTGTCTCAACAATGATGACGCCGAAAGAGAACAAAGCCGTTGCTGCTTACCTGGCAATGGCTCGCGCACCGAAAGAGACGGCATTACCGGAGCACGCGACATGAGCTCGACGCAAAAATTGATTCTGGTGGGGTACTTAGGGCGTGATCCAGAAATGCGCACTTTACAAAGTGGTGACTCGGTTGCGAATGCCTCGCTTGCCGTGACGGAGACGTGGAAGGATAAAACCGGACAAAAGCAGGAGCGCACAACGTGGTTCAAGCTTGCATTCTGGGGTGGACTTGCGGCTATCGTCGACAACTTCCTCGAGAAAGGCTCATTGATCTACGTCGAGGGAACCGTTGAGGCTCGGGCATTTGCTGGTAAAGATGGCTCTCCGCAGGCCTCGCTCGAGGTTCGCGTGCGAGAGATGAAAATGCTCTCCAGCAGCAAGAAAGGAAATGGAGAGGTTCGCGGTGCAACCGCGGCGCAAAACGCAGGTGCGAAAGTGGCGCTTGGGCCTGGTGATCGCGATGGCTTTGAAGACGACAAGTTGCCCTGGTAACAGAGCCATCATTGACTTACGGAGCCTTCCAGGAGTGATTGTTAATGAACATTACAAAGAACGGCATTACTGTTTCCTTTGACGAGCACGAGCTCATGCGAATGGCCCTTGAACGGCTGTCTGCGGACACACCAATCATCCGCCGCGCTCCTGCGTCGATCGGGGAGTTCTGGAATGGGCAGGGCGGCATCTACGCGGGGATCGCCCGCGGCCGGGACGGCCAGCCTGACTACCATCTGATCGTTGGCCCTGAAGCGCACGACGCACTCGACTGGGGCGCGGCCACACAGTGGGCGGCTTCTGTCCAGGTCGACGGCTTCACCGACTTCGCGTTACCGGGCCGAAAGCAGCAGGCGCTGTGCTTCGCCAACGTGCCAGAACTCTTCAAGGAAGAATACTACTGGTCTTCAGAACAGCACGCCTCGGACAGCGACTCTGCCTGGTGCCAGTACTTCTACAACGGCAACCAGCTCTACTACATCAAGGACAGCAAACTCCGATCGCGTGCCGTCCGCAGATCGTCCATAAGGATTCAGCCATCATGAACACTTTAAAAGATACCGAAGCGAATGACCTGGTACTAACGAATGACTTGGTACTTTCGTTTTTCAGTTCTTCTCCGTCGATTTGGTTAATGCGAATTGATGGTAAGACAGGCCATATCACACTGAACCCCGATGTCCCACAGGATGTCATAGTGCTCAATTTTATTGAACTCTGTAATAAAACTATCTCAGAGGCAAAAAATCATATGGAAAGGATACAGTCAACATGACATCGAACTCTTCAGTTATCCACGCCTTTCACGGCGATCCTGCGATCAAAGCAGAATACCTCGCCCGCGTGCTGGAGCATGAAAAGGCTGATGAGATCGTGCACGGCAAGTATTGGGAAGGCGGCAAAGGGTGCGCGGTAGGCTGCACCCTGCATTCCGCCGATCATATGGACTATGAGAGCAAGCTCGGAATCCCTGTCGCCCTGGCACGGCTTGAGGACACGCTCTTTGAGGGGCAGCCGAACGGTCAGGCTAAAAGCTTTCCCGCGCGCTTTCTGTCGGCCATCAAACCCGGCGCCGACCTCTCGTGCGTGTCGTGGAAATTCCTGCACTGGCTGCTGACGGAAGAATTAGCGGGTCGCGATCATCCGTTCGTGCTTGATGCCATCAAGCGCTGCGCGGACGTTCTGGTGCCGCTCACGAAAGGCGCCTCGGCGGCCTCGGCGGCGGACTCGGCGCGCTCGGCGGCGGACTCGGCGCGCTCGGCGGCGGCCTCGGCGGACTCGGCGGCGTACTCGGCGTACTCGGCGGCCTCGGCGGCCTCGGCGGACTCGGCGCGCTCGGCGGCGTACTCGGCGTACTCGGCGGCCTCGGCGGCCTCGGCGGACTCGGCGGCGTACTCGGCGGCCTCGGCGGCCTCGGCGGACTCGGCGCGCTCGGCGGCGGCCTCGGCGCGCTCGGCGGCGGACTCGGCGCGCTCGGCGGCGGCCTCGGCGGACTCGGCGGCGTACTCGGCGGCCTCGGCGCGCTCGGCGGCGGCCTCGGCGGACTCGGCGGCGTACTCGGCGGCCTCGGCGGCCTCGGCGGCCTCGGCGCGCTCGGCGGCGGCCTCGGCGGCCTCGGCGGCGGACTCGGCGCGCTCGGCGGCGCACGTTCGCATGGCCGGTAAACTGATTGAGTTGCTGCGCGCCGCTCCGGTGTCGAAGCATGCCGGCGGGACTGCGGGCGCATGAGTAGTCTCAGCCCGCCAATGCTCATTCTGCTGATCGTGCTCGGCCCGTTCCTGTGGTGGTGCGCTGAACTACTCGTGCAGCCGAAGAACCCGCGAATCATCAAAAGCTGGGTGCTGCGCAGTTACTGGAACGCAACGATGGAGGAGGAGCGTCACATCAGCTTCTGCATCGTCAAAGCCGCGTGGCCGATCCGCGTGTGGCACCTGTGAGCAAACAAGCGAAGCAGTTCTGCGTCCTCAGCGCTGCGTCCGTGACCTGTCAGCGCTACGTTTTTAACTTGTAAGGAAGTCACATGCCAACCGGATACACAGCAGAGATCAGCGAGGGAATCACGTTTCAGCAGTACGCAATGAACTGCGCCCGTGCATTCGGAGCGCTGATCATGATGCGCGACGAGCCCTCTAATGCTCCGATTCCAGAGGAGTTCAAGCCATCGGATTACAACCGCCGAGAACTCGACGAACAGCGAGCCCGTCTAGCCGAGATCGATGCCATGACGCCGGAGCAGGCAACCGCGGCCGCTACCAAGGCACATAACGCTGCGATGACAGAGCGGAAACGTCGCTTTGACGATGTGCAGGAACTGCGCCGCAAGTACCAGGACATGCTCAACAAGGTCAATGGCTGGGAGCCGCCCTCTTCGGATCACGAAGAACTGAAGACTTTCATGGCGAGCCAGATTCGGCAAAGCATCGACTTCGACTGCAAGATCTACGGTGAGGTACCTCAGCAGTTGACCGGTCCAGAGTGGCTTGCCGAGCAGCGTGCTCTCTGCCTGAGGATGATCGAATTCCACGAAGCCGAGAACAAGAAAGAGATCGAGCGCACGGAGAACCGTAACAAGTGGGTTGCGGATCTTCGCAAGTCCTTGAACTGCTGATGAGCAAGAGGCGCTACGCGTGAGGTGGATCGTGTCGCATCGATTCGACACTGACGTGCTGCCGCTCGCAGACCGGCACTACAACCGGCGCAAGGTTGGCTCGCCTCAGTTCGTGCCGCCGGGTCGGTGCGTTGTGCTGAAGACGCCGTGCCTCAAGGCGCTGTGGACGAGCTCGTGGCCGTTCGCTGAATACGTGCGGCACGCTTGGGCGGGCGCGTGGGTCAACAGCCTGTTTCGCAATGAAGGTGCGGGACTGTCCTCAGAACTGATCACGGAGGCCGTAGCGGCGACGCGGGCCTGCTGGCCTGAAGTACCTGCGCTCGGGATGATCACCTTCGTGGATGCCTCCAAGACGCGCGCAAAGCGCGATCCAGGTCGCTGCTACCGCCGGGCGGGCTTCCACCACGTCGGATTCACGAAGGGAGGCTTGTACGCCTTTCAACTCCTGCCGGATGAGATGCCGTCAGCGAGTCAACCGCTGCTGGAGATGGCCGCATGACTATGAGGACTCACAAATGACTATTCGTGTGCGAGTGGAGAATCTCGAGGCGGATGCCGGCCGGCACGTGCGCATCCGAGAGGTGAATATCGAGAAAACCGGGCGACGTAGCAATGGCGCGTGGGAGGACATTCCTCCGGGTAGCAGCCGAGAATTCCATATCCACTTACTGAAGGATCTCGAAGTCTCTGAGCAGCATCCGGAGCACCGGAATGACTGATGTTCACCGCTCTAAAGATCAACTCATACAGCGCTTCGGAGACGCGGCTGCTGATGTCATCGAACAGATGATTCGTGGCAAATGGCGCGATGACCACGATCACGATGTTCAGCTCAACGTGGCAATGGTGCGCCTGAAGGAAGCATTGCTGGCTGCTGTTGAAATGCGTAGCGCTGACACGGGAAAAACATGATTCAGTCTACTGATCCGAAGGTTCAACGCCTCATCCGCGTAGCAAAACATTGGGCCTCATTCCAAGATGGCGATAGCTTAGAGGATCAGCGTACCGACTCTCATCTGCAAGGCGACGCCATTGAGGCGCGCGAAGCCCTGCTAGATGCTATCAATGAGATGCCGTCATGAATTGGATCTCCGTTCACGACCATCTGCCCATCACGTAGGAATCGCCATGGGCACGACCCTCATAAAGTGGGATGACGGCAAGGTTATTCACGCCTGCGAGAGTGATTACATGGTTCCGAACAATCGCGACACCATTCTTGTCTGGACCAAGTGTCAGCGCGACGTTCCCGCAAACGCAGGCTTCTACAGTCGTGAGAAAGTTACCTGCCCGAAGTGCCTGAAATGAGCGCAGCAGTCACCACAGAGAGGCGCTACGACGTGGTCTACGGCGGTTCAATTGATCATCCGTATTGCGGCACGCAGCCGCATTTTTGCCGGGAGATTGACTGCTTTGGAAGCAACAAAGAGCACGGCTACACATGGAAAGAAGCTCGTAAGCAAGTCGCTGCTTGGTATCGAATGCACGCAAAGCGTTGGGAATGCGAGAAGGAGCCGAAGTGAATCAGTCCTCTAAGAAGCGCAACGACTGGCCGGTGTCAGAGCTACGTTCGTGGCACACGCTCAAAGGCACGCAATGCTTTAAGGATGCCGCCGACGAGATCGAACTGCTGCGCGGACCCGGCAACCCATCTCAACTTGCGCTGGACATGGCGACAAAGCCGCTAGATGACGAGATCGCGCGGCTCACGGCGCAGTGCGAGTCGCTTCAGAACCGCTGGGCATCCCGTCCACTGGATCACCCCAACGGCGAGGCGCTGATCGCGGAGAACAAGCAGTTGCGAATAGCGCTGCGTCGCGCGAATGCTGCCCTGGTACGTCAGGGTTTAAGCGAAATGCAAGTTGATCTGGGAGAAGGACGGCTCTCTGGAGTCACTCTCGAGAAGGACGATGGCGGCATGGTACCCTCAGATGATTTGCAGGCGTGCGCTCATGAGGTGTTACGTCTGGAAGACAAAGTAGCTGCGCTACAAAAGTTCAAAGACTTCGTGCATGCGCGCCCCGATCAAGCAGGTGTAGAGAAAGATCCGCCCGGGCAACACCGAGACGCGGGCTGCCGTATCGGGCAGCGGCTCGATTTGGTATTAGGAGTTAGCGGTGCGTGCTCACTCGTGGATGAGCAGATTGCTGCCGCTGCTGCCTTCATCATGGATGAGAGCTTCGGCGATCCGCCCGCAAGCTCACCGTTGGAAACGTCGGCGCTATGTCCGCATGGGTTCGTGCTGGCAGAGAACACCTGCGGACCGTGCTCAGAAGGACGGCCTAACAGGAAACGTTCGTGAGGCCGCTGAAGTGTTTCGCGTTCGCCGTCTGGTGCCTTTGGAATGGGCACGAGGCGGTGCCGGGAACGGCGTACTCAATCAGCGCAGGCAAGCGTGTGCCGTGCGTGTGCTGCAAACATTGCCACGCAATACTTTGAACGGGAACGATAGCCGTGAGTAAGCGAGATTATCCATACTACGCAGGACGCGAGAAGATCCACGGCAGCCACGGCAAGCGCTGCTGTGCTTGTGAGGACTACGCGCGATTCATCGTCACTTTTCAGAACAATTGGTTCAGGGGAGACGATACCGTGTGCCAAGTCTGCGAGAAGCACTCAAACATGGCGCGCTCGTCCTACGGAGAGTTCGCCGTGCTCTCGGCCGCTCATGCAGAGCGAATGCGCCAAGTAATCGAGGCGCAGCACGAGGAGACGGGCCGACCGTGGAAGGGCGAGCGTCGCGCGTTGCCGCCGCGCTATCACGAAGTAACTGCTGTGAGCGAGTCGGGTGAACAACATGGCTAGATGGATCAAATGCAAGACACGAATGCCGAAGCCACCCAAAGGGCAGGACTTCGCGCCAGTTCTGTTCTTTGTGCCACGGCTAGGCAACAACGGCGTCTGCGCTGGGCGTTACTTCCCAAATCAGCACGGTACGGAATTTGAGAGCTTGCAGCGCGCGCAGTTCTCCGCAGCCCGAGTAACCCATTGGATGCCGATGCCACCACGGCCATCGTCTAGTGCGTCATGAGCTACTGCCGCTGGTCGTGTGATGGCTCTGATGTTTACGTCTGGCATGACGTGAACGGCGGCTGGCGCATCTGGGTCGCTGGCTGCCGGGTCAAAGAACCTGGGCACGAGCTGGTGCCTATCGGCCTGCCATACGATGACGCGCGCTTCGCGTGTAAGACCCGAATGACAACGGTGAGAAAGCTGCTCTGGCTGCGGAAGATTGGGTATCACGTTCCAGAACATGCAATTGAGCGGTTGAATGCCGAAATCAGTGCTGGACGTAAACAAGTCAATGGAGAGGTAGTTCGGTGAGTAAAGAACTTATCGAACGCGCTGACAGATTTTATGCTGTAGCGAGGGAGTTGGAGGCAGACGCGGCCTTCACGTTGCGCTGCGCTGAGATGCTCAACCGTCACGCCGACGCAATGTGCGAATTGAACATGAAGAACCAAAAGCCGCCTGCAGATCTAATGCAACCACCAGTGAGCAATGGAGAACCTAGTCGTGGGTGAACTGCCATTCCCGCCGCCCGCCGTCTCCTGTAAATGCTGGTGGACCGGCAATACTGGCGATCTTGGCATCGAAGGTTTCTGCTGCCCGAAGTGCGGGGAGCCGCTATTCCCGCCTGAATGGATCGACAACCCACCGGACAGCGCAGAGGTATCACGCGAATGAAGACCAAGCCGATGGAATCGATCATTGTGTATGACAAGGAAGGGACGGTCGTTACACAAGATCGATGGGATGCGCTTGAGAGCTCACACCCTGTTGCGTCGCCGCAGGGAATGGAGACGTATCTGCGCGAGACTTTTCCGACCGCCGCCCTTGCTCGTCTCGAGGTCGACAATCACCGAGCAGTGTTGACCGTAGTCTATGAGAAACCCAACGTCATGAAGGGCGTGTGGGGACTAGACGGCGTTGAGCAGTTCCCACCCGGCGGCAACCGTTAACCAGCGCAAACGAGGTATTGAAATGAAAGTAATTTGGCGTATAGCGCCTGGGCTGAGTGGGCTGTCAAAGGTCTGGTGCGTATATCGCGTCACGAAAGGCGACGGAGGCGGCGAAAGCACTGCGGCATTTGGATGCCACAAAACGCTCAAAGCCGCAAAGTCAGTGGTCGCCCATTTGAAGCGCAAGCCGATAGAGCTTCAGTAACCGTGGAGGTAGGGCGAAATGCTGGATAAAAGTGTCTCTCGTGAAGGCACCTTGCTCATGAAAGGCGGCGAAGTCTTTCTGGATGGGTGGGAAGTAACTGACGGCGGCATGTGCCGTGAGGTCGCAGCGCTCGCCTGTCTCTATGCCGCGCAGAGACTGCTCGAGTACGGAAACGCCATCACGCGCGCACCGCGCGGGGCTCCGCTGGTCTGCATCGGGATGCCGGACGACACGCCGATCGATTGGTATTGCGACAGCACCAGAGAGCACATTGAGATGGGCCGCGCACGGCGCACAGGCCGCGCTCAGGCGGCTTTCGATGAACAGGTGATCGAATGTACCAACTGCGCCAGGATCGCCGTATTGCCCTTTACAGACGAGACAAAGGAGCGGGTCATGCTTGCTCCGCTGGAGGGCTGGACCGCGCCGCCCGTCCAGTGTCCTGACTGCTCACAGTTACCACAGCCGGGAGAGCATCGTGAGTGAAATCGAGTCTTGGGCTGAGAAGCAGCGCAGGCGTCTGGCGCATATCCCGATCCTGCCTCTCGAGGAACTGCGCAAGCTTCCACAGGCTGTGGACTTCGACGCGGGGATCTACTTTCTGTGGACGGGCGACGAACTCGTCTACGTGGGGAAGTCGCGAAACATCCCGGACCGACTCGGCCGGCAGTCGCAGTTCAATCGATACCATGGAATGTGGACCGGCCGCTGTCCTCACATCTGGAACGTCGCCTATCCGGTCGGCGCGGCAAGTTCACCATCGGAGTACAGCGCAAACGATCAACGACCATGACATGCACTATATGTGGCGTGGCCTCGCCACGCAGGAATTCACTCACCAATCGTCGACGGTCCGCGTAAGAGCGGACCATGGGGACACGCTTATATGGAAACATTGCAGAAGGTTTACGGATACTACGACCGCGCGGACCAGCCAATTGACCAGCCAACGATTAACCCGGCTCTGGATGGTCCTTGTCTATTCTGCGGAAAGCCGCTGACCGATGAGGACATGCGCACGCATAGCATGATGGCGATGGATGGCGCTCAGCGCTCTTTCTTCTACCGAACGCACAGGACTTGCCATGAATCAGCCGATGACAAATCTCGCAACGCAATCGATCAGGTCGTGTGGGACTCCATTGCACACAATGGTGACGGAGCTCAGGTTTGACGGTGGGGAGTGCGAGATGGGCGTGTACGCGGAGCTGACTACCAGGGCTGAGGCGGATAAGCTCGTAGCGCGAATCCTGGCGAATCGCGAGTTCTTGGCCGATAGACCCGCTCAAACCGTGTGATGACTACGCCATGATCGATAATAAAGATCATTCGATCATGAAAGTGGTCACGCTCCAGCACTCGAACTTTCGAGATCCGGTCGCAACGCTGCGGCATATCGCTGATGAGATCGAGAGCGGCAAGTATGGCGCCGTGGGCTGCTTAGGGCTGGCTCTGCTTGGCAGGGAGATGCACGTCTTTGGAATGGGGCAGGACAGCGAGGGGCCGTCTGTAGCGATTCTCCTTCACGCAGGATTCATGCGGATATCGAAGGCAATCGAGGAGCACGGGAAATGACGCGCGCAGAGAAGAAGGCGTTTCTCGCCTTGGTTCACGCGCTCTGCGACCTCATGACTTCGGGCGGAATTGGTCAGTGCACTCGTGGGTCAAAACGTCACGCAACTTGCAATGCCCTAAACTGCAAGCCCTACGCTATCGCGCTTCAGCAGCGAGAAAAGATCATGCGTAGCGCTCAACCACAGGACGCAGAACATGAGCGTTGAACTCTATATGGTGGGCCACGACTGCAAAAGCGGGCTGTGGGCGGGCTGCGATGGCATGAGCGGTCATCAATTCCTGTCGGCCAACCCTCGCGGGATGTACGCTCTAGGCGCGTTCCTGTACTCGCACATGCACCGCCGACTTGGATACGAACTCGACCATGCCGTAGAAGACTATGAGTTGCGGCGCGCGGACCAACTATCCGATGTACGTTAGGCTCAAAAATAGTGGCGAGGTGATCTGGATCAACGACGTTCCGCATGTCACCAGCACTGGCGGCTTGCGCTGGGATGTGGCCGATATTGTTTTGGCCCCGCACACTTACGGGCTGACTACAGAAGTCGAAGGACCGCCGCTTCCGTGGCCGTGGCAGATGTGGTGGGCGGCGTGCAGGACGTGGATGCGTCTATCGTTTCAACCATGAGTGCGCCGCTTGAGTCACCATCGGTACGAGCGGAGCCTTCTCGCGAGGGTTCCGGGTCTCAGGCGGCGCTCTCGCCATGCTTGCTAAGGTGACTGCGGCACGGCTGCGAGAAGCAATCCGCTCTTACGAGATCAGCCCATGCGTGCCGACGATCGAGGAACCGTGGCACGGCGAGTATTGTACGTGCTCGCGGCGGATGACTTGGGAGTGGGCGGTGAGAGAGGTTTACGAACAGGAGCGCGCAGCGGAGAGCTGCGTTTAACTCATCAAACCAGCGATCTGACAATGACGCCAATGATGACTCCTGCAATAAACGCGAGCACCGTGATCTTGTTCTCGGTGAGCCAGGTCTTTGCCTTGACTTCATCGGCGAGCAGCACGCTCTTTAGCTTCGTCTCTTCGTCTTTGAATGACATGTGAACTCCTTGTGATTTCAGGGGCGATGCGCGGCTTGCTGGTCGCGATACCAGTTCTGAAGAGAAAGCCAGCTCACGGCATCTGATTGAGCTAAGGCGGCGTCATTAAGCGCTGCTTCGTCGTTTCGATCGCATTGAGCGAGGCGGGCTGCGACATCAGCGCTGATGGTGGGGCCGGCCACCTGGGGCAGGATGAGATGACGGGAACGGCTCTGGTAGTCGTGCAGGCTGGCAAGAGTGGCATCGCGCTCAGCAGCAATAGAGTCAACTTGTGATTGAGCATTGAGTGTCGCCCTTTGGGTGATGTCATCAGCGCGTGCATCGGCATCGCGGGTTTTCTGATCGGCTGCTGCTTTGGCTGCACTCGCCACGCTCAGCAGTGCTTCATAGTGATCGGTCGTGACCGCAACACCTGCGTGATAGCGCCAGTGCCCGTAACCCAACACGGCACCCAGTAGGATTAGCGTAGCTGCGCCGATGACGTAGAGGCGATACTGCATAAAGAAGTTTATTCGGATGGCGGATCACTAGACTTTGATGCGTTCAGGTGTCCGCAAATCGCAGTCACGATACCGACGAAAATCGTGAATGCTGCCATCTCCCGACGTGTCAGAAGATCGCGCAGCGGCTCATCCAGAGTGACCAGCGTTCCGGTCACAACTGTGACATAGCCGACGACGCGTGTCTTATGGTCTGAAACCCAGTTAAAGATATTCATTTGATTCCATTGTGCGAGATGCTGAAATGATCGTTATCCGGCTTTGGGTGAAAATCACCGCCAAAGCAGCACTGTGTATCCAGAGTTTTCCAGTAGTCACCGAGCACGCGATAGGCCGCGCCATCGGTCTGATAAACGCCATTCACGAATGGGTTGAGATCGACTGCGAGTCTTAGCGTATGCAGGCTGTTCTGGATTCCAGAGCCTTTATTAGCATTCAGAGCCGCCTGTTCTGGCGTGCGATAGCACTCCCCCATCGTCACCTGATGACCGTTATCCGCACACCAGGTCAGGAACTGACCCAGAAGTTTTGAAAACAGAAATTGTTTTTCCAGCAGTGTCACTAATTTACCCCGAGACATTCATGACCGCGCCTGCTCCAGGCGCATCATCCTCTCATTCAGCTGATCCATCGCAATGATGTATGGATCTGCTTTCTCGTGCCGCCATTTGCGCAGCCGATTGATCTCGCGCTCGCACTGCAGCACCTTCATGGCAAGAACACCCGCTGTCTGAATGCTGTCAACTGATTTCTTGAGATCGACGATCTGTGCCTTGTCCTCTTCATGCATGGCTTTGCGGTCTTCGCGCATGCTGTCCATATATTCTTTGAATTCTCCCCGGCTGATCGATAATCTCTCCAGTGAGCGCAGTCGCAGAAGACTATCAATCCCCAGCCAGCTGAGAATTGCGGTCATCCCCGCCATGACTGCGCTGGTGATCTTCCACGGATCGATCTGATTCGCCATTCCCGGGTCTGTCATCCTTAAATACCCATTCGCTTATTCATTACACATCCGCGGTCAGGCGCACGACATTGGTTCCGTCGTACTGGATCATCGCCCGCTTGGTGGAGGCGATGACGATTCCGGTGCCTGATGCCCCGATCACCTGAATCCCAGCGCCCGTGCAGGCGTTATAGACGGTGTAGATGCGCGGGATCGCAGGTACCACAAGATTGCGTTGCGCCGTCAATGCGCCGGTTGTCGTAATGCTCACCGTGGTGGATTGCTGAGCGGTCAGCGTCTGATTGGCATCGGCCATCGCCTGAGTTGCGATGTGGCCGGCGAGTCGATCATAGGCATAGGCGATGCCATTGATGGTCGAGTGGCGCATCTGGTTATCGGCACAACCTGAGCCTTCGACCGTGGCAAAGATTCCGGATGCGGTATCCAGGGTATTCCCTGTGCTATTGGTGAGCAGCGTCGCTGCATCGGTACTGGTCGCGACAATGTTCTCAAAGGTACAGCCGATGCAATTCGCGAAAAGGAGTGAGGCTAGTGCACCGCCGTCAATCGTCAGTGAGCTAAACCGCCCATTCGTGCATTGTGTCGCAATCGCACCGCCGTTGATGCGCAGTCCGTTGAGTCCGAAGGGTCCGGCATTGCCCTTGACGACATAGCGATCAAGCGCTGTGAGTGAGATCGAGCCAGAGTTAAAGCGCAGGTCTATCTTCTCATCGATATTGAACAGCGTTTTGTAGATGACTTCAGTGGTGTTACAGCCTGAGATGTCAACGCTGTCGGCAATGAACGAGCCTTTGACAGTGTTGCCGGTGGAGTTGAACAGCCGCTCAAGGTAGGCGCGGCCCCGCAGGTAGCCGATGCGGATGCTGGTGAAGTTGTTCGCGATGATCGGCAAGTTGCCGGCGCTGGGCGGGTGCGTCGGATAGCCTGGGGAGCTATCAAAGTGCAGCGCGTTGTCCATGTCGGCGTAGTCGATCCTGACAGTTCCGATATTGATGCTGGGGTCGCCAGCAAATTGCATATTGCTGCCGCGCACGTAGCGGATGTGAATGCCGGTAGGGGCTTGTGAGATGCCTGCATTAGGCTCGATGTCAAAGAGGCGATAGCCGTTCTGCGTGCCGGTGATCGAGTTCACCTCGCACCCGTTCACGCCAACAAAGGACATGACGTTGCGATAGATGTTGGTCCCGTTGACATCACCGACCGTGACGTTATAGAGCGGGTTTGCGATCGTGCCACCGAGGTAGAGCACATCACCCCGGATGTTCGTCCCCTTGATGCCGTGAATGGTGATGTTGGAAATGCTGGCCGAGCCACCCACGACGCAGGCGTGCATGAACTCCTGCGTATCGGTTGCGATGTTGCCGATAGCGCTGAATTCGTCGATCTCAACATCCGAGGAGTAAATATTGAGGATGTGCGTATCGGAGGGAAGGCCAGACTTTTGCTTCAGGACTGTTGCATAGCCCGCAGTGCGGATGCGCTTGGGAGCGCTGACCGTGAGGCTCGAAACGACGGCTGTCCCGCGCGGCCAATAGGGGGCTGCACCGTCCGGCTGGTCGGCTTGCAGGAGTGAGTATTTGAAGGCCGCCGTGTCATCCGTGCTGCCATCCAGCTGCGCCCCGTAGCGCCGCGGATCACCCTGCGCCGGGCCTTGCACGAGGATGGCGTTCGTGACGCCCACAGCGGCTTCTGCGTCCTGGAGCGGGGTCAGAATCCCCTGAAGCTCGGCCTGATCGAAGGGCAGCATGATGTAGGGGTCGATGTCGAGCCCGGGCAGATCCACCCCGTTCTGATCCTGAAAGCGCAACTTGATGTCGCCCAGGTCCGAATTGGCGTAAATTGCTGGGAATGTTCCGTTGGTATCGGCAATGACCGGGTTGGAATGCTGCACCGCAAGCAGGCTTGAGGTGTACGTTGACAGCGGCGTTGAAGTGCCCGTGAGATATGTAAATAGCTTGGCTCCATTGCGCGGTATACCATCGTCATCGTGCAGCGATTCACGTCCGGCAAAAACTAGGACTGCGGTCATTCAATGACTCCAGATACGAAAAAACCGCCAGAAGGCGGTTCGATAATTGATAGGGTCGAGTGCGTAATCGGTTACGTGTGTTACTGGACCTTTGCGATCCTCTACGTGAGCCTCATGACTCTGATCGGCATCGCTTTGACAGCGATCGCGGCCGTGATATTCGCGCCGGCTTCGCTGGTTATTGGTTACCTGAGCTTGATTGTGATGTTTGCTGCGTGGCAGCAGATGTTGCGGCTGCGGCAAGAGTTCCGCGCTCCATCCGAGCCCGCGTAATACCGGCCCACTGCCTCATGGTTTGCGGGGTGGCCTGTTTGAGCATCAAGCTTGCAAGCTTCGGATTGAGCATTGCATCGGCAATGATCTCGTTGATCTGCTTGTCAGAAGATTTATAGAGCCAGTTGAGAGGGCGCGTGAGCGCCTGAATCGCCGGATGCGTGCTCAACTTTCCTGCACCGATCGCAGAAGCCACGGATAGATTCTGGAATGTGTCAGAGCCTGGCGCTTTCACGGTTGGCCCCGTAATCGCGGCGCCCATATCGAGATCGGTGCGAATCGCGCGCAGCGTCTGCACCTGGCTCGGACTCAGTGTTGCACCAGACTTCTGCGTTGCATTGTCGAGCGCCCGGCGAAAGAGCGCCGGAGACAGGAACTGCCGTTGTGTATTGGGATCGACTGCAGTCGTCTGTGCGCGATTCTGGATCTCCTGAATGACCTTCATCTGATCAATCGGTTTCGAGAGATCCTTATAGCGTTGCAAGTAGGCTTTAAAGCCAGGTGCCGATGCTTCGATTTGGTCATCGAGGGCTGAGACTACATCGCCCAACTGTCCTCGCGCCTGCGCCAGCGTGGAGGCTGCTGGAGCGTTTTGAGATGATGGCTGGAGTTTGCCTCGCTGCGCGAGCTGCAAGTCTTTACGGATCTCATAGAGCGCCGCAGGGTCGGCGTTATCGCCAATCTGATCGCGCGCCCATTCGATCGACTGTTTGATCGTTTGGCGCTGACCCTGTGGAGAGGCGAGAATCGCGTCGATCTTGGCTTTGACCGGCGTCAGCGAGGTCACATTGGAGAATCCTGCGGGATTCGCTGCCGGCCCGCTCAGCGCCGCATCGCGCATCGGTCCCGTTACAACATCGCGTGAAATCTTCGCCGCTTCAATGTCCTGCGGGGTACCGGCGATCTTGTCGAGCGCTGCTTGGCGCGCCGCATTCTGCTCGGACGTGCGCGTGCCGAACTCGGCCGGATTCTGGCTGCGCACCGCCTTTTCGAGTGCGAGAACGCCAATGTCGCCCGATGCTGCGCCCGTCGTCGGCTGCGAGCCCGCGACCGTGGGCTGATTGGCATCGAGCCGCGCGGCGGCGGTCTGCGGATTGATGGCTTGATCCTGCAAGACACGCGATGCAATGGCCTGCTGGCCGGAGCGCGTTAACGGACGCACGACGCCCGCTACGGCGTTCTTTGCAAGGCCCGCCGTACTTGCAGCGGCACCCGGCGCAAGGCCTCCCGCAAGCCCTGCGACGGCTTGGCCAACAGGGCCTGCGCCACTGTCGGCGGCGACTTTCTGCGCTTCCGCCGCAGTCACGCCGCTGACCACGGATGGCAGGATGCGCGAGCCGCCGGCGGGGCCGACAAGCGCCGCGCTGGCGCCCTGTCCGCCGACATTCAGATACTGCTGGACCTGGTCCTCGGGGTGCGGCAACTCTGCCGCCGAGCCCATGAGACCCTTGATGTAAGCGCTCGTGCCGGGAATGCCTGAGCGATCCGAATTGACCTCAAGAGCCGCGGGCGCGGCTTTCCCGGTCGCCTTCATGTAAGCACTACCAGCAGCAGCTTTCATGAGATCGACGATATTCGCCGCCGTATCCATCGGGATGCCAAGGAGCCCGGCGATACCGCTGTTAAAGCCAGTCGCCACCGCGTTCACGCGGTCGCCCGCACTGATCGGCGCGGCGTCTGCCGGTGCCTGAGTAGGCGCGGCGTATTTCGCCCACGGCCCACCCTCTGTCGATGTGGGCGCGCTGTGGGCGTAGTTCTCCCAAGGGCCAGCCATTAGTTGGCCGGTTCCCAGTTCGCTTGATCAGCAGGATTTCCACCTTTGAATCGATAACCTTGCTCGACCGCACCTGGCGCTGGACCGTTGCCCGCCGCTGGCTGCAATCGCAACTTGGCCACATCGCTGATCGTGGCCTGCGGGTTCTTTGATTGCTCAAGCATGGTCACATCGTGCTGCGTGTAGGGAATGGCTGTTTGTAGTTGAGTCAGGCTCTTTTGGATTCCATCCTTCATCTGCTGCGGGAATTTTGGGTTTGTGAGCAATACCTCCATTCCTTTTTCCGCAATCTGGCGAATCTCCGCCATGCGACGCAACCGAGTCAGTTCGGTGTCGCCTGGAATGATCTTCACCGTACCCATACTGCTGGTGAGTGACCCTTGTGGCGCAAGTCCGGCGGCTTCGATCGCCGCAAGGTTTCTCTCGACGCCCGTGGCCATCAGGTTGTAATCCTGCGTGCCCTGAGAACTGACCAGGTTCGCCAGCGCAGATTTTGTAGCCCCAATAAGCGTCGTGCCTTGATGAGAACCAATCATTCCGCCAAAATATCCAGTGCTGGCCCCTGAGGGCAGTTCGGCCAGGTTCTGCGCGATCTGTCCGATCTGGTGACCGGCGAGCGCGATACGCGTGTATTGAGTTTCAGCGCGATTGCCGAGACCGCCCGCCCCAACCGAGTCAGGATCTTTGGGACCGCCTGGAATTGGCATCAATGAGCCTGGATGCGTAGGGTCTGGCTGATATCCATCCGGGATCTTTGGCTGCAAATCCTTTTGTCGATCCCGCGCGTCAGTCATGTTCTGGCCGCGCTGAGTCGTTGCAATCGTTGCGGCGTTGTTCTCGCGCGAAGTATGCGCTGACAATTGACTGTCTGGAGATGCCGCCTTCGGAATCGTCGCAAGACCATCAGCAGGTTTGCCGGTTGTCTTGTCATAGGGGATAAGCTTGTCGCCCACGTCTTTGTACTCAATTTGCGGAGTAATCCCAGCAGTTGCACCCGCCATCGCGCGCGCATGTTGCGCCAGAGACTTCACCTGATCCGGAGTGAGTTGCGCAAATGCGCCTGGGCCGTGCGCCTTATCGAACTGTTGTTGAAACTCCGGCGCAAAGTCCTGCACGGCCTTGATTGGGTCGCTCGAATTCTCAATCGCAAGGGCACTTAAATAGTGCTGCTTTGCCTGAGTCACGGCCTGTTGCTGTGCCTGGTCTTGTGCCTGAAATTGCTGCTGTTGCTGTGCTCCGGAGAGCTGCGTCTGTAAAAGCTGCGAGCGCAGCGGCGCTTCGGCCTGCGCCTGCTGTTGCAGCTTGATAGTCCCAGCAGTCTGAAGCACGCGGCCGAGATCGAACGGAGCGAATATTGACGGGTCCATTACCACTGCACCGCGCCATAGTTGCCATTATAGCCAGTCGTTGCTGGCGGCGGGCTGCCGAGATATTTACTGAGCATATAGTTTGATAACCCGCCCTGAACGGACTGATTAATTCCGCCTGCCGTCAGATAAGCCGAGTTTCCTTGATTGACCCCGTTCTGCTGATAGGCGCCTGAGATCTGATTCGCCGCATTGGTACCTGCTGCGGTCGTCGCCTGGACGCCTGTCTGTCCAATGCCAGCCTGTCCTGCGAGGCGGTTATAGAAGTCGCCGAACTGCTGCGAGGCAAGGCCGGAAGCGAAGCGCTGCCCAGATTTGACTGCGGCACCTGAGAGCAGCCCGCCGCGCGCGGCTGCGGAGCGATCAATGGCTTGTTGGCCCTGGTCGAGATTGAATTGATAGTCGGGCGACTGGAAGAACCCGGACATATCCGGCGCGCCGCCACTCGTGAGGGAGCCGTCAGCATTCGCGGTCCGCCCATAGAGTTTGTTGATGTCGCCGAGGGCTGCGACACCAATCTGACGATATGGCGCCTGATCGGCGCGCGTCTGGTCGTATTCGCGCTGCTGCTCGCCAACCGTTGATTGCGTGGCGCTCTTTGAAGCGCTCGCTGCCTTTCCACCTGCATAGATGGACGCGCCCGCGCCGATGACAGCACCGCCAATGACAGCCGTTGCAACCCAGGTCATGAAGGTTCCTTTTGCGGTTCAATAACTTTTTGCATGGCTTCGGTCAACTGTTTCATCTCTTGTTCGTAGTCAATAAACGCAGAGCTCTTATCAACAAGTTCATCTTTCAATTTTTCGAGATCTGTTTCATTCGTTGGGTGGATCGTTATCCACACCATATCTTCGTGAATGTAGAGCGCCTTACGGACACCAGCGCCAGACTTAAAAACAGCCGGAGCTACGATGTCCTCGATCTGCCCGTCAATCATCACGGTTGCGCGTCCTGTCAGAACCATATTGAAATGCTCTGTCTTGTGACAGTGACCGAGTACGACAGTCCCTGCTGGCATGAACACCTGGCGCATGTAGACGCCGGGCGCGAAGCGGTGCATAAGCGGAATCTCAACTTGAGGCTCCTGCAACATGCGTTTCTCCAGTGTTTCAACCTTTTGAGCGAGCGTTCTCGCAAGCGCGTTCATGCGATTAGTCGAGCGAATACGTGAGCGTTTGCAATTCCAAACCTTTCACGCCGGTCGCCGTGAAGTTTCCGGCCGTGAGCGTTAACCCCAAAGTGAGTACGCCGCTTGTATCCATCGAGGCAAGCCCCGCTGACACCACATTGTTGTCGCGCACGATCGCCTGGAGCACCTGCGTGCGAGCGGGACGGATGGCGGCCGGCGCCCCAGTAATCGTAAATCCGGTCGCATTCGATGTCGCAGAGCTTTGAGGCACATAGAGCGCCACCAGTTTGCCAACTTTTGACCAGCGCAAAACGGGTGCTGGATTCGTCGCTGTCCCGGTATATGCCCCAGTGTACGTGCCGGTTGATTCGAGCGCGGCGTAGGCGGCGTTGCCTTCGGCGGCCGTCAGGTACTGCGGATGCGGGTCGGGGTCTGCGACGTGCGCGGCGAGGGCGCCGGCCGACACAACATTGGCCGCCGCGAGCGTTGCCGCATTGCCTGCGGAAACTTCCGAATCGCGCGCGATACTCGTGGGCAGATCGGCATCCCCAATAAAATCGAATACGAGCCCGCCAGAGCGGCCGATCAGCACCTCGCCATTACTCGCCACGATGTCAGCGAGAGCGCCGCCAGAGCTGGCAGAGCGCCCCACAACGGAGGCGCCAGCGGAGAAGCGCAACTTCGCATTCGTGACGGCCTGGTCCTGGATCTTCTGCGTGCCGACCGTGCCATCGTCGGGTTCGACGGCGACCTGACGCGCCCAACGCGCCCACTCCGCGGAGTCCTTCGGCGGCTCTTTCGGCGGTCGAATCGGCATCTAGTTGCCGATGATCACGACATCGGTGAGCGCGAGCACCAGCGTGCGCGGCACAGGGTCGGAGATCGTGAGTTCGTAGATGCGGTGTCGGGCTGAACCCAGCCGGTTCCACAGCGCCCGGCGCAGGTATTCACCAACCTTGCCGATGGGCCGCCACTTCTCACCGGACCACTTGCGGCCGGCGGTGTCCGAGAAGCGCAGCATGACTTGTGGATCAAATCCCTGGCCTTCCTGTAAGCCAACCCCCTGCTCAAAGAGCAGTTCCAGTCGGTCGTGCGCAACGATCTGATTATCTTTCGTCACCGGCGGGGAGACGATGACCCCACGCAGGACGTTTCCGAACTCAGTGAACGTGTTCGCATCAAGCGCGCCGAGAATATTTGAGTAGAAATCCCCTGTGAGCCACTGGTCGTAGGCGCGCAGGATGAACAGCGGTCGCCAGCGGTTCAGGCCATAGGATTGCTTGCGATTCCACAACTGCGTGGCAATGTTGAACGCGAAGGTCTTATCATCGAAGCTGACCGAGATGAACTTGCTCCCGCCTTCATTCCAGCTGAGCATGAAGCAGGTCTTGTCCGCCGCATCCTCAATAGCCTGCTCAATCGCATCGGTTGAGATGCGGATCGCTTTGTAGCCATTAAGGCGGTAGATGACCCCATCGTGACCGACGAAAAAGAGACTGGAGTCGGAGGAAACGACGGCGTAGCGTGAGATGAGGCCGATTTCACCGAAGCCGTTGGGCTCGCGCGTGAAAGGAAAATCTGCGTTGCCCGAGTCGTAGAAGATTTCGTAGGATTCACGCCCAAACATTACGACTTCACCGAGCAATCGCTTGCCGCGGATCACATCATCCGGGTACTGCTCGGCCGAGGCAAAGTCCAGGCTGTCCCACTCAAGTGGCGCACGGTTGTTCGACAGCGCGAATTCTTCAGAATCTGGGAATCCTGCGAGGTAGTAGCCTGCGACTTCTTCAAGCCACGTCGCGCCCTTCGGGAAGCCTTCGGCGGTGATCTCGTTGATGCCGGTGTTGTCATAGACAAACCCGCGACCGGAGGCGAGCAGCACAACATGCGTCTCATCGCCCACGATGTCCACGAACTTATCGCCGGGGATCGTGCCGAGGGCTTCAGCCACAAACTTTACGGTGATGCGATAGAGCGTCTGGCCGACGACCACATACGGTACGCCGTTGATGACTTCGCCACCGCGGAAAAATCCGGTGCCAATCCGTACAAGCTCGAGAATGCCGTAGTCCGGAACGACCGCAGCAAAAGTATCTGCCGCAGGAGGCGCTGGAACGACGTGATAGTTGATCAGATCCTGTGCAGACAGCGGCAGCGTGCGCAGCTTGTAAGCTTGAGTTCCGAATGCGAGACGCATGCTCTAGAAATAGTCCGCTTGGACTGTGTTTGAAATATAAGTCCGTGCCAGTTGCCGCCGAAGCATGCGCTCCGCCCACGAAGGCGGGGATAACCCCAGTGCCCCACGTACTGCATACGCGGTTGGGTCTTGACCAAATGATCCCGCGCACAAGCACGAGAGCATCTCTGTCAGCGGTGCTGCAGCATAGTCAGGCACATCGGCATCCACGGCCCACGCCGTCAGGCTTTCGCCTGCCAGCATGTCGTAGAGTTCGACGTACTTGTCCGCGACGAGCGTTGTGTCGTCCGCGTCGGCAGGGTCGCCTGCGCTCACGCGCCGCAGGTTCTCCAGGGTTTTTCGATAGAGCAAAGTAAGTGTCATAGCGGAAAGGAGCGGGTAATAAGTCCCCGCTCCAGGTCCTTTAGGCCTTCTGACAGTGGATGAAGAGCACTGCGGTTCCCGCAGCACCCGTAGCGGCTGCAGTGGACGAAGTGACCGTCACCTTTGTCGGCGTGGTGGCCGGTGCCAGTACCGCCGCCGCATTCGTCACCGCGGTATAACTCGAAGTGCCAGTTTGCGCACCCGTGAGTCCAGTGACGATATCGGTGGAACCGACCGTGACTTTGTGCACGACGGCCGGAGAGCCGTTCGTATCCATGTCAGTCGGTGCCCAGGTTACGCCAACCATGCGCACATTGGGCGGCAGATAGCCCGCCTCCATGACGTCAGCTGTTTCGTTGTCAGTTGAAAGAAAAGTTAAGTTGAATGGAACAACGAAGGTGCCAGCACCAGGGTTGTCGTAGTAGTTCCGCGCAGCAGAAGCTGCAACGGTGGTAGTTTCGCCCGCCATTTCTAGATTCTCCTAAACGTTTGAATTAGGCGACGGCTACGTAGCCGGTGCATACGCCGTTTTGCTTCGGGCTTGTGGTGTCGGTCGCGCCAGTGCCGTAATAGACTTTGTTGAGCGCATCGATGAACTCGTAACCAGCGCCTTTCTTTGCGCCATAGTCGCGGATGTTCTCGATCATCTTGGTGCGCTGTGCGATACCGTAGGCGACCGCCTGCGTCCCGCACAGAAACACTGGTGCCACCGATGTCGTGCCACTTGCGCCCGGGGTTCCCGACAGAATGCCGATCTCCGGAACTTCGCGGATGATCATGCCGTCATAGATCATGTCGCCCGAGGTGTAGAGCGGGTTGTCCTTGGCCGCATTCGCCGTCAGTGCCGCGGTGTTGATGGCGGTGAGGGCCGTTTGCGCTGCACGAAACGCGCGAGTGCCGCAGAACACGACGTACCACTCTTCCTCGTCATTCACCTTGATCGGGCGAATCTTCGGATTGGCCGATTTCGCCGTGTCCTTCAGCAGCTGAAGAACGGTCAAGTTCAGAATGTCGTTGGTCGTATCGCACGCACTGATCCCAGTGGCATGCACCGTGTAGCCCGTGCCGGCATTCACACCAAAGATCACGCGGTCCTGGTTGTTGACGAGCCAACTGTTGCGATCCGTGGAACTGGCCGAGGCGTAGGCCTGATGCACTGCTCCATCGGTCGAGATGGAGTTCAGCGCAAGCACGATGCGATCGCGGATGTTCTCCTTGGCGTGGTCCTGAAGCGTTGCGTTCTTCGCTTCGACGAGATCGATGGCTGAGAATTGCTCATCGAGCTTGTCGTGCACGACCGCCCAGCGGGTGCGATCAACCTTCACCCGGAAGTTGCGGATGCCCATGGCCTCCTCATTACCTTCCAGCGTGTTGTAGCCGGTGATGCCGGAAACGACGCCAGCGACCGCGCCGGTGGCCGTGTTCGCGTTGCCAGTGAGCCGGTTGACCAATTCGAAGTTGATCGTTTCCCCGATACTCTTCGTCAGGTCCTCGTTGATTTGGATGGGAGAGCTTTCGTCAGCTCCCATGTATTTGGAAAAGCGGTTTGCGCGGATGTATTCGCGGAAAAACGTGTTTTCCCACTTGATGACCCGACTGTTGGTCGGGACAGTAGTCACTGCCATTGAAATAAGCTCCTAATGAGCTGAGAGCTGTCTTTCAGGCATAAAAAACCGCCTCAAGGGCGGTCTGATTCATCCGAAAAGAATGAGCTGTCAGCGGGTGTTGTTACCGAATCGAACGATCGAGCGCAGATCATCTGCATCGGTGCTCTCGCCACGCGAGAGTCCTGCGGATGCCTGCCGGTTGAGCGATGTCGGAACAGCTTCGAGTTCTGCCTGTGATTTCTTCGCCAGTTGAAGTTCAGATTCAAGCGCTTTGATCCGGTTATCGCGCTCAGCCACCTGAGTCTTGAATTCACCGAACTTTGCTTCATCGCGCCTGGAGAGAGACCCGCCATGCGGTTCCATCTCGGAGAACCAGTACCCGGCATCGAACACGAACTGTCCGGGGTCTGATGCGTTCTCCATCTGCTGAATCAGGCCGGGATTTTTCCGTGCTTCCGCATTGAATGCGGACAGGGACCGGTCGAATTCATCGCCAAAGGTCAATTTCGCGATACGCAGAGACTGATCGACCAATCGTTGTGTGATTGGACTCATCTCCCTGCGCGTAGCGTTCGATAGCGCCTGATCTTCATTCTCAAACACCGAGACTTTCGGGGTTTCAGCCTGCTTTGCAGATGCTTGTCGTAGCTCGCGAAGCTCGGCTTCCGCAGCCTGGCGCTTCTTTCGCTCATCGATCTGGCCTGCCACCTCGCGGGTGACAGCCGGTTTCTCTGGCTCACTTTCACTTTTGACGAACTGGCCTTTCTCGTTGCGCTGAGTCGGCTTTTCGGCAGGATCTGCCGATGCTTCATCCTTCACGACGGACGGCGTCGCGGGCGCAGCGGCGGTTGCAACCGGCTCTGCGGGTTTTGCGTCTGCCGGTTCTGCAACCGGCTCTGGTGCGCTCGAGGGGCCTTTTAAAATATCAGACAGACTTTCAAGTCCCATACATCACTCCGTGAGAACGCCCGAATGAACCCGGCGGCGGTTTGAATAGGAAAACGCCCTTTGAAAGCAGGCGGCGCTTAAATCGATCGATCAGCCGGTTTGCAGCGACTGATCTGAAACTTGTTGCGGCTGGGCCGCGGTGAGGAAGCTCGCGGCCGCATTGATATGCGCGCCTGCGGTGTCTTCGCGAATCTTCTGCGTCTCAGCGACAGTCTTACCGACCTGTGCGATCTTGAGACTCGCCTCGGCATCTTTCAGCCGGCCTTCCAACTGCATCATCTGTTGCTGCATCGCCTGCTGCTGTTGAGCGGCTTGCGCGGCTTGCGGGTTATCGCTGCCAGAGAGTTTGTCCATGACGCGCTTCTTCACATCGCTGCGGAGCTGCGACATATCGACGATGACATCGAAGGGGATCGCCCCGGGCGGCATCTTCTCGGCAAGGGATGCCAGGATCTGGAACTGCTCCTGCTGGATGTTCACCACGTCCTGCGTGCGATCGATGATGATGTCCATGTCCATCTCAGCGACAGAGTTCTTTTTGACTGGCTTGCCATTGGTGACCACCGGCTCCTGCGCCTGCGGATGCTGGGCGAGCGCCTGCACCATCTGCTGCTGCACCTCAGGAGGCGACTGCTGGAACTGCGGGTCATTCTTCATGCGCTGCGCAGCTTGATCGCCCTGCAGCACGGGTTGATTGAGTCCCACGAACTTCAGCTTGTTCTCATCATCCGTGACACGAATCCACATCTCGGAGTTCCAGAACTGACGGGCGCGATACCAGCCCTGCCGGTACAGGCGCGTCTCGAACGAATCGAGCGCATCGAACAGCGGCGCGATCATGAGGGATCCGGACTGCTGATCCAATTGCTTCGCGCGCCCGGAGATGTCCCCGCTCTGGCCGGCCAGGGCGGCATTGGGGCCCGTCTGGGAGAGCTGATGATCGGTGTACTGGAGCAGTTCCATCTGCGCCGAGGACATATCAAGATTCTGGTGTATCTCGTATTTGAAGCCGATGTTCGGTTCTAAGACCATATCGGGCTTCTGGATCTCTGCGCGTGCCTTGGCGATGTCATCGAACGCACCTTTCTCGGCGATCAGCCCCTTGACTGACACCAGGTGCAGCATCTTCGAGCGGCGCTTGTTGAGCTCGTCCTGCGGGTCTAGATAGCGCGCAACCATGCCGTAAGGCATTGAGTCAGAGTCACGGTACAGCGCCTGTAGCTCAATCGGGCACGCAGGGCCGTCTTCATCCTTATAAGCCGACTTGTTAGGGCCTTCAAGTAGTCCACCTTTGCACCACTTGGCGTACATCCATACGCCGTCCTTTAAATAATAGGTCTCAAAGACCTGAACGCGCTTGCGCCGGCGCACCGTCATCGTATAGCGCGGCTTGTCATCCTCTGCGCGGGTTTCATTAGAGCCGTCAGACCTGAATGATGCCTCAAGATTGTTGCTCGCATCTTTGTTGGCTTTTTTGTTCGCCTTGAGGGAGGCGACCGCGGCATCAAAGTCCATCCAGGTAAACATGCCCTTGAACTGCGCATCCGAGAAGTCATCGCAGAGCGAGTGGACATCGTAATAGAGCCGATCCCAGCGAATGTGCTCCATCTTGATCTTCGGATACTTCCCGCCACGCTCCACGATCACCTGCGCGCCGCACAGTCCCTCGATGATGAGGTTCTTCGTGCACGGCGCGCGCGTCGTCGTGTGAAAGTCGTTGCAGTCGGCGATATAGCGCAGGCAGTCGGTCGCCGCTTCCGCCGAATCCTCATCCTGTGGGTTGCGCGGGAAGGCCTGCGGGTCGGTGCGCATCTGCTTCTCAATCCCGAGAAGCGTATTGACTTTGTCCTGGATCTTGTTATCGATCACCGGCGGCTGATTGCGGGTCTTTAACGCCTTGCGCTCGGCCGGCGTGAGCTGATCCCCGTCGTAGTAGTCCCGGCAGCGTTCGGAGAGCTTGCGAGCGGAAAGCGTTGTCTGGCAATACTCATCAAACTGCTCGCGCAACATGCGTGCGTCATCTTCTGGGGTCTGCGCAGGCGCGAGGTCATCCTTCACGCCGCTTTCCACGAATCCTCCGTTTCAACTTTGTCGTATCCGTCATAAGCAACAGGCTTCTGTGCAGACACGATCATTGCCGGATGCGCCTGATCGATCGCAAGGCCCATCAATCCAGCCATATCAACGGCGTCATCACGTTGGCCGGCGGGAAATGAGAGCATTTGATTGAGCAATCGGTGTCCATAATCTGTATTTGCAATCTTGACGCGCCCACTGGCCGCCATCGCCTGAAGTGATCGGGCCATCGTCGGTTTATCGGACGGGCGGTGAATCCACTCGAGCCGGCAGAAGGTGCGGCGTTCAAGCATCCGGCGCTTCAAGAATGGCTCGGTGGCTTTTCGGATCTGTCCAGTCTCGCCGAAGAAGCACAGTGGCTTCCATTTTGCGACCTGATCCAGTAGCCGATCGATCCAGACATCTGCGCTTGTTTGTCCAAACCAGCCATCAACTCCGAGATACAGCGTCTCTCCGCCATAGCCGTGTGTACCGATTTCGGTAAAGTCCCCGCCGTCATCAGTGACCGCAAAATCGCCGGTCGTATAGTGATGCACGCCACGCAGGTTCTGCGGCTCGAAAAACTCGAACCACTCGCGCCTGAAGAACGTGCCCTCATCTGGCGTCGGATTCTGTAGATAGAGCGCCGACCACTTACGAGGGCCTGAGATCGCCTTGATACGCTCGAGGGCGGGGCGGTCGTAACGCTCAACCCACGGCGGATCCTCCAGCAGCGCGGGAAGCTCTACGACTTCCCAGCGGTCCCCGCCTGAGCGTTGCTGAGCAAGCAAGCGCCCGACAAGATCGTCCTCATGCATCCGGTGCTGAATCACGATGATCGGAGCGCCGGGACGAATACGGTTATAGAACGTGCCCGTGTACCAGTCCCAAACTTTGTCGCGCTGGAGCTGGCTCTGCGCATCATCCCAGGTCGCAAACGGATCATCGATGATCCCGAGTTCACCCCCGCGCCCCATGAGTGCGCCGCCGACGCCAACGGCGTAGTAACCGCCGCCCTGCGCGGTATTCCAGATGCCTTTCGCCTGTGAGTCAGGCGCAAGCGTCGTATCGGGAAACAGCGCCTGGTATTCATCGGAGGAGATGCAGTTGCGCACCTCGCGGCCGAACTTCTCAGCCAGCTGCGCCGTTGCACTCGCCGAGAGCACATCGATCTGTGGGTTGCGCCCGAGGAGATACGCCGGGAAGCGCTCCGAGGTGATCTTGGACTTGCCGTGCTGCGGCGGGCACAAGAGCATCAGCCGGTCGATTTCCCTGGAGACGACCCGATCGAGTTGTTCGCAGATTACGCGGTGAATCTTGCCCGGCACCCAGCGCGGAGTGGTCGCCTCAGTGAACTGGCGGAGGTTCGTCCGCGCCGCTTTGCGGCTCAGCAGGATCTGCGCCGCGGCCTGCCGCAATTTCATGGAGTTCTGCATCGCTGAGTTCGTCAACATTGCGGTGCGCGATCTCGCCTGAGTGCTCGATTGCGCTTAAGTCAGGAATGACTTTCTTGATAAAGACTTCTGCCGCGCGAATTTGCGTCGAACTCATCTGTATTTCGCCCATTCCATGCTGATGGAGCCTGTCCATCAGCTTCGATGCTTTGATCCGGCGCTTGCTGATCGTCCTTTGCCGCTGTCCGATTTGCATCGAGTTCACCTTTTAATGTCTGATCGATATAACGATATGCAACGTCGCGAGTAATTTGCCGCTGGAGGATTCGTTTCTTCCAGCCCATTACTGTTGCCTCACTAAAATACGCATGGTGCGGTCATACGTGCGGCCGCCGGTGGTCGTAATCCGATTAATAATTCGATAGATTCTGCCGCAGCTTCCGCCCGAGACAAAGATGGCGGTCTTGTTGCCAACCAACATATCACTCACTGCTGTGAGGCCATCGGGGAGGCTCATCACGCTGGTCGCAATGACATCGGCGCCGAGATTGGCTGACCAGTCGAAGGCAAAGTCAGTCGTAGAATCCGGATCTTTCTCGAAGTCAATGTCAGCGTTGCCGCCGCAATAGGTGCCCAGCGTGCCGTAATCGCAAGCATAGTCGTAGCTCATCGCCTGATGCCGTGTGCGAAGAGGATGCGGCGCGCAAAGCGTGAGAGGAGCGTGCGCTCGCGCGGGGTCGTGATCGGCGGTATCGCATTTGCTGGGATATAGCCATCAGCCCTCATACGGCCAGAGTCCATAGTGAGAAGACTGTCGGCGGTCCAGATCGCGCTAGACGTACTGATAGTACATCTCCAGTACCCCACTCATGTTGGGGGACGGCACGGCACCCGAGCCAACCGTGAAAATCAAACGTAAGTCGATCTTGTCGCCGGCCGCAAAACTGCTGGCAATATTGTAATTGTCAAACAAATAAGACTGCACATTCGCGCTTGATTGCGCATTAAAATTCAACGTCGAGATCACGGTGCCGTTCAGGTAAACCCCGACGCGAAATCGGTTGTTTGTTCCGGGAGACGCGGAGCTTTTTATTCCGACACCGATGACGCGCCCTGCACGTTCGGCGATAAAAGGTCCGCCGATGCCGAGGCCAGACACAGAAGCTGCCGCATCCGCAGATGCGCAAGTTGCGGTCAGTCCGCCGCTCCAGGTAGCAGTCGTTGCGCCATTGGTGAGCGTGACCGACTCTACATCAGAGGGCGGCGCCGTGATGTTGTTGCTGAACGTGACAGTGTACGCGCCGGTCGGATAAGTCCACGCGGCGTTTAGCGTGGCGTTGGTTGCGCCAGATGCCGGGGAGCCGGTGAATTTGACCGGAACGATGTCCACGCCATGGCTGTAGAGAGGGCCAAACGGAACTGCGCTCACGAAACCGGCAGTCATTCCCTTGAACTGAAAATTGAACGATTTATTCTTATAAAATGTCGGTACCGCAACAGAGAGAAACGTCGCCGCAAGACCACCGCGGGCTCTGTTACTGAACTCGAAGTCAACATTGTCCCCGCTGTACCAGGTGTACAAATCCGCAACATTATTCGCAACCTTCATCGGTCCTATGAAGTCCCCCGTGACAGTGCTCGAGGCGTTGACCTGACTTATTCCTAATGTCCCGGCTCCGATTCCAGTCACACGATTGCCTTCGATCAGTACATTGCGCTGACGAATCTTTCCGCTCGCCGCAAAGTCAGAATTACCCGCAGGCCCTGTCCAGCCGGAGACAAACAGATTCGCAATCTGAATTGCATCCTGTGCAACTGCATAATCGCTATCCATCTGGATGATGTTGTCCTTGATGACAAGTCCATCCTGGACGCCGTTCGCTCGGATAACCGCAGTCGTCGGACAAGGGTTCGATCCGCTATCGAGATCCGCTGGGATGATCGCTATATTATCCTTGATATAAATATTCTTCGAGGCCTGGTTCTGATTCGTCGCAGAGTTCGTCATCGTCGCGTGGATGAAAGAGCCTGCATGCCATAGCCCTGTGACAGGATCTACAATCCTCGTGACTCGATTGCGTTGAATCCAGACCTCTTGGGAATTTTCGACATAGATTCTTCCATCAATAGAGGAGCAATCGTTGTCCTCGATCCATACCTTGTTGCAGATATGGATTCCAATCGGATCATCTCCGGCCCCGACAACCTTATTGCGCTGGACATACAGGCCCTTGACATTCCCGAATCCGATGCCTTCTGAATTGCTCGAATTATGGTTTAGATCGAGGAAATTGTCCTCAAAAAAGAAATCTTGAAAGTCCGTCGAAGGACTTGCGCCGGTCGCCCAATTGGCGTTCGGCCCACTCGTAATCGTTCCGCCCAGCGCGGAGGATGTCCCAATCCATCCATTGACGGTAAAGTCGAACTTGCAGTTGCGCACCCCTGCTTTCTTTGCGGCAAGTAACCAAATACAGCGCTGGAAAGAAGCATTGCTCGAAGTCTGAAACTTCAGGTTATAAAACTGACCGCTCCATGAGGCAATGGGCTGTCCAAATGCGGTAGCGCCACAAGCAAAAACAATCGCATTGCTGTTTGGTAATGCACCTGCTGCTGTATCGACGTATAGAACGGAGCTATCGTTGCTGTCCCCCACCACATTGACATTGCCGTGCAAAAAAATGGCATTTGAGGCGATGCGAAATTTGCTGTTGGCAGGAAGGCGAACTACCCCGCCGGTCGGACTCGCAGCAGCAGTATCGATGGCCGTTTGAAGTGAGGCGGTATCATCTGTGAGCCCATCACCGCGCGCATTGAAGTCATATGGCGTGTACACCGCGCCCACGCGCAGATTGATGGCTGCGATCGCCGCGTAATTCTCAACAAAGTTCGCATTGACCTTGGTAAAAGCACTGAACGCACTTTCCCCGGTTCGATCCCCCAGGGCCGTACCATGATTGATGACTTGTTGAACCACGGATCAAATCCGGTACCAGTTCGTACCAGCCAAGTGATAGATGTAGGCAAACGGTAGTGTTGCGCCCATCGTCGAAGGGGCTCCGCTGATTGTCTGGCCGCTATTGGCACTGACTGTCAGCGCCGTGATGGTTTGCGATGAGGAAAACCGGATGATCTGTCCGTCGATGGGTGTTGCCGGCATCGTGATCGTGCCAGTGGCAAGCGTACCTGCGGGATTCAATATCAATGCTGAGATGTTGTCCGCGACCGTGATAGAAAAACCGGTGGTGGGCACCTGAACGGATTTGGATTGATCGGCAACCGCCTTGACGGTGATAAAATTCCCGTTCGCATCGAACTCGCCGCGATAAGTCGCGGCGCTGGAAAACCCTAATCTATTAGTACCTGGAACATAAATACCGCGCGTGGGAATCGTGGCACTGGTGACATCCACCCGTCCCAAAGTTGCGGTACCTGAGGTGGTTATATTCCCACTGAAAGTGAAAGTGCCAGAACCAAGCCAGCTCCCTGTTGGATTATTGGTCGCGTTGCCTAGTGCAATGTTAGTAATCGCGGTAGTCGATCCGCGGGTAATCGCAATAGCATTGACGCCTGCACCATCAGCATCTGTACGCGTGCGAATCGTGAGCACGCCACCGTTAAGATCAACATCCCAAAGCTTTAGATCAGACCCTTGATCCGACTCGCTCAACCTGATACGCGGCTCAGCAAGCGAGAAGGTATGCACACCAGTCCACGTCGGAACAATAGTGACATCCAATGCAGGCGCGCCGTCAGAGCGCATCGCCGTTGCGGCAGAACCATTGATGGCCGTCAAACCAAGAACTTGCGCGCCCGGATTCGCAACCGCGATGCCAGCTGCATCAAGCGTTGTCCCGGTCAATGTAAGATTCGTGCCGAGAGTGATTTCCTCCATCACACCCGTCGCTGCGGTGCCGCGACCAATAAGCTTATTGGTCGCCATCGAGGTCGTGATGGTGCGATTAGCGCTTAGATCACCGCCCCCGGCCAGCGGTGCAGTTGTGCTGATCGTGCGTGTATCGGCGACGGTACCGCTAGTGTTAGCTGCCCCGACTGACTTGAGCATATTAGATGCCACTTCCCACGGTGAAATAGACCGAGCCAGTACTGGAGGGCAGAATCGCTGCGGCATACGTGATAAGGCCTGGAAGGCCGAATACCTCGACCGCGCCCGGTGCGACCGGCGTTCCAGCGGCGAGCGTCGCCGTGATCGTAGAATCCCCAAAGGTAATGAAGGCCGCGACGGCTGCGGCGTTATAGACACGCACCTGTTTGCCCGCGATTCCGGCCGTCAAAGCGACGTTCGCCGTTGAGGTCGTACCCGAGATATTGACGGTCGCGCCGCCCGCAACAAATGCTTCCATCGGTAATCCTTAGTGAAGTAGGAAGACGCGCAGGCTCGTCGGCGGCCGCGTATCAGGAATGGGAATCGGTGCAGGCAGTACGGTGTAGGTAAAGGGCGCAAAGCTTGCCGAAGCCGGCGTTGCGTTCGACGCGGTGACTGTGAATGGACCAAACAACCCCGCGACATTGGTCGGCAGTTGCAGCAATGAGCCGGCCACATCCAATGACGGCGGGCTCACCGAATAGGTCGAGCCACCGCTCGAATAAGCGGCAAGGTCAATGGATTGCGTGCCGGTATTGATGCCGTATACCGGACTTGGAAGCTCGCTCGTGATCGCCACCGCCCCAATGCTCCCGAGCGACAGGGAGATTGTCACCGTGGAGAACGGCGCGACCTCGTTCAGCGCCGCCGGCGTCTGGCTGACGACGGCGCCGGGCGGAACAGTTGCGGAGTTGACCGCGATGCCAAGCGTCGTGTTGAGATAGCTCGCTGCGAGCAGTCCCGTTGCAGAAGCCTGCGTCACCGATGCGGACGCCGGGTACGACACATCAGGCTCAGTCACATTACCAACGATCAATGTGAAGATCAGATCGGCATAGTCCCCGGTGACCGACAAGCCACGCAGCGTCTCAGCAGTAATGCTGTTGGCATCAGGGCTTGCCCCGGAAAGCGCTCCGGCGCCGGCAACATCCACAGACCCAGGTGGGTCTGAGATCATGCTGAAAGTCAGGGAATTTCCCTGCGGATCGATAATGTAGCCGCTTAAATCCTGCGGAGTGATGGTCTGGTTGCGTTCGACCGCGATGACCACCGGCGCGCTGGTGGCAACCGGCGCGAGGTAGTTGACGTAGGCGATCGCACTGCCATCAAAGGCGGAGTTGCGATAAATGTTGAACGAGAAGGTCTGAGGCGAAGTATCCCCGCCCGCCGTGATCGAAAACGTCCCATCGGAGCGCAGCACGATCGGATAGCCGAGCGAGGTCACCTGGTCTGTGACCAGGATTGCCCCTGAGCCTGCCCCCGTCGTATAGAACAGCGAGCCTGAGCCGGGCGTACCCGTGATGCTCGCGACAACGTACTGCTGCGTGGCGCGATTGTAGAGCCAGCGCAGTGTATAGGGCTCGTAGGCCCTGGCCCGATAGTATTGCGGTCTATATTGCGGCGGCTGCCGATAGACGTACTGTCTCAACAATGATCAGCCCCACTCGGCCCACGTACAAAACCCGCTCCAGTTGCGGCTCGAAGCGACAGCGGTTGCAAGATTCAGTCCGATGCCCACCGCGCTTGCGACTTCGATCTGCTCCTCTGGCGTCGGGCGATAGATGAGCGCGGAGAGCTGCGACCAGTACCAAGCGTGCAAGATTGCCCCGGCACTGCCAGGCGTTGTTTGCAGCGTCGTGCAGGCCGTGCGGATCGTGCTCGAATTCCCAGCATCGAGCGGCACTTCGGTCGCAGCCGATCCGCCCGAGCCGGTGGCCGTGCGGCGGATCAACCGCAGGCGCACGCGCTCATCGGTCGTGAGCGCCGAATACAGCTCGAATGCGATGAGCTTGAACGGATAGCCCGCGGTTCCGAACAGTTCGAAAATATCTTGATCGCTGTCGTTGGTAACTGTGAGATTGTCGAACGGCTGCGTATAAATGCGCATTGAAGAGCCCTACAAAGTGATGATCGTGGAGCGACGCTGCTGGTACTGCTGATAGCCGGGCGTGGGCAGTCCACCGCCGGTATCGGACTTGAAGGCTGCGAAGATGTAGACGCCGGGCTGACTTGTCCCGCACGTCCATGAACTGCTGACGCTGCCAGCCACCGCCTTCACGAAGTCCTGCCCCTCAAAACGATTACCGGAGACGCCATCGGTGAAGCGGCTCGTCTCAGTGCCGCCCGGTACGATCGTCGTGACATCGGTATCGGCTGACAGAAAGGCCAGACACAGCGCGTTATCGGCAGCCGTGGTCTGCGAACTCGTCGCAGGCGTGGTCGTCGTCGTATAGCGGGCGGAGGTCTGGAAATCCAGCGATGCCGCGGCCAGAAGTCCCGAGTATTCGAGGATGCCCCAGCGAATCGAATTGCCTGTGGTGCTGGTCGTCGCAACGACTGTCTCCGCACCAGCCGCGCCGTTCTCCGCGTACCAGAGCGACAAGCGCACGGTGGACGCAAGGTTTGTGATCGTGGCCGCAAGGCCATAAGCGCCAGTAACAGAACCTGCAACCCCGGTGATGACGTTGCTCGCTCCCGATTGCCGCAGGGTGATAAAGCGGTGCGTGCTGAGCGCAAGGTTTGACAGAAACGCCAACTGCTGCGAATTGGTTCCAGAGGAAGTCGAGCCTTTGTTGCTCTGAACAAACGCAGGCGCCGTCACACGCTAAGCCCGACAGGAGCCGTCTGATAAGTCGCCCACTCAGGATGGGCTTGCAGCATCGCCTTCCAGCGGAAGGTATCGTTCGCCGCCTGCGTACTATCCCAGTAAGTCTGCTCGTTCGGCAGTTTGTTGCCGGTGGAGAGTGGCCAGGCGTAGTTCTTGTCGAAGACGACGAGATAGCTG
>Ga0137404_10000172_pt1 | contig 41790 bp, 39 predicted proteins | sample CZOMad2_1_16fung_FD_108285 | JGI IMG/M metagenome (GOLD analysis project Ga0137404, IMG submission 108285) | Vadose zone soil fungal communities from Angelo Coast Range Reserve, California, USA - CZOMad2_1_16fungal (Illumina Assembly) | ecosystem: Environmental > Terrestrial > Soil > Vadose... | reverse complement strand
CGTAAAAGCAATTCCACTTTGAGGTTCGACTTGATCGGCTCGGACAAGTTTTTTTGTGAGCGGACAAGCGCGCATCGTATCTGCAAACGTGTCCACATGGCCGCTGGCTTTCCAGATTTGCGGTGACATGATGATGGTCGCTTCGAGGCCGGCGACGTCGTCGCGCTGGCGGGTCATGGCGTGCCACCAGAGTTCCTTGACGTTGCGCTTGAGTTCCGCGCCGAGCGGGCCGTAATCCCAAAAACCATTGAGACCGCCGTAAATCTCGGACGATTGAAAAATGAAGCCGCGCCGCTTGCACAGCGACACGATTTTTTCCATGAGCGGATTTTCTTTTGGCTCGGCCATTCGGACAGTTTCAAGTTTTAGGTTTCAAGTTTCAAGTTTTAAGAAATTCAAAAGTGGAATTATGCAGATGAAAATTTTTCAGGAGCAAGCGTGACAATTCCCTCTCCCCGCTAAACGGGAAGAGGGGCATAGAATTTGTTTTGAAATAAGCGCCACCTCACCCCGGCCCTCTCCCCCAACTTCGTTGGCGGAGAGGAGAAGCTTTCGGACATCCGCCATTGTTCTTTGTCAACCGGATGATTCCCAACTAAAAATAGCTGCATGGCGTGAAACCCACGCGCAAATGCGTGAAATTTTCATCCGCACCAGTTTTGGCCCGTTTGGAAGCTCCATTTTTATTGAAGAATTTACAAAAATGGCGGTTGGCATCCATGCTGCTAAAGAAATTTCAACATTGGTGTTGACAGTAAGCGTGGTTTTAGGAAAATCAGCGGCCTGTCACCCGAACAAAAAAACAACAAAACAGTGAACTTATGAAAAGTATGAAACAGAAAAACGCCTTCACGCTGATTGAGCTACTCGTCGTGATCGCGATCATCGCCATTTTGGCGGCCATGTTGCTTCCGGCACTCGCTGCCGCCAAGCGCAAAGCCCTAAAAATCAATTGCGTCAACAATCTCAAACAAGTCGGCCTAGCCTTCCGCATCTGGGAAGGTGACAACAATGACAAGTATCCGATGGCGGTCGCCTCTGCCAGCGGCGGTGCTAAAGAGTATGTCCAGAACAGTGCCACGGCTCCTGCCACACCACCCGGCTTGAACCCCAACATGGTTTTCATGGTCATGTCCAACGAATTGTCCACCCCAAAGATTGCTTACTGCCCGGCGGACTCATATCACAGCACAACTCCCACTAACTTCAATATTAGCTTTTCAGGTGGTAATGCAAATCCGCCTACTGCTGCGCAGACAGTTGCGGGCAACGCCAGCTATTTTATAAATGCCAACGCAACCGAGGCCGATCCGCAGGTCATCCTGTCCGGTGACGAGAACATCGGAAACGTGGGCTCGACCGCCAATGGCCCCGCGACTTATATGTTGGGCGCAACAGCCGCTGGTGCCTCCGCTACCAGCGCGCAATTACTCGTTCCCGCAGCTTGGAACGGTGCAGCTTATTGGTCTTGGACGCAAAATGAAATGCACCTGAAAACTGGCAATATCCTGCTCGCGGATGGCAGCGTGCAATCCGTCACCATCAGCGGTCTGCACGCGGCATTGTCCAACAGCACTAACAGCGTGGCTACCCAATACTTCAACTTCCCCATGTAAGTTTTTTCAGAAACATCTCAACGAGGCCATCGCAAGGTGGCCTCGTTTTTTATTTCCAGAGGGCAGGGCGGGCAGTCCTCTGCCCGCCGGACATGGATTGGAATGGAGACGGCGCGCACGGAGTGACGCCCTACCAGCCTTTATTCCGCCGCCGGACTTTCGCCGTCTTTTTATTACGGCGCAGAAGAAGCGCGATAGAAGCGCGTGTCGCCGGTGATCAACGCCACATTTGTGCCAATCACATTCGTCGAATAATAAACGATTGTTCCCACGTCTGTATTGGTCGTTGATGAAATCGCATAAACCAGATTGGTTTGCCAGAAACTATAAACGCCGTTGGTCAGCGAATCCATGAACTGCCAGAGTCCGTTCGCGTCGGCGACATTGGTGGAAATCGTCAACCACGGAATCGGCGACGCTGAAAGATTCGTCGCCGCCTGCATGAAATAAGTGAGTCCCGCGCCGCCGGAACAGAAAAGGGTCACTCCGTTGTTGGTGTTGAGACCGATGCTATTGATGACGGGCGCGGGGACTGTGGTGTCATAAACCACGTTCCACAGCGCGCCTGCTGTCACTTCGCCGTTGGTGTCCATCAGGAGGATGGTGATGACATTGGTGCCCGGCGGCATATTGCCCGACGCAAACGAGTAAGGGTAGTTGGTGACCGTGCCCAAATGCGTGGAGCCGGCGTAATAGTCCAACTGGGCGATGCTGCCCAGATTGGTGGTGTCCACCGTGAACATGATGTTTGTGGCCGCGTATAAAAGAGGGCGCCATAGGCGGGACTGGTCACGCTGATGGAATTGATGGAGTTGGTCCCGGCGGAAACCGACAACGGCAGGGCAAAGACCGTGCCAAAGTTGGTATAAGCTCCGCCGCCGGAGGTCACGCCATAAATGACTGCATTGGTCAAGGTCACCAGTTCCACGCACTGGCACATATAGTTTGTATCGGTTGGCGGACAACAATACCGGACAATCATGGTATTGTTGGTCAGGAGATACGGGAAGCCGATGGGATTTTTTCCATCAAGGGGATCGGCGTTAAAATCATGCAGCGTGGCATAGTCCATGCCGTCGGTTTTGAGAGACCAGACTTCCTGCCCGCTCAACCCGCCCAAGCCATAAAGCGTGTCGCCCAAGACCACAAAATTTCCATACCCATAGCTGGTGATATTGGTGTAACCAGAACCATCGGCATTCATTCTAAAAATGAATCCCCGTGAGGTGTCTCCAGTCAAATATGAGCCATAAAGAACTCCATCCGCATAGACCAAATGACCATATGGGTAACCACCGTTAACAGGTTGATCAAAATTATGCAATATGGAATAACCGCTGCCATCGGGATTGATTTTGAAAATCACGCCGCCGCCAAAAACGCCGCCCGTGCCGCCACAAGAAGAATTCCCATACAAGGCAACGTTTGTTCCATCGTTTCCAACCGTCAAGCCACTGACAATGCCAGTCCCATCATTCGTCACGCTGCCGAAATAATGCAGAATATTGTAGCCGGAACCATCAGCATGGATGCTAAAAACCGTGCCGACGTAAGGGCTAGGTGAACCATAACTGGCTGTTGTGCCATAGAATACATCGCCGATGGCCACCAATTCACTGGCAGGTTCAACTCCATCGGTGGCGTTTGTGGCATAATTAAATTGGAAAAAATGAAGGTAGCTTAAATTAGGGGATGAGTCGGTATCAGAACCGGACGCGCTGCTCGAATACACCGCTCCCAAATCATCACCGTATGGGTATTGGTCGCTTGGAACACTATGCTGCTCAATTGTCCCATATAATGTATTGCCCAAAACCAATGGAGTTGGCGCAGGATGATTTCCAGGACTATCAAACCAATCAAATCTATGAAGTATCCGGTAGTCCGAGCCGTCCAGATTGATGCGGTATAAGATACCCCTGTCGTCTAACTTGTTGCCGCCGTTGGGAGTCCTGCCGAATAACTGGCCAAAGCCATTGGCCGCCGGCGCGGAATTCGGTCCTTTACCATCCAAGTGATTTAGGCCGTCATAATTAAAAGAATGGAGAACCGTATATTGAGTTGGCAGACTGCCGACGGTAAGGGGCGGAAACGCGTGAACAGAAATGGCTGTAACCAAAAACAAGAATACGCCGGAGATAATGTATGAAGTTTTCATTTAATGCGACGACAATATAAAAACACCTCGCAGATCATGCAACGCTTTCGCCATTTTTCTTTCCCGGCTTCTCCCGTTGTTCCGCGAAAAAACTCTGCAACAGCGCGCGGCATTCGGCTTCACGCACGCCGCCGGTGATTTCGCAGCGATGATTCAGCGTCGGAAATTGCAATAAATTGACCGCGCTTCCGGCAGCGCCCGCTTTCGGGTCGCCCGCGCCAAAGACGACCCGCGCCAACCGCGTATGCACAATCGCGCCCGCGCACATCGGGCATGGCTCCTTTGTGACGTAAAGCGTGCAGTCCGTCAGCCGCCAGTCGCCGACGGCTGCTTCCGCCTGCGTGAGCGCGAGCATTTCAGCGTGCGCCGTCGCGTCTTTAAGTTGTTCCACCTGGTTGAATGCGCGCGCGATGATTTTCCCTTCGCGCACGATGACGGCGCCAACCGGCACCTCGCCCATTTCATACGCGCGCGTTGCCTGGCGCAACGCCTCGCCCATAAAATAATCGTCGCTGTGCAAATCAATCATGCAAAAAAGGATGAAGTATGAATGATGAATTATGAAACAAAATCGGCGCGGCAACCTCGCGGAAACTTTCATCCTTCATCTTTCATAATTCATCCTTGATTCTTCGAGCGTCCAATCATTTCTTCCGTCGGGATGGCAATGGCAGTGCGCCGCAAAAAATCCGCCGCGAAATTTCCAGAACCACGGCCAAATCCGTTCCCGATCCGTTTGCGCGATTTTTAGCGACTCAATTTCTTCGCGCCGGAAAAATTCAAACCGTCCCTCGTTGCACGGCGACGGAAGCGCGGTTAATTTCTTTTTCACCTCGAACAAAAACATCAGCCAGTGCGCCTGGCCTTGATAACCGTGCTCGCTGACAAGGCCGGCCAGATGCAAATCTGCTGGCGAAAGCTCCGCACAAATTTCCTCCTTCGCTTCGCGACAGGCGCAGACATAAGGCGATTCGCCGATGTCCGTTTTCAATTTACCGCCGCATGGACTCCAAAAACCGCGATTCGGCTCCTGCGTGCGTTCGAGCAAAAGGATTTCGTCGCGTTCATTGAAGCAATACAGCAGTGTGGCGACTTTGTAAGGCAAAACCATGGGAAAAGTGTCGAATGCCGAACGTCGAGTGTCGAGTGAAGAAAATTGCGTTGTCACCACGCATGAACAATTTAGAATCACACTTTCAAATTGATGAAAACATTCAAAATCGCAGCCCTCGCCGGCGACGGAATCGGCAACGAAGTCATGCGCGAAGCCGTCAAGGTTTTGCGCGCGACGGAAACCAAATTCGATTTCAAACTGGAAATCACCGAAGCGCCCGTCGGCTGGGCGGGAATTGACGCGGCGGGAAAAGCCCTGCCGGACGCGACGCTCGCGCTCTGCAAAAAATCAGATTCCATTTTATTTGGCTCCGTCGGCCTGCCGGACCGCGACCCGACAATTCCAAAAGAAGAACGTCCCGAACGCGCCGCGCTGTTGCGGCTGCGAAAAGAATTTGGTTTGTTCGCCAATCTGCGCCCGGTGAAATTGCCCAAAGCGCTCGCGCACGCCTGCCCGCTCGCAAAAGAACGCCAAGGCGATGGCATTGATATTTTGGTCGTGCGCGAACTGACGGGCGGAATGTATTTCGGCCAGCCGAAAAAAACGGAGGACATCGGCGGCGGAAATTTGCGCGCGATTGACACGATGGTTTATACGACGCCGGAAATCGAACGCATCGCGCACGTCGCGTTCAAGGCCGCGCAGTTGCGCCGTAAAAAACTGACCAGCATTGACAAGGCAAACGTGCTGGAAAATGGAATTCTCTGGCGCGAAGTCGTGACGCGCGTTGGCAAAAATTATCCCGACGTGACGCTGGAACATATGTTCGTGGACAACGGCGCGATGCAACTGGTTTTGAAGCCGACACAGTTCGACGTGATGCTTTGCGAAAATATGTTCGGCGATATTTTGAGCGACGAGGCGGCGGCGCTCGGCGGTTCGCTCGGAATGTTGCCGAGCGCGAGTTTGGGCGCGAGCAGCGGCGAAAAGATTTTTGGATTTTATGAACCGGCGGGCGGAACCGCACCGGACATCTCCGGAAAAAATCTGGCAAATCCCATCGCGCAGATTTTGTCGGCGGCAATGATGCTGCGCCACAGTTTCAATTTGAACGACGCGGCGACTGCTGTTGAAAACGCCGTTGCCAAAGCGATTGAAAACGGAAATCGCACCGGCGACATTTTCAGTCCAAACGAAACCGGCGCGCGAAAAATCGGCACGCGCGAAATGGGCGATGCGATTGCGGCGACGGTTTAGGGAATCCAAACCAGTTCAGGATTGTTCGTGATTCCTACGGTGGAGCCGTTCCAGTATTCAGATTTTCTGAACCGTTTTACATGACCATCAACGAAAACAAAATTGGCTCCATTATTATGAATATTGGTCACAGAACCGCCGTCGCCACCTGCCGGTTTTTGTCCGTTATCAAACAAATATACAGTTGCCGAAGGATTCGGCAGCGAAGACATTTTAATCTGATGGTCGTTTGTCCCGGTGCCATTCATAACCTCGTTCAGGCAATAATGAAAAAGATTATGGCTTAACGCCGACACGTTTGCGCGACGCGTATTGGAAGGACAAATCCAAATTGATTGATCCGGCGCAATGGCAGGATCCATGCGCCAGGGCATATCCACATAGTGTTGAACATTTATCATTGCCGGCAGTTCGATATACCAGCCATGAGTTTTAGGATTGTTCAACTCGGTTTCAGTAGGACTTCCGATGCCATCTGTCGTCAGAAAATCACCATTCTCACCCGCATAAAGCTGGCCTGCCAATCCCCACTGTTTGAGATTGTTCAGACATTGGGTCGCCTGCGCCGTCGCCTTGGCCTTGCTCAACGCGGGCAGCAGCATCGCCGCCAAAATCGCGATGATGGCGATGACGACCAGCAGTTCAATCAAGGTAAATGCCCGCGAGCCGCTTTTGTTTTTTTCAAACTTCATGAGTTTCCCTTCCCGACGACCGCCCAAAACCGGCAACCTTCTTCTCACAGTTTTTCAAAGTTGACAAGCAGCTTTTCCGCGAAACTTATTCACATAGCCCTCATTTTTTCCGCTGCTTGCAGGATGGCGGAAAATCATTGTCGAAATTTGTTCCGACTGCGAAAATCGAAACCGCGATGAAAAAAAATTTATTCATTTTACCTCTGGTTCTGGCCGCCAGCCTTCACGCTGCGGATAAAGGCAATTCGGATTCCAACTCCAAGACGAACGCGTCCGCGCCGCCGGAAAAAAATTCCGCCGCCACAATTCCCGACGCCACGCATAAACCAGTCTTCACGACGAACAGCGTCACCATCTCCGGCCAGCGCGTCACTTACATCGCGGAAACCGGGATGCTGCCGGTGCTCACTTCCACCGGCACGGTGCGCGCAGCGATTTTTTACGTCGCATATACAAAGGCAGAAGACAGAAATCAGAAGACGGAGAACAGAAATCCATCCTCTGGCCGTCCGGTCACATTCTGCTTCAACGGCGGTCCCGGCTCGTCGTCGGTCTGGCTGCATTTGGGCGCGCTCGGCCCGCGCCGCGTGAAGATGAACGAAAATGGCACGTTGCCGCCGCCGCCGTTCGGCCTGACGGACAATGAATACTCTGTTTTGGACGCGAGCGATCTGGTTTTCATTGATCCCATCGCCACCGGATTCAGCCGTCCGGCGACGGATGAAAAGCCGGATTCATTTTTTGGCGACTCGGCGGATTTGGATTCCGTAGGCGATTTCATCCGGCTCTGGACGACGCGGCACGAACGCTGGCTCTCGCCAAAATATCTTTGCGGCGAAAGCTACGGCGTTTTTCGCGCGGCGGGTTTGGCCGAGCATTTGAGTTCGCGTTACGGAATGTATCTGAACGGATTGATTTTGGTCTCGGGCGTTCTGGATTTCTCGACCATTTTTAACAATGCCGGCAACGACGTGCCGTATCCGCTTTATTTGCCCGCTTACACGGCGGCGGCGCAATTCCACAAAAAATTGCCGCCGGATTTGCAGGATGATCTGCCAAAGGCGCTCGCCGAATCCCGCGAATTTGCCAAAGGCGGATATGCGGTGGCCTTGCAAAAAGGCGATTCGCTTTCCGCCGATGAACGCAAAAAAATCGCCGCCGAACTGTCGCGCCTCACCGGCCTGAAACCGCAAATCATCGAAGACAACCATTTGCGACTGGATGCGGATGTTTTCAGAAAACAATTGCTGCATGACGAAGGATTGATCCTTGGCGCTTATGACTCGCGCATCACTGGGCGCGACGCAGATGCGGCTTCGCCTTCTCCCGGTTTCGATCCGTCCATGGCGGCGACACGCGGGCCGTTTTCCGCCGGCATCAACAGTTACATCCGCAGCGAATTGAAATTCGAGGATGATCTGCCTTATGAAGTCCTTGCCGGCGTGCAACCGTGGAATTACGGCGTGCGCAACAATTATGCCAATTCCGGCGAACGTCTCGCCACGATGATGAATCAAAATCCTTACATGCGCGTGCTCGTCCTCGGCGGGCGCTGCGATCTCGTCTGCCCGATTGACACCGTTCGTTACGCGCTTGACCACGTCCAACTCGATCCGGCCTATCGCACCAACATCACCTATGCAGAGTTCGATTCCGGCCACATGATGTATGTCAATCTGCCGGATTTGAAGAAATTGCACACGGATGTGGAGAGTTTTTTGAAGCCATAAAAATTAACCACCAAGACACAAAGGGAAAAGGGTTTTTACTTAATTTGCTTCTCCCTCTCCGCCACAAAGTGGGGGAGAGGGTCGGGGTGAGGTGGCGCTGATTTCTAAAAATTCAGAGATGTAATTTTGGAAAATTTCCTGGTGCCTTTGTGCCTTGGTGGTTAATCAGAATTATTCGTGGACTTTGATCAGCGTTTTAATTGCGCGATTTCCCTCGGCCATTGACTTGAACAATTCCGGCAGCCGCGTCAGCGGACATTCGCCGTCCACAAAATCTGCGGCGCGAACCACGCCCGCCTCGATGAATTCCAACGCCCGACGGATCGCGCGCGGCGTGTGATGAAAACTCGCCAGCAGCGTGAGATTGGAATAATGGATCAATTGCGTGTCCAGCGAGACGCTCGCGCCCGAAGGACAGCCGCCAAAAAAATTCACCGTGCCGCCTTTGCGGACCAATTGCACGGCAGCTTCCCATGCTTCCGGCTTGCCGACCGCTTCAATCACTACGTCAAAACCGAGCGCGGATTTGGACTGCGGCGACATATCGCCGCTTTTCAAAGCGCGGACGTGTCCGCGCACTCCAAAAACTGCCGTGCGAATTTTTTCGACAAGATTTTCTCCATCGCCAACGTTAATGATTTCTATTGCGCCCAATCGTTGCGCCATTTGCAATCGCTTTTCGCCGCGACCGGCAACGGCGACGTGACAACCAAGATTTTTCGCCAGCGCGACGAACATCAGGCCGATCGGTCCCGCGCCGAGAATCAAAACGTTTTGTCCCGCGCGCAACTTCGAGTCCTCGACACCTTGGACGACACAGGCGAGCGGCTCGGTCAAGGCCGCGTCGCGAAAAGGCGTTTCCGGTTTCAGGCGCAAAAGATTTTTTTGGACAAAGCGCGCGGGGACGACAATTTCTTCCGCATACGCGCCGTTGAGAAATTGCAGGTCGTCGCAAAGATTTTCCCGGTTGTTTTTGCAGAAGAAACAATCGCCGCACGGCGCGGAATTGGCCACGACCACGCGCTCGCCGTTTTCCCAATTCTGACTTCTGACTTCTGGCTTCTGGCTTCTGATTTCCGAAATCGTTCCGGCCAGTTCATGGCCGAAGACGGCGGGCGGGACGATCATTTTGGCGTGATAGCCGCGTTTGAAAACTTTCAAGTCTGTGCCGCAGGTGAGCGCGGCTTCGATGCGGATGCGGACTTCGCCCGGCTTGAGCGGCGGCGGCGCGATGTCTTCGATTCGGATATTGAGTTTGCCGTGGAGGATGGCGGCTTTCACGCGCGTAGTGTAGGAGCGGAAGCGACGAGGCTCAAATGAATTTGAATAATTCCCTCTCCCCGTCCAAGCGGGGGAGAGGGTCAGGGTGAGGGGTTTGTAATAAAATTGTAACAATAAATCAAAGCTCCTCACCCCGGCCCTCTCCTCGTTTAGCGAGGAGAGGGAGAAATCCTTTGCATAGTTTCAATTGCAGGAGTCGAGGTAACAAGACTCATTGTTTTAACTCCGAATTCTGAATTTGAAATCAGACTCCTTACGTCGTCTCCTACAATTTTTTCAGGGACGGCGACACGCCGTCCCTCCCAAAAAATTGTGAGTAAGTTAATTGGTGAAGCGAGAGTCCTTGCAAGCCGGAAAATGGTGGCCGTGCGCAAGCACCGGCTCGCGGGGACGCTCGCCGCACCAGCCATTGTTCAAACCGACCCGCTCCCAAAATTCAGACGCGGCTACTGAACTTCCTGCCATGTTTTGGGAAGATAACCTGTGGGAGGGTTGATAAGATTAAGCGCTTCGTCGTAATGAAAATTATAATTGCCAGTCATTGTGACTATATTGCAATAGAATGCCCCGACCGCACCATAATAACTGCCGCCCGCGCCGTGGAAGTCCAATGTCGCTTCCGGCGCATAGATATAAGCAGTAGTAGTCGACTGCCCTCCCATTGTAATTGCAGTGCAAGAAGGAAGGCCATAAATGCGAAGTGACCTCGCATATTTCGTTATGTTATTAATGCCGTTATTATTTCCCGACATATTCATATTGCCAGCGGTGTAAATGGTCACATCCGAATTCGTGTCAATGAATATTGTGGTGCTGGAGCCGTGGAAATCCAATGAGTCCGGTGTAGCGGCAAGATAAAGAATGAGATTGGTCCCTCTTACCAGAATATCAGTAGTCAATTTAGTGGTTAATTGATAATTAGTTTTACCGCCCCATGCGCCGTTGGTTATCCAATAATTATAAGTAACAGTTCCACCAGCATAATTTGTATAAGTCCAAGCATTGGCTCCTGTTTTTTTGGGAACATCTATCCATACGCCGGTAGAGCTATTCGTTTGCGGCAATGACACGTCGATAAAAGCAAAATTCATATCGCTTAGCCAATGGAGTGGATTTTGTTGAATACCATGATTATAGGGGCTAGCAGGGTCGCATGTTTGCGTAACTGGATTGCCTATCCAATCATTATTGCCACCGGCAACACCTTGCGGACCTAGGTTGGGTTGTGCCTGACCCGGCCCAGTATCCACATAACCGCAGATATTAGCATTACCAGCGGAAATGGTGCCGTCGGAACATATATACGCGTTGTCTTTTCGAAAATAATTTTCAGTCGAATAGTCTGGAGCGGTTACATAGGTTTTAGCACTGGGATTGGTTGGATAAAAGCCGTAGTTGGTGCCGCCATATTGCCAAACAGATTGCCAAGTGCTGTGATTTGAATCAGCCGAATCGAAGCTGTCAGCGGTGATATTGTTGCCATTCAAAACTATGGTCGTTCGGGCAGAAAGATTTCCATTCAAAGAATTAAGCGTGGTCTGCATATAAATTTTGCGGGAAGCCGTGATATTTGTTTTCGCGGCGGGATTGTAGGACACGGAAGAGCCAATGGACAAAATTTGCGGGCCGGTGTTCGTTTGGTTGAGCAAATTGTAGACATAAACGGTATAATAATTATTCCCGGTCGTATCCAGGTATCGCGTCAATTGATACATCACCGCATTCGTGGCTACTTTGTTCGTGCCGATTCCCTTCCATGTCTGCGTTTGGTCGTCGAACTTCCACGTCAAGCTGGTTGAGTTGGTGGTAATCGCCCATCCGCCTGACACCGCATTTGTCCATTTGGGAATGGCGCCAAAGATACTATTGCTGGCATTGATCATGGACATGGCTTCCTCGACGCCGGCTTCGGCCATCTGAAAGGATTTGTTCCATGTGTCAGAGCGGTTGACCATGACGTTTTCGTTGCTGACAAGATACAAATAGCCCGCGAGAGAGGAGAGGACAACGAGGGCGATGATGGCCATGGACAGCAACGCGCTGGCGTGGTCTTTTTTGAATGATTCAATCTGAATTTTCATATTTTGAAACCTCTGCAAAACAACTGCAGCGGCGCTCTGCGAGCGCCGACGGATACTGAAATTTCAGCAAAACCACGGCGGTCACAGACCGCCGCCACAAATAAAAACGGGTTTTGCCGATGTCTCATTTCAATCAGTTGCGCAGCGTGAATTGCGCCGTGCGCTCGCCTTCGCTGTTTGTGCTGCCGCCCCAGATGGATCGCGCGCAACTCCACGAGACTTGGATCAGTTTGACGTTTGAAGCAGAAACAGCGTTCGTAAATGCCAGGTTGTTGTTCAGATCGCGCGCAAGGAAGGAAAGCGAAAATGAATTGCAATTGGTCAGCAGAGTCGTCGTCGTCGTCGTTCCAGCAAGCGTTCCAGCGACTGAAGTGTTGGTGGAATAAGTGTAGCTGCGGGTCATGTTGTTGCTACCGTCCCAGAGGTAAAAATAGCTGTCGCCAAAAGAATTTGTCATGTCCACCCTATTGGTCAGGGAAAGAGAAGATGTCACATGCGTGGCCATGCGAATGTCACGTCCCATTATGTCCAGCGTGTAGCGGTCCATCTTGCTGATGTAGCGATAATTCGTCACTGCCTTGAAACTTTTTGCAACATTCACGGTGATGGCCAGAAACGAGGCCAAAATCAGGATGCCTGCCGCCATCGCCACCATGACCTCAACCAGCGTCATGCCGCGCGATTTGGACTGCGGTGACATGACACCGCTTTGCCTCGCCGCGACATGTCGCGGCGTTCTAAAGCGCGGACATATCCGCGCACTCCAAATCAGTCTCATAAATTTCAATGGCTGTAAATGTAAGTTTGCATGCCGTTCTGCGCGACGAGCGTGGACATCGAGCGCGTGTAAGTGTTGGTGTTCTTGTTATGATAATCATTCCAACTCACCGTAACGGTGACAAGCGCAAGCTGGCTGATGTATGGCGGTGTGGCAGCCGTAAAATTCGTGCCGCTTGAATTGTATATCGCCAGCGCGTTCGTGCCGACCCCATTCGTCTTTATCGTGATGGTGCCGGTATAAACGGTGTTGGAATTGTAACCGCTCCCGCTTACTTCGTAAGCTGTAAAACTTGTGGGAACGATGCTGCTGTTGAACAACTGGCTTGCGATGATATTAGTGCCCGAACCGCCGCCCCATGCACAGAGGCGGATGCCTTCGATTTGTTGCTCCATGATTTCGGTGGCGCGCAAATCGTCCCGCTGTTGCTTGACGAAATAAAATCCCAGGGAAAGGCCGCCAAAAAGGCCCGTAAAAATGACCACGCCAATCAAAGCGGCGATCATCACTTCAACCAGCGTAAATCCAGCTTTCGCGTCGCGTCGAGAGCGCGCCGTGGACTGGTTGCAAAACGTCCGCATAAGTTAATTAAAATTCCGAATGATTCTTTGACCCACTTGGAAGATTCTAGCACACACCATGCCAGTCTTGCAAGTTGGAACATTGAACGGGTGGCTTGGGCGGCTTGAATGAGAAATGGCGGGGCGAGCGTCCCTGCGAGCCGGTGCTTGCGCACGGCCACCATTTCTAAACTGCTCGTCAGCAACCAATGTGTCCTGAAATTTGGCAGTCGCTTCAAATTGCCGTTTTCGGCCTCACCGCCTTCACAAAGCTCGTTTCCCTCAAATAAATCGGCTCCAGTTTTTCGCTGGAGATAAAATCGCTTCGTCCAGCCGCCAGTCGCGCCACGGCCGCAGCGCGCGGAAAAATAACTTTCCCAGCCGGAAACCATTTGGTCGCCTCCGGCCCGATAAAAATGTTTTGGAGTGCGCGGACATGTCCGCGCTTTGAAAGCGGCGACATGTCGCCGCAGTCCAAAGGATTGGCAATCCGCAACGGCCCGATTTCCTTCACCGCCTCTTCCGAAATTTCATATCGCGCCAGATAAATTTCGCCGCGCTGGGCGTCAACCACCACGTTCACATCGCCAAAGATTTTTTCTGACTGCGCCTGCGCCGCAATTGCCTCCGCGCTGCTGACGCCAAGCAGTTTTATTTTGCGCGCCAATTGCCACCCTTGCGCGATGGCAATCGCCGAACGGATTCCAGTGTAAGAGCCGGGACCAAGTCCGACGGCAATCGCATCAATTTGCTCGCGCTCGATTTTCGCCTCTGCCAGAACGCGCTCAATCATGCCGAACGCGGCGGTGTTGCGCCCGCCGGTTTCAACGGCTTCGCTTAAAACGGAATTCCCGTTCGCGACGGCCACGCTGCGTTGCCCCGACGAAAATTCAAGCGCCAGAATCGTCATAAATAATTTTCCGTTCCGCTTCGCTCGCGATTTCTATTTTTATCATAATCCATTTTCCTTCCGATTTCTGGCTTCCGGCTTCTGGCTTCAGCCTTTCCGCCCATTCAATCACGCTCACGCCGTCCGGCTGCAAAAATTCCCCGACGCCCGCCGATAAAATCTGTGCAGGCGTTTCGAGCCGATACAAATCCAGATGAAACAATTTCAACCGTCCGCCGCCGTATTCGTTGATGAGCGTGAACGTCGGCGAATGCACGCGCACGGAAATCCCGAGGCCGCGCGCCAGGCCTTTGACAAATTGCGTCTTGCCCGCGCCGAGTTCGCCCGAAAGCGCGATGACCAGCCCGCTTTGCGCGGTGCGGCCAAATTGCGCGCCGAGCGATTCTGTTTCTGCCGGACTATGCGAAATGAACGTAGCCATTGGCGTTAAATTTGTGCGAGCCGGTTTTGTCGCGGATCAAAATGCCTTCATCGGCGACAATTTTCCCGATGCAGCTCAATTTCAGTTTTGGAAATTTCTTTTTCCATGCATCAAGCAATTTCACCGCGTCTTTGCCCGCAACCGTGAACAGCAATTCAAAATCTTCGCCGTCGGTCAGCGCAGCGACCACCGCCGGTTTTGCCGAAGAACTTTTTTTTGCGTCCAGTTTTGCCTCCCGCGAAATGGGGATCGCCGATTTCAAAAGCTCCGCGCCGACGGCGCTGGCATTCAAAATGTGGCGCAAATCGCCGGCCAGCCCGTCGCTCAAATCAATCATCGCGTGGATGGAAAAATGTTCCGCAAGCCAGCACGCCTCGGCCAGTCGCGGCTCGAAATCCAAATGCTTTTCCGCAAGCGAACCGCCGAGTTCGCCCGTCACAAAAATTGCGTCGCCAATTTTCGCGCCGGAACGCAAAATCTGTTTTCCGCGTGCGACGGTTCCGAGCAGCGCGATGGAAATGAAAATGCGTTCTGGATTTGTCGTCGTCTCGCCGCCGACGATGGCGACGCCAAAATTTTTCGCGACAGCGCCCATGCCGTCATAAATTTTGCCGATGAAATCCGCGTCAAAACTTTTCGGCAAGCCGATGGTGACGAGCGCGGCATTCGGCGTTCCGGCCATCGCCGCGATGTCGCTCAAACAGCGCGCGAGCGCCTTGCGCCCGATTTTTTCCGGCGGGATTTCTTTCGTGAAATGAACGCCTTCGACGATGGCGTCCGTCTTGAACAAAATCAATTTGTCCGCCACGCCCAAATCCAAAACAGCGCAATCGTCGCCCGCGCCGACGAGAACGTTTTGATTTGTCGGCAACGATTTGGCCAGTTTTGCGATGAGTTCGAATTCGTTCATTTTGACGGCACTGAAAAATTTTGCGCAAAATAAAACAGAATCAGATTTGCGGCGTTGAACAAGCTGTGCACAACGATGGGCGCGAGCAGATTGTCCGTCTTTTCATAAAGCCACGTCAACGCGAGGGCGAGCACAAAGAGCGGAACGAAAATCGCCGCCGCACCGTGGACCAGCGCAAACAACAAACTGACGCCAATCCACGCGGTTTTCGGAAAGCCCAGTTGTTTGACGAACGGAAAAAGCACGCCGCGAAAAATAAATTCCTCGGCGACCGGCGCAAGCACAATGGCGAAAAATCCGAGATAAATTCCCGTCGGCCACAGCGGGGCGTCCGCGAGCAATTTCACCGCAGCTTGCGGTGCGGGCGGCCATCCGATTTTTTCCAGCGTCGTTGCCGACAAATTTTGGAGCAGCAACGCGACCGGCAAAACGACAGCGAGCGTCGCAATCGCCCAGCCGAGCGCTCGAAACAAATTTCCATTTTGCAGGCCAAAGGCGTCGCGCCAGCGCATTTGATGCAGCCGAAGAAAAATCGGGATCAAAACCCACGTCGCGCCTTGAAAGCTCAAAGTCGCCAGCAAAACATTTCCAAAATCTTCCTCGTGTTTGAAACCGTTGACGCTGAATTTGTGCAGCAGATTGGCGACCAGAATTCCCAGGCTGAAGCAAATGAATTGCGTTCCGCAAAAGAGGAGCACCAGTTCGGGTTGCCACGATTTTTTCGACATCGCGGCAGTTTATCGCGCGCCGTCGCAAAAGTCAGCGTTTCCTTTGCGCCCGCAATGTTTGCGCGTATCTTTGCGGGGTGAAATTTACAAACCGCCTCGCGCGCGAAAAATCGCCCTACCTTTTGCAGCACGCGCACAATCCCGTGGACTGGTTCGCATGGAACGCCGAGGCGTTTGAAAAGGCGCGCGCAGAAAACAAGCCGGTTTTTTTGAGCGTCGGCTATTCGACCTGCCATTGGTGCCATGTGATGGAACGCGAAAGTTTTGAGGACGAGCGCGTCGGCCAATTTCTGAACGAACATTTCGTCAGCATCAAGGTTGACCGCGAGGAACGCCCGGACGTTGATAAAATTTACATGACGTTCGTGCAATCCACGACCGGCGGCGGCTGGCCGATGAACGTTTTTCTCACGCCGGATCTGAAACCGTTTTTCGGCGGCACCTATTTTCCGCCGGACGCGCGCTACGGTCGTCCAAGTTTTTTGCAATTACTACAGCAAATCTCAATGCTCTGGCAGGAGCAAAAAGACGAAATCGCCGCTTCCGCCAAGGAAATTCATGCGCGACTCGAAAATGCGATGACAAATTCCGTTGAATCAAATTCTCTTTTGAACGCGGGCATTTTGAAAAATGCGGCGGATTTTTTCAAAAAAATGTATGACCCGCAGCACGGCGGATTTGGCGGCGCGCCGAAATTTCCACAGCCGTCCATGCCATCGCTGCTGCTGCGCTGCGCGAAACGATTTCAGGACGACGAAGCGACAAAAATGGTCTTGCACACCTGCGAACGCATGGCCGACGGCGGTATTCACGATCAACTCGGCGGCGGATTTGCGCGTTATTCCGTGGACGCCGGATGGCTCGTGCCGCATTTCGAAAAAATGCTCTATGACAACGCGCAACTCGCGCAGCTTTACCTCGACGCGTTTCTCGTCAGCGGCGACGCGCACCACGCCGATACTGTGCGCGATATTCTCGACTACGTTTTGCGCGACATGACGCATACCGATGGCGGATTTTTTTCCGCCGAAGACGCCGACAGCGAAGGCCATGAAGGAAAATTTTATTGTTGGACGAAGGACGAACTTTCCAAATTGCTGACCGTGGATGAATTCAACGTCGCTGCGAAACACTTTGGCATCACGGCGGAAGGAAACTTCGTTGACCACAGCCATCCGCAGCCATTGGCCGGACAAAATGTTTTGAGCATTGTGAATCCCCTCACCCGTCCTTCGGACACCCTCTCCCCATCCGATGGGGTGAGGGGCGCGTCCAATTCTGACGATTACGCTCTGCCCTCATCCGCCAAACAAAAAATGCTCGGCGTGCGCGCAAAACGCATTCGCCCGCATCTGGATGACAAAATTCTCGCATCGTGGAATGGCCTGATGCTCGGCGCATTTACACGCGCTTCTGCAATTTTGAACGACAAAAAATATCGCGCGGCGGCGGAGAAAAATTTGCGATTCATCCAGGGGAAATTGTGGGACGAAAAATCAAAAACGCTCTTTCATCGCTGGCGCGACGGCGAGCGCGACAACGTGCAATTACTTGAAGCTTACGCATTCTTGCTTTCCGGAGTCATCGAGTTTTATGAAGCAACGCTTGAGCCGGGACATTTGGATTTTGCCATTGAACTGGCCGATGCGATGCTCGCGAGATTTTTTGATTCGGAGAAAGGCGGCTTCTGGCAAAGCACGAATGAATCGAACGATTTGATCCTGCGCGTCAAAGACGATTACGACGGCGCGGAGCCGAGCGGAAATTCCGTCGCCACTTTGTCATTGCTGAAACTGGGTGCGATCACCGGCAGAAAAAGTTTTGCCGAAGCTGCCGAGAAAACACTGAAATTCTTCGCGCATCGGCTGGAACATTTTCCGCAGGCGATGCCGTTTATGTTGCACGCGCTGGATTTTTCATTGCAGGAGCCAAAGCGCGTGGTCGTTGCCGGAAATTCAGATTCTAAAAAATTTCGAGAATTGCTTCGCGCGGCGCATTCGGTTTATCAGCCGAACAAAATTGTTTCAGGAAATTCAGGCGCGGTGGAAGAATTTGCGCGGACATTGCCGGCGAAAACCGAAGCGACGGTTTATATTTGCAGCGGCAATTCCTGTCAGCCGCCCACGAGCGTTGAATCCGAATTGAAAGAATTTTTGCGCTGATTGCTTCAGTTCGCATTTGCGGATTTCTAATAGAAACGTTAAAACGCGGCATGGATCCATTTCTTCAAGCCGCGATTGACGAAGCCAAACTCGGTCTGGCCGAAGGCGGTATTCCAACACCACAAGCTGCAATTGCGACTCCACAGCTATTGAGAATCCGAAGTGTGTTTGGCTTCATTTAATTCGAATGGCAAGAAGTTCACCCCAAAGCTAAGCCAAAGGGTCAATTGCCTGATAAATGTCTTTTTGCATCACACCGCAAGCAAGGAGTTCATATCTTAAGTTTCGGTTCCTCGCTTCTGAACATAGTGCCTGCGCGAAACTCAAGTTTGGTTGCGTTGGAAGGAGCCACATATTTGAAGAAAGGACCCGGATGTCTGTGGACTGCTTTTCGATTGCCTCTGTGGAGCGCAAAAACTCCCGCCAGATTGTTTTAGATGTATCAGATTGGTCATCGGGTCTTTCGACAATCAAGAGAATTTTATTCATAACCATGTCCTCGGTCAGTTTTTGCAGCCTGATTCTACGCCGCTTCCGCGTCCTGCTTGCGGCGGACGATCGGTTTGCTTTCGCCGCGCACTACGGCTGCCGTGATTTTCACATGCACGATGTTGCCGCCTTCCGGCGCATCGAACATCAAATCCAACATCAGCTTTTCGATCAGCCCGCGCAACGCGCGCGCGCCCGTGCCTTTGCGCAATGCCTGCGTCGCAAGTTCGTGCAGCGCGTCGGGCGTGAATTCCAATTCCACGCCTTCCATCGCCATGAGCTTGGCGAATTGTTTCGTCAGCGCATTTTTCGTTTCCGCCAAAATGGAAACCAGTTGCGGCTCGCTCAATTCCGCGAGCGTCGTGATGACGGGCAAGCGCCCGATGAATTCGGGGATGAACCCGAAGTTCAGCAAATCTTCCGGCTCGACGTGCTGCAACATCTGGTCGCGCGCCGCGTGCGCCGCCTGATGCCCTTCGCCCGTCGCGCCAAAGCCGATCACGTTCCGGCCCATCCGCCGTTGAATCGCTTTTTCCAACCCGACAAATGCGCCGCCGCAAATGAACAAAATGCTCGACGTATCCACGCGGATGTATTCCTGCTGCGGATGTTTGCGTCCGCCCTGCGGCGGCACGTTGCAGATCGTGCCTTCGAGAATTTTCAGCAATCCCTGCTGCACGCCTTCGCCGCTCACGTCGCGCGTGATGGACGGCCCCTCGGCTTTGCGCGCGATTTTGTCAATCTCGTCAATGTAGACTATGCCGCGCTGCGCGCGCTTCACGTCGTAATCGGCGTTTTGCAGCAAACGCAAAACGATGTTCTCAACGTCCTCGCCGACGTAACCGGCCTCGGTCAACGATGTCGCGTCGGCAATCGCAAACGGCACGTCCAGAATTTTTGCGAGCGTGCGCGCGAGCAATGTTTTGCCCGAACCGGTCGGGCCGATCATCAAAATATTGCTCTTCTCGATTTCCACCTCCGCGTGCGGATGCGGTTGCGCGGGAATTTTTGAAACCTCCGCACCTTCCGCCGCCGGAATTTCCGGCTGGATGCGTTTGAAATGGTTGTGGACGGCGACGGCCAGAGTTTTTTTCGCATGGTCCTGTCCGACGCAATACAAATCCAGTTGCCGTTTGATTTCCGCCGGACGCGGGATGGAAAATTTCGGCTGCTTCTTCTGGTTTTGAAGTTGCAGTTCGCGGTCGAGGACGTTTTTGCAAAGGATGATGCAATTGTCGCAGATGTAAACGCCCGGACCGGCGATGAGCTTGCGCACCTCCGCGTGCGTCTTGCCGCAGAAACTGCACATCGTGATGTTCGTTGGTCTGGCCATTCAATTGCCGGTTAAGAAAGATTACACTAACGGCGAAATTTTTTCCACTGCGGGAATTTTCTTACGCTGCGCGATGAAATTCATTGTCAGCACGCTCTGCGAGCCATTCGTTAATCATGCTTTGATAACGTGAGCCGCGGCGATTTGCGACCGCCATGATTTTATCGAGCACAATCGTCGGCACGCGAACGGTCACCGAACGACGCGTCGGTTTAAGACGGGGAAAAACTGCTGGACGCGATTTGGTGATGTCGCTGCCGGCTTCATCCGCCGCCGTCATTTTGCGAACGGTTCTTTCATTTCGATTCATAAAATATTTTTTCTTTTTTGTTCATGTCCCGCGCTGAAATCACGCGGATTTTTCGGTTGCGAACGGTGAAGGCAATTTTCAAAAATCGGCCATGCGCCGTTTTGCCCCAAAGCCACCAGCGCTGTTCCGCCTGCGAATGAAGCGCATCATCTTGAACTCGCGCAAACGCATCAAAAAATGGTTCTTCAGCTTCTTTCACCGCGACGCCATGTTTGGCGGGTTTATGACTGTTGCCGCCATCCCACTCAAATCCTTCGACGTGCGCCAGCAAATCCATTGCTTAATTGTATTGCTGTAGTATGGACAAGTCAAGTGCCGCAGAAACTGCACATCGTGATGTTGGTCGGTCTAGCCATTTATGATTTGCGATTCGCGATTTACGGTTTGCGATTGGTCAAGAACGCGACGTGCTTGTCGCAAACGTAATATCTGCCAAATAGAAAAACTGAATAACAAAAAATTAAAAATTCCTGCTAATGACATTTTGCTGCCTATTTGCGGAATCCGAATAGAAATCCAGAGAGATATAAACACCAAAAGAAATGTAAAAAACATTACGATAAACAAACGCCGTCTGACCTCTCGAATAGTTTCAGCTTCCGTTCGCACCCGCCGAGGAAAAATTATGCGATTCCAACGAGCAACAAATTCATGTGCTTGAGTTTCCGTCATAAATTCAATTTACACAATCACTGGCGTTTTTTCCATTCCGCCGGGAATTTCTTTCCGCGATTGCACGACTTGGTCCACGATGCCGTAAGCCTTCGCTTCGTCGGCGGACATGAAATTGTCGCGGTCGCAATCGCGTTCCACCTGCGCCTCCGGCTTGCCGGTGTGCTTGGCGAGGATGCTGTTCAGGCGTTGTTTGAGCTTGAGCATATATTTGACGCGGATTTCCACGTCGCTGGCCTGGCCTTCCGCGCCGCCGAGCACTTGATGGATCATGATGTTCGCGTTCGGCAGCGCGTAACGCTTGCCCTTCGTGCCCGCCGCCAGCAGCACCGCGCCCATGCTCGCCGCCTGCCCGACGCAGTAAGTGTTCACGTCGCAGGTGAGATATTGCATCGTGTCGTAAATCGCCAGGCCTGCCGTGACGCTGCCGCCGGGCGAATTGATATACAGATGGATGTCCTTCTTCGGGTCGGACATTTGCAGGAACAAAAGCTGCGCGATGAGGATGTTCGCGACGTTGTCGTCTACCGCCGTGCCGACGAAAATGATCCGGTCAACGAGCAGCCGCGAATAAATATCCCAACTCCGTTCGCCGCGACCTGTCTGCTCCACAATGATCGGAACGTAATAATTTTGCATACACGGATAGATACTTCATTTGCGGCGAAACGTAAAGGCGGGAACGAAAATTAGTCACACAAAAACGCAGAGACGCTAAATTAAAATTGTCTTTGCGGGCTTTGCGCCTTTGCGTGAGGTTTGAAGCTGGAATTTTGCGCGCAAATCGTGAATCATCACGCAAATGATCAAATGGTTTTTCAAATGGACGTTTCGGCTGTTTCTCGTGGCGGCGGGATTGGCCATCGGCGCGGCTGTGGTTTTTCTACTGACTTACAATTTGATCTTGCGCAATACGATTCAGCATCAAATCCGCGCGCAGACGGGAATGGACGCCGAGATTCGCAGTTTCAAACTCGCCATCATGGCACCGACGGTGGAAATCCAGAACGCAAAAATTTACAATGCTCCGGCTTTTGGCGGCGCGCCATTTTTGGACATTCCGGAAATTCACATCGAATACGACCGCGCCGCATTTTTGAAAAAGGAAATCCACATCACGCTGATGCGTTTCAACCTCGCCGAACTGGACATTGTGAAAAATCAGGCCGGCCAGACGAATATTTTTGCGTTCGGAACAAAATTGCCGGCAAAAAAATCGGGCAGCGCAAATGTCCTTAATTTCAAAACACAAACCGGCTACAATTTCAAAGGGATTGACACGCTGAATGTTTCCATCGGCAAAGTGAAGTTCATTGACCTGACCGACTCACGCAACAATCGCGAGCAGATCATCGGCATTGACAACCTGGTGATGCAAAACGTGAAATCGCCAAATGATTTGGCGGGGCTGGCCGTGCTTGTGGATTTGCGCAGCAATCATTTTTTCGATTCGATGATCGGCTCGAAAAATTTCAAAGCCGGAAATTCTCCGGCGTTGCAGGACGTTTTGAATCTTTTCGGCATCGCATTTTAACATTTTCCGCGCGCAAAATTTTTTCTACCTTTAGCGCGTGCATCGTGACCCGCTCAAATCCATTTTGCGCCTCGTCGTCAAACTCGGCACAGGCGTCCTGACTGACAGCCGGAAACAAATTGATCCGGCGCAGTTGGAACAGCTCGTCGCACAAATCGCCGTGTTGCGAAAAAGTGGAAAAGAAATTGTACTCGTCACGAGCGGCGCGGTCGGTGCAGGCATGGGCGCGCTCGGTTATGAAAGACGCCCGACTGAACTCGCGGAACTTCAAGCGTGCGCCGCCATCGGGCAAACACGGCTCATGGCGATTTACGCGGAGCTTTTCTTAAAACACGATTTGCACGTCGCGCAAGTTTTGCTCACGCACGAGGATTTGGAACATCACGAGCGCCATCTCAACGCGCGCAACACGCTCGTCACGTTGCTCGGTCGCGGCGTCGTGCCCATCATCAACGAAAACGACGCTGTCTCGTTCACGGAAATCAAATTCGGCGACAACGATAAATTGTCCGCGCTCGTCGCGTCGCTTTTACCCGCAGATTTATTGGTAATTTTGACAACGGTGGACGGCGTCATCGAAAATTTCAGCAAGTCGAATCCGAAAACCATTTCTGTCATCGAGCAGATTGATGCGACGATTGAAAAGCTCGCGGGCGGCACGACCAGCGAAACGGCTGTCGGCGGAATGAGATCGAAAATTGAAGCGGCAAAAATTGTCGTGCGTTCGGGAATTCCGCTCGTGATCGCGTCGGGCAAAAAGAAAAATGTGCTCGCGAAAGTTCTGGCGGGGGAAGACGAAGGCACGCTGTTCGTCGCGCAGCCGAACAAATTGCAGGGACGTAAACGATGGATTGCGTTTTTCCATCATCCCAAAGGCGCGTTGTTTGTGGACGACGGCGCGAAAAAAGCATTGCGCGAATCCGGTAAAAGCCTGTTGCCGCCCGGCGTCGCACGTTGCGAAGGAGATTTCAGCGCGGAAGAAGTCGTTCGTATTTGCGATTTGAACGGAACGGAATTCGCGCGCGGCATCGCGAAATTTTCCGCCGAAGAAATCCGCGCCAAAAAACTCGCGCGCGTGGAACTGGTGCATCGCGACGATTTGGTAATTCTTTGAACCACCAAGGCACAAAGACACCAAGTAAAATTCTCAAACGAAAATTCTTGGTGAACTTGGTGTCTTGGTGGTTAATTCAAAATGAAAAAACAACCGGCAATAAATGATTTGCTCAAAGTCATGGCGAAGCTGCGTTCGCCGAAAGGCTGTCCGTGGGATCGCGAGCAGACGCACATGAGTTTGCGACGTCACGCAATCGAGGAGGTTTATGAATTGATTGACGCCATCGAGTCGCGCGACGACCACGAAATGGCCGAGGAGTTGGGCGATTTGTTGTTGCAAGTTGTTTTTCACTGCCAACTCGCAAGCGAGCGCGGCGCGTTTGATTTTGAAAAGGTCACGCGGCATCTCGTGGATAAATTGATCCGCCGTCATCCGCACGTTTTTGGGAAAACCAAAGTCAAAAATGTGGACGAAGTCTGGGCGAATTGGGAAAAAATCAAGAAAGCGGAAAAGCATGGAACAAAACATGCGCGACATTCGGCGCTGGACGGAATTCCGAAACGTCTGCCTGCGCTGCTGCGCGCGGAAAAACTTTTGAAGAAAGCAAAAAAAGCTGATTTGATTGCGGCAGAAAAAAGCTCAAAGCGAAAATTTTCAAAAACCAACTTGGCAAAAGAACTTTTTGAACTGGCGTCGCTCGCGCAATCGCGCGGCTGGTCGGCGGAAGAATTGCTGGCCGGTGAAATTAAGAAACGGGAGCGACAGTTGCGCCGACGGGAACAAGCCAATTTGCCAAAAAACAGGCGTTGACAGTTTCCGAAAATCTGATTTAATTACCGACCCTTTGCGGGAAAATTTATGTATGCAGTTTTAGAAACAGGCAGCAAACAATATCGCGTCGTCGCGGGCGACAAGCTCGAAATCGAACGCCTTGAAGTCGAGGCGGGCAAGCCGGTCACGTTTGACCGCGTGCTGCTCGTCAACAATGGCGGCAAGCTCGCCGTCGGTTCACCGACCGTTTCTGGCGCGACCGTCGTGGCGGATGTTGTCGAGCATAAGCGCGGCGAGAAGAAACTCACGTTCAAGATGAAACGCCGCAAAGGTTATCACAAGACCATCGGTCATCGGCAGGAATTGACGGTCGTGAAAATCACCGCAATCAACGCTTAATTTTATGGCACATAAAAAAGGTCAAGGCAGCGTCCGCAACGGGCGCGACAGCGTCAGCAAACGGCTGGGCGTAAAAGAATTTGGCGGCACGTTTGTCACCGCCGGCAGCATCATCATCCGCCAGCGCGGCAGCAAATTTGTCGCGGGCAAAAACGTCGGCGTTGGACGTGACTGGACGTTGTTCGCCCTCACGGACGGCAAGGTTCTGTTCGACAAGCAAAGCCGCCGCGTAAACGTCGTGGCCGAAGCCGCCGCGAAGAATTAAATTTTCGGCTGTGAAATTTTCAAAGCGAGGTTCACGCCTCGCTTTTTTTGTTTTCCAGACCGCGTTTGACCGCAAGCGTAAAATTGATTAAAGTCCAGATATGACGCTCACATTGCCGGAAACAAAATTTAGCGAGAGCGAGTTGAAACAGGAACTCGCGCTGTCGCTTTATGCCGCATGCAAAGTCACAATTATCCAGGCAGTGCATATTGCGGACATCGGTTTTTTTGAATTTCAAGGCTTGTTAAAGGAACGACAGATTCCGCAACATTACGACGTTGACGATTTGGAACAGGACATGCGCACGATTCGGGAGCTTCGCGAACTTAAAAAGCGATGATTGTCGTCGCTGACACCTCGGTCATTCTGAACTTGTGCCGCATTCAGCACGAACATTTGCTGCAACAACTTTTCCATCGCGTTTTGATTCCAACGGAAGTGGCCGATGAATTCGTCCATCTGACAAAAGTTCAAAAACGATTTTCCGGTTTGGTTTTGCCGGATTGGATTGAAATTTTATCTGCGCCAAAGTCGTATCCGGTCGAAGCCGTCGAAGTGGAACTGGACGCAGGCGAAGCTGCGGCCATCGCTCTGTTTTTGAAACAAAGAGCGGACGCGCTATTGATTGATGAAAAAATCGGCCGAAAAGTTGCAATCAGATTGGGCGTTCGCACGGTCGGAATTTTGGGCATATTAACCGACGCAAAAAATGACAAATTAATTTCCAGCGTCAAAATTTTATTGGAACGTTTGGAGCGCGAAGCGAATTTTTGGGTTTCATCGGATTTGCGCCTTCAAGTTCTGCAACTTGCCGGAGAATGACTTCATGTTCATTGACGAAATAAAAATTTACGCGCAGGCGGGACACGGCGGCAAAGGCTGCGTCGCGTTCCATCGCGAGGCTTACATCACCAAGGGCGGGCCGAGCGGCGGCAACGGCGGTCGCGGCGGCAGCGTAATCTTGCAAGCCAACCACGACCTCAACAATCTTATCGGGCAGTATTATCAGCCGCGCCTCATCGCCAAGGGCGGCGAAGCCGGTATGGGCAAAGGCATGGACGGTCACGCGGGAGACGATCTCATCATCAAAGTCCCCTGCGGCACGCTCGTATGGCGAATTAAAGACACCACGCCGCCCATCGAAAAGAAAATGAAGAGTCCTGACGATGACGATGAGGAAGAAGTTGAAACCGAAGAAAAAAATCCTATTTTTTCAAGCAGCACTGGCAAACGTCCGCTCATCCGCAGTTCAAGCGGCGGGCCTGTTTTGGAAATTGATTTGAGCAAGGAAGCCGAAGGAACGGCCGATGCCGAAGACAACGAAGGCAAAGGCGAACTCGTCGCCGACCTCACGACACACGGACAACAATTTATTTTGTGCAAAGGCGGTCGCGGCGGATTGGGCAACCGCAATTTCGCCACCTCGCGCCATCAGACGCCGCGATTCGCGCAACCGGGAGAACCCGGCACGGAAGGCGAATTTCTTTTGGAACTGCGCATCATGGCCGAGGTCGGGCTTGTCGGTTATCCAAACGCGGGCAAATCCACCTTGCTCACGGCCATTTCCAAAGCGCGTCCGAAAGTCGCGCCGTATCCCTTCACAACGTTGCACCCGCAGATCGGCATCGTCGAATATGCCGATTGGAAGCGGCTCACGGTCTGCGACGTGCCGGGTTTGATTGAAGGCGCGCACAACAACGTCGGACTCGGCCACGAATTTTTGCGCCACATCCAGCGCTGCAAAATTCTCGTGCTGCTGCTCGACATGGCCGGCACAGACGGCCGCACGCCGTGGGACGATTACAAACAATTGCTTAAAGAATTGGAACTTTACGATCCCGCATTGCTCGAAAAATCACGCCTCGTCGTCGCCAACAAAATGGACGAAGCCGTCGCCGAGAAAAATCTGAAACAATTCAAAACGAAAATTAAAAAAGTGAAAGTGCTGCCGATTTCCGCCGCGTTTGATCAGGGCATGGAGAAATTTCGCGAGACGATTCGCGAAGCGGTTGAAGATGCGCAAAGCGATTAAACGACGTGAAGCAAATGAGCACGTCTAAATCAAGTCAAGTATCCACTCACCGAATAATCTTTAGCACACGCAAATAATTTGACGAACAAATCGTCAATGAACGATGGCAATAAATAATCCGAGTTGTTTTTGTGAACGGAATAACAAGCATAACCGGCGAAAAATCCACCAAGCCTTTTTGGTTTACATTGAATTAACTTCCAGTCTGCTGGCACAACAATTTGTTTTTTGCAAAGAGTTCTTGGAGGTTTTCTTTGAAAGGAAAACTAAAATTTAATTCGAGATAATCATTCAAATCATTTGCAACTTCAACCCATGCTTCTTTTTCAGGGCCGTCAAAATGAATCCATCGATCGCCACCAGCATCAATAAGTTTTTTCAACAAATGCCGGAACACATCCGATGAAGTTGGAAACTCCTTCGTTTGATTATGAATGCGATTTGAAGTTGTTACGCCGCCCAACATCTTTGTTAATTCAATATAATTATTTTATTCACGCAAGCCATTCCTTCCAGATTTTGTAAAGATTTTCATGTCGAGGAATTTGACAATAAAAACCGCATCACGGTGTCGCCGTGCTTGAGCATTTTTACTTCTGTCCACGGCGCGACGATTTCCAACGTATCGCGTTTGGTGTGACCAAGAATGAATCTTCCATTCGGCGCGAGGAGCTTCGGCAGATTTTTATCGTCGAGCAACTGCTGCGCGAATGAAGTCGAGCGGCGATTCACATTTTTCTCACCGTAAGGCGGATCGGCGAGGATCAAATCGAATTGCCGTCCGCTTTCCGCCAGTTGGTTCATCACTGGAAAAACATCCTGCGTTCGCACTTCCAGAATTTCGCCGTAGCCCGCTGCTTCCGCGTTGCTGCGGATAAATTCCGCGTGCCGATGCGATTTCTCGACGCACATCACGGAAACCGCGCCGCGACTCAAACATTCCAAGCTCAACGCGCCGCTGCCGGCGAACAATTCCAAAACTTTTGCGCCGATGACTCGCTCGCCAAGCGAATTAAAAATCGCCTGCTTGACGAGATCGGGCGTCGGGCGAACATCGAGTCCTTTTGGAACTTTCAGGATTCGTCGCGCCGCTTTGCCGCCGGTGATGCGCATAGAAAATAATTTAGCCGGAAGACGGGTTGTTGGTTATGCGGTCACCGCGACCGGTTTTTCCTGCCAGCCAAACATTTTCCCGCGCTTGATACTTTCGACAATCGCAGCCGGCACGTCGTTTTCCCATGAGGCATCGCCGGATTGAAGCTTTGACAGCACGAAGGGCGGAAAGAGCGAAAGATAGTCGGGATTGTAATTCTCGATGCCGGTGATGTAGCCGTTTTGGAGCAAGTGCGCGTAAAGATGGCGCAGGTGCGGCGCGACTTGAAGGTTTTCTGCGGTGACAATCTGCCCGTTGGCCGCCTCGCGCATCCAAATGCCGCTTTCGCCGCGCGGCGTGTCGGAAAATTTTCCGGGCGCAGGATCGCGGAATGGATAAACGTAAAGCTTGGTCGTGCCTTTGAAAAGGCGGCCAAGTGATTCGAGCAATCCGCCGGGCAGGTCGGCATAAAATTTTTCATCGAAAATGCCGCGCAAACTCGGGATGCCCAGGGCGATGCCCTGCATTTTTTGCGTGTAATGCGAAAGATATTCAACGAGGCGATAGTAACGGCCAAAGTTGGAAATCAAAACGGTCTTGCCGAGCGTGCTCAACAAATCCACGCGGTCGAGAAAATCCCTGTGCGCCATCGTGGAATCTTCGAGCACGCTGTGCAACGTCATTTCCATGAGGATGACCGGCTCTTCGCCTTTCATCTGCGGTTCGCGCAAAAATTGTTCGCGCGCGCGCTCCAAAATGTCGAGCGTGGTTTTGGTGATGGGCCGGAAACTGCCGCGCTCGACAAGCACGGATTTTTGGTAAAGCACTTCGCCGGGGATGACAACTTCTCCATCGGCGGTGAACATGGCGGCGTCGGAAAGTTGTTGCTGCACGAGTTGCAGGCTCATCAGGCGATTGTCCACATGCGCAAAACGCGGACCGGAAAATTTGATCATGTCCACCTCGATGCGCTCGCGCGTGAGGTCGTCCATGAGCGACGTGATGATTTTTTCCGGCTCGTTGAAATGATAAAATCCGGCGTGGATCAGATTGACACCGATGATGCCAAGAGCCTCCTGCTGGCGGAGGCTCTGTTTCTCGATCATCCGCACATGGATGATGATTTGCGACGGCGCTTCGTGCGGCTGCGTCTGGAATTTCATGCCGAGCCATCCGTGGCCTTCGTCGCGCCGCGTGGTGACGGTGTCGGCGAAAACGAAGAATGTGCATTTGTCGCCGCGCGCCTTGTCGAGCCGCTCGATCAACAGCTTGAATTCGTAATCCAGCATCGCCTGAAGACGCTTGCGGCTGACATAACGCTCCGCCGTGCCGTAAATCGCGTCGCTCACGGCCATGTCGTAGGCGGAAATGGTCTTGGCCACGGTGCCGGACGCCTTGCCGACGTGAAAAAACCAGCCCGCGACTTCCTGACCCGCGCCGATCTCGGCGAACGTGCCGTATTTTTTTGCGTCCACGTTGATCTGGAGCGCCTTCTGGCCGGTGTTCAATTTGTCGTCGGTCATAATTCCTTTTGCGCAAACTACCGGAAAATTCCAAGGGTGTCCAATGCGTTGCGTTTCCGCTTTTCGCGAAACGAAATTACACTATAATGGCCTTCATGTTTCGGACGCAGGATTTACACGTCAAAGAAATCGTCCGGCTGCTCTCGCCGCGCGAATTGAAGGCGCAATCGCCGACGAGCGAGGCCGCCAATGCCACCGTCGCGCGCAGCCGCGAGCGGATCATCCACATTTTGCGGCAGGAAGACCCGCGCCTGCTCGTGGTCATCGGCCCTTGTTCCATTCACAACGAAAAAGAAGCGCTCGAATATGCGGCGCGGCTGAACGCGCTGCGAAAAGAATTTGCCGACCGCATGGAAATCGTCATGCGCGTCTATTTTGAAAAACCGAGAACGACCATCGGCTGGAAAGGTTTGATCAACGATCCGCATCTGGACGGTTCGCAGGACATCGAAACCGGATTAAAAATTGCGCGCCGATTGCTTTTGGAAATCACCGGCATGGGTTTGCCGGCGGCGACGGAATTTCTCGACCCGATTGTGCCGCAATACATCGCGGATTTGATCACGTGGGCGGCGATCGGCGCGCGCACGACGGAATCGCAGACGCATCGCGAAATGGCGAGCGGCCTTTCGATGCCCGTTGGTTTGAAAAATTCCACGGACGGCAGTTTGCAAATCGCGATTGACGCGATGGGCGCGACACGGCATTCGCACAGTTTTCTCGGCATCAACGAAGACGGCGTCACGAGCATCGTGCGCACAACGGGCAATCCGCACGCTCACGTCGTGTTGCGAGGCGGGCGCACGAAAACGAATTACGACGCGGAAAGCATCCGCGCGGCGGAGGAAAAATTGATTTCCGAAAAACTCCAGCCGGTGCTGATGGTGGATTGCAGCCACGCGAATTCGGAAAAAAAGTTCGCGCAACAAGAGGATGTCTGGCGCAGTGTCGTCCAGCAACGCGCGGAAGGCACGCGCTCGTTGATCGGCTTGATGGTCGAAAGCAACATCGCCGAAGGCAATCAGCCGATTCCGAAAAATTTGAAGGAATTGCGCTATGGCATTTCCATCACCGATTCGTGCATCGGTTGGGAAACGACGGAACGGATGCTGCGCTTGGGTTATGAAACTTTGGCGAAGGCAATGCCCGCCGCAGTTTCAACCGCGTAATTTTTGCCGATCACGGCCAAACCCAGGCGTAAGGAAAGCGCAGCCGATAAAATTGCAGTGCGGTGACAACAACAGTTCCGCCCGGCCCCGGCGCAATTCCGCCGCCAGTGCTGCCACTGTTGGCGCTGACGACAATGTTGTTGGTGTCAACACCCCAGCTGGGAGGAGTTGGGACAAAAACAAATTGTGCTGTATTGGCGCTGGTGATAGTAACGATGTTGGCTGTCCCGCCGTTGGTCACGGTTATAGCTGTCCAATTTGCCAGTGCCAGATTTGTAGAGCCTTCCACGGAACCATTCAGGCCGACCGGCACATTTGCCAGATTAAGCCGGTTGCTGCCGGCCAGCGCTGTGATTTGGGCGATTTGCACCGGCGAAATGATTTGCTGCGCGACATCAGCCATCACCTCATGAAGTTTTGCACTCGGGTCTACCGCATCCCAAAAAATGTAGTTCGCACCCGGTCCATTCAAAGACTTGTTTGCCAGTGAATCTTCCAGCACATCAATGCTTTGTCCGCTGGAGAGGACATTGGTCAATCCATAATTGGAAGCGTGCACCAATACATCGTCAAGTAACGCGAAAAAGTCCGGTTCGTAAATCGTAATACCGGGCAGTGATGTTCTTGCCTGATTTATGAGAGTGGTGAAAGCAACATTGAAATCAATGACCCTTTGGCGGATGAAGCTTTTACTGGCCGCAGGGTAATAATCGTATTGCGGAGTCTCGGTGATATCCACGGCCTTCGGCATGATCAAAGTGCGAGCGCCTTTGGCGTAATATAGATTTGTAATGACTCGCCAGTGGTTGTTCAAAGATTGATTAATAGCATTGGTCCACGTGACTATGTTTAAAGAAGGGTAAATATTTCCCATGTCACCGACAAAGTCGGCATTGTTGACCCATACGATAAACAATGCGTTGGCTGCATCCGATGGTGTATGAAAACTATTGAGGTTTGTTACCAGATTGGGACTGTATTGACCATAATAAGACCAATTGTTGCTTGAGTTGGACCAATTGGCATTAGTGATGGAATTGGCACCCAGACCTAATCGTTGCGCCAACACTTCAGCCCAAACCCGGCCATTGGAGCGACGCAGACCGTAGTAATATTGTCCAGCAGACGGATTGTTGGTCGTAGTGGAAATGCCATCACCAAAAACATATAGCGACGTGAAAGCGGCCCGCGTTGGAAGAACCGAGCCGAACAACAAAACAACAACTGTCAATCGAGATAACTTCTGAATAAAATTTTTCACGTCGAGAGCTTATCTTATGTCGGAAAAAAGTAAAGAGAGCAAAATGAGTTTTTTGCCAAATGCCGCCCATTTTTTGTCTGAATCGGTCATCTGCATTGGTCGGCGCAAGAAATTTGCTGGCAGGAGGCTGTTCGACAGGTAAGCTGCCGCACAGTCAGCGTCCGTTCAGATTGCCGGAACCCGTTATGAACAAATGGAACATAAAGACCGTAAAAGGTTCATTTGAAATTGCAGCGGCGGTCTGCGACCGCCGAATTTTTGCGTTTTCAAAAGCAGACGGCGGTCGCAGACCGCCACTGCAAATATTTTGCAAAGGTTTCATATCGAAATTTTTGCCGACGGTTCTGGTTTCGGGAATTTGGGCCGGAAATGTTTTTGCAAACGGCTTCGCTCTTCCAGATCAGGATGCTTTTGCGACTGCGCGTGGAGAGGCGTTCGTAGCCACTGCCGATAATGCCGCAGCTATTTACTATAATCCGGCGGGCATCGCTCAACTCGTGGATAATAATTTTCGCGCGGGCATTTATGCGATTGACCTCGACTCCAGTTTCCGTCCTCCGAGTGGTGTTCCAAATAGCGGCAAGACTTATCACAGCTCGGATCATTTTGCCGCAGTTCCCCAGTTTTTTTACGCTTATGCGCCGACAAATTTGCCATTGAGCTTTGGCCTAGGTGTTTATGCGCCGTTCGGCGGAAGCATGAGATGGCCGCAGGACACGGGCTTTCGCACAGTCGCCACGAGCGGTTCGTTGAAATACATCACCATCAATCCGGTGGCTGCTGTGAAGATATTGGATTCATTGTCAATCGGCGGCGGCGCGATGGTGAATTATGTAAACATGAATATAAAGCAAGGTCTTCGTCCATTTTATCTACCGCCCAACACCAATTTTTTCGATTTTAAAGGCGACGGCTGGAGCGTGGGCGGTAATGTGGGCGTGCTTTGGCAACCGATTGATCAAATTTCAATCGGCGCGAACTTCCGCAGTTCGGCAACTGTCACTTTGAATGGTCACACAGAATTCGAACAATTTTCAGCAGGCATATCGGATACGTCATTGCCCGCACATGCCAACTTCACCTTTCCATTGACCGCTGTTTTTGGCGTTTCATATCGGCCCACGTCAAAATGGAATCTGGAATTCGATGCCAACTATACAGATTGGAGTAGCTTTGGAAAAACAACTATCTTTCAATCTGGAACTGCTCCGCTAGGAGGGCCACAAAATCCCCCTTTGACACTCGATTGGCAGGCGAGTTGGATGTATGAATTCGGCGTGACGCGATATTTTGACAGTGGCTGGCACGTCAGCGGCGGCTACGTTTTCAACGAGAACTCGGTGCCAAATCAATTTTACACTCCACTGGCGGCGGACATGGACCGCCAGTTCTTCAGCGCCGGAGCCGGACGCGATGGAAAAACTTTTGATTTTGATATCACCTATCAATTCGGCTATGGTCCAACGCATACGGTCACCGGCAGCAAGCCATCGTCAACTCCCGGCCTTTCCGCCGGACAATCTGCCGACGGCAAATATGGTTTTCATAGCAACGCCTTGATGCTGACAGTGGGAATTCATTTTTAATCCATTGTTACATTTCTAAATTCCTGCAACTAACTGTTTGCGGACGCTGACCCGTCTGCGTAGTATCGTGCGGTTAATAGCAATGAGAAATGGGAATTCCAACATGGGCGCAAACGGCTGCTCCGCAGGCATGGCTGACGGAGAATCTCATTTTGTTTCGCTTGGTGCGAACCGCATCCATTACGTCACCGCAGGCAAAGGGAATCGCACAATCGTCTTTGTCCACTGCTGGGCAGGCAATCTCGGTTTCTGGCGCGAACAGGTTTCGGCGCTGGCAGACAAGGCGCGGCTTATTTTCATTGACCTTCCCGGCCACGGCCAGAGCGACAAACCGCAAACGGCCTACACGATGGATTTTTTCGCCGATGCAGTGCTCGCCGTGTTGAACGCCGAAAATGTGGACAAGGCCACCTTCATCGGCCACAGCATGGGCGGAGCGGTCATCTGCCGCGTTCACCATCGCGCGCCGGAAAAAATTGCCGCTCTGGTTTCCGTGGACGGCTTGCTGTGCCGCCCTCCCGGCACGGCCGAACAAGCCAGAGCGTTGGTTGCGCCATTCGGCTCGCCGCAATATCTCGATCACGCCAAAGGATTCATCAGCACTTTTTTTCCCGTTCCCGGCTCCGAAACGTTGCGCGACCGCGTGATGTCCGAAATGCTCGCCACGCCGCAACACGTCATGTTCGGCGCGATGCTGGGAATGTTCGGCGCAGACCAGCCTGATTGGATTTTGCAGAAGGTCAACGCGCCCGTCGCCGCCATCAACGCCCGAAGCCCGTGGTGGAATGCTGGTTACGAAAACTATGTCCGCTCACTCGCGCCGCAATCGGATTATGTGATGATGGAGGGCGTGGGACATTTTCTCATGCTCGAGCAACCTGCGACATTCAACGCCACGCTCTCGGCCATCTTGCAGAAGTTCGATGCGTTGGCATAATACTGTTTCCTTCTCGTCCTCATCGTCATCCTAGCCCTCGATTTTCGCATCTTGAGAATGAGGATGAGCAATGAAAAAACAATCGGCTGGTTTTGGCGTGAAAAATGTTTCATTCTGGCTTGGGATGAGCCTTGTCATCAAAAACAGCCGCAGTTCGATCCGCCAGCCTGAAAGAAAGGCGGCCAAATCGCGCGCCGTTGCGCCGGCACAAACCGTTGCTGAAAATGAAGTTGCTTTCCAGACGCCGGGCGGCGCGGAGTTGCGCGCCAGCCTCGTGCGACTGGCAAGCCATGCGGCGACTTTTGAGGCCAGCCACCTTGCAACCACTCTGCGGACTTCGGAAGTGCTGAACAATTTCAAGATCACCACCGCCGGCCGCATCATCTATTTCGGGCGCGCCGTGGTGAGCAATGTCATCCACACCGGCGCGTCGCTCCTTTGCGAGGCCAAGCTGGACAATCTCGGTTCGGACACGGCATTTTTTCTGCCGCCCACGGAATCTCCTTCCAATCTTCAGGAGGCTTACAATTCTTTTTTCCAGAGCTGGCAAAACAATTACCGCATTTCGGCGGAATTCAAAGTGTTGATCGCCGACGTCCAGTCTTATCTCACCGGCGTGCGGCATTGGCTTGAGGGATTGGAATTCGGCCTGAAAACACACGGCGACAAGCAAGAACAGGAGCAAGCCATTTTGAACACCGTCGCGCCGCGAGTCATCGAGTCCTTCAATGGCCGGCACGAGCGGTTTGAAGAAATCATTTGCGCGCTGTCGCCGGAATCACGCATGGCGCACCAGGATTTTGTCCGGCGGCACTGGCAGAAATTATTTTTAAGCTCTCCCTTCGGCCATCGCACTTATCACAAACCTGGCGGTTATGCGGGCGATTACGAGATGATGAACATGATCCATCGGAACCAGCCGGAGGGAAATTCGCTTTACGACAAATTGATCCATCTTTTGCTGGTCAGCCAGTGGCCGGCAAAATCCGTCCGCAACCGCATCGCCCACCTTCACGAAAATATCCTCAACGAAACGGCGCGCGTCGCCCGCACAAGAAAATCCGCGCGCATCTTGAACATCGGCTGCGGTCCGGCAAGGGAAGTTCAGGATTTTTTAACTAAAACCCATTTGAGCAACCAGGCGGATTTTACTTTGATAGATTTCAATGAAGAAACCTTGCTCCATGCCGGGCGAAAATTGGCCGAAGCCAGGCACAAATTTTCCCGGCACACGCCGATACGCACGCGGCAGATTTCAGTGTATGAACTTTTGAAACGCACGCGGCAAAACGGCGCGGGCGCGGAAAAATTCGACCTGATTTATTGCGCGGGACTTTTTGATTATCTCGCGCCGGACACTTGCCGCGCGCTGATCGGCCTTTGGTATGATTCGCTGTCGCCCGGCGGCCTGATGTTGATCGCGAACATGAACGACACGAAACCGTTCCGCAATTTCATCGAATTCATTTTGGACTGGCATTTGATTTATCGCGACAGCCGGGAAATCTTGTCGCTCGTCCCCGAATGCTGCCGGGAAACAACCCGTGTCATCGCAGAACCAACCTCCGTGAACCTGTTCCTGCACATCCGCAAACCGGACTGATATGCAATTCATTCCAAAAGAATTTCTGGGCGCCTGGCAGGAGTATGACCGCGAAATAACCATCCGCAAAACGCGATTGGGATGTTTTTTGGGAATTGTGATGGTGCCGCTCTTTGGCGGTTTGGATCATTTCGTTTATCCGCAGCAGGCATTTTCATTTTTCCTTTTGCGATTGGTTTGTTCAGCTTTGATGGCAGGACTTTATTTTGTTTTGGGAACAGATTTCGGAAAAAAACACTATCATTTTCAGGGCGTCGTTTTGCTCTTCCTCCCTTCAGCAACAATCGCATGGATGGTTTATGCGACCGAAGGAACGGCGTCGCCTTATTACGCGGGGCTGATTTTGGTGTTGATGGTGCTGGCCGTCGTGCTGGATTGGACGTTCTGGCAAAGTGTCATTTCGGTCGCGCTGGTTCTATTCCTTTATCTGGCGGCATGCCTGTTTTCGCAGGCAACTTTTGACGGGCGACTGTTCAAAGGCAGTTTATTTTTTCTCGTGTCCTCCAGCATCGCCATCATCGCGGGCACTTATTTTCACAGCCGCGTGCGAATGCGGGAATTCGTTTCCCGCTGCGAATTGGACAAAAGCGGCAAGGCGCTCGAAGCGAGCCTCAAGCAACTCAAGGAAAATGAAATGCAATTGGTGCAATCCGAAAAACTGGCGTCGCTGGGCCGCATGAGCGCGGGCATCATACACGAAATCAACAATCCGCTGAATTTCGCCATGACCGGCCTTTTCACGTTGCGCAAAAAAAGCAAGCATCTCGCGCCGGAAGAGCAGGCGGATTACACCGAAGTCCTCACCGATGTCGAGAAAGGCCTTAAGCGCGTCCAAACCATTGTCTCCGATTTGCGGATGTTCACGCATCCCAACACCGAGCAGCTTGACGCTGTGACGCCGGCTGAAGTCGTCGCACCGGCATTGCGATTTTTGAACAACGAATGGCGCGACACAATGCAAGTCGAACAAAAATATGCGGAGGATCAGACAATCCTGGCCAATAAAAATAAATTGATCCATGTGATGGTGAACCTTTTTCAAAACTCGCTCGATTCGTTGAAGACCAAATCCTTCGCACCCGGTGAAAAACCCGCCATCTGGATTGAAGGCCGGATTGAAAATGGCCAAAGCATTTTATCCGTCCGCGACAACGGCCATGGCATTGAAGCCAAACATTTGGACAAAATTTTCGACCCGTTCTTCACCACAAAAGACGTGGGCGAAGGCATGGGGCTTGGGCTGAGCATTTGCTACAGCATCGTGCAGGAATACGGCGGAAAAATTTCGGTGAAGACGGAACCGGGAAAATTCTGCGAATTTGCGCTCGAATTTCCGGTCAAAATCAACCAGGCTGTGAACTGAAGGACATGAAAGATCTCCACGACTACAAAAAATTCGCCATCCTCTACGTGGATGACGAAGAGCAATCGCTGAAGTATTTCGAGCGCGCCTTTGGCGACGATTTCCGCATATTTACAGCGGCGAATGCGCGGGACGGCTTCAAAATACTCGAGCAGCGCGGCGAAGAAATCGGCCTGTTGATGACCGACCAGCGGATGCCCGGCGAAAAAGGCGTGTGGCTTTTGGAAAAAGCGCGGCAATTGCGCCCGCGCATTTTGCGGATTCTCGTGACGGCTTATTCGGACATGGACGCGGCGATTGCCGCGGTCAACAGCGGCGCGATTTACAAATACATCACCAAGCCGTGGGATCCGCCGCAACTGGAAATCGCATTGCGGCAGGCGCTGGAATTTTTCACGGTGCAAACAGAGCGCGACCAGTTGCTCCACGAAAAAATGTCCGTGCTGCGCAACATGATGATTGCCGACCGCATCGTGAGCCTCGGTTTGCTGGCCGCCGGCTTGAGCCATCAAATCCGCAATTCGCTCGTGGCCGTGAAGACGTTTCTCGACCTCGCGCCAAAAAAAATGGCGGAAGAACGCGCCAACACAAATGGTTTGCGCAATCCCGATTTCTGGAAGGATTATCATCAAAATGTCCAATCGCAGATTGAAAAAATCAACAGCCTTCTCTCTGACCTGCGGACTTCATCGGACAGCAATTCAGCGACGCAATTCGCCGATGAAGTTTCGCTGCCCCAGGCTGTTGGCGCGGCGCTGGAGACGCTGAAAGAACAATTCGCAGCGCGAAAAATCGAGATCGAAAATAAAATTCCCGGTTCGCTGCCCGCCTTGCACGCGGATAAAACCAAATTTCACCGGCTGTTTGAATTGTTGTTCAAGGACGAACTGTCCATGTTGCCGGCAGGCAGCAAAATTTCATTGTCGGCGGAATTGCAGAACAGCGGCGCGAAGCAGGCGATTGTTTTGCAGATCAACGACAATGGTCCGGGTTTGCCGGAAGACGCGCTTCGCGTCATTTTTGATCCGTTCGTCGTCCGGGCCAGCGCGCCTTCCGAATATGGCATCAATTTGCTGGCGTGTTTTTTTATCGTTCATCATCATGGCGGAACGATTGACGCAAAGAACCTGCCCGGTCGCGGCACGTTATTCACAATCCGGTTGCCGCTGCATCCCGAACACGTCGTTTCGCCGCCACAAGAAAATGATTTCCTGCAAAAAGCGCTTCTGAATGAAAATCTCTGGCAAAAATTGCTCACCGCCGGATGATTTGTTTATTTCGTGTGAACAAGATTCCATTGACCTGAAAGGTTGACCGTGGAATTATCACAGGCCAGTGACGGCAATCAATAGACATCTTTCATTTGGCGCGCGATGAAAACCATTTTGGTTTTATCCAATCATCCCGACTTCGCCGAAACGATTCGCGCGGCCCTGAATCTTGAGCAATATCGAGTCGTCCACCGTCTCAATGCGGATGAAGCCGAGCCGCTGCTCATGCACGGCATCGCAGGCGCATGTATCCTCGACGCTGATCTGATGGACGTTGAAGTTGTCTGGGTCATCGAACGCCTTCGTCGGCATGCGGCCAAAACGCCCATCATCGCCTATTCCTCTTCCAGCGAATCCGCCTGGGAAGAAGAAGCTTTTTTACATGGAGTCACGCACATCCTGACCAAACCCGTCCGCGCACGGCTTTTGAATGCGTTATTGGATCGGCTGTGGGGCGCACCTGCAATTCAACGCGCGGTTCAACCGCCGACCGCTCTGCAAACGTTGCTTTTTCGACCCACCGAGACGGCCGTGAACGACCGTTCGACCAATACGCCGGAAACGCTCGATGTGCTGCGCGATTTTTCCTCGATCCTGACGCATTCGCTGAATGCCGAGGCGATGTTGAAACAGTTTCTGCTGCTCCTGCGTGAAATCTTGAGCGTCAACCGCGCTGCAATTTTTCTGAACCGTCCCGTCACACCGTTGCATGAAGTGCTTTCGCCCGAAGACAGCCGCCGTTTGCGCTCCGCTGCTGCGATTGGGATTTCAGCCGGTCTGCTTGAACATTTTGAACTCTCGCTCGACTCCGGCATTGGCAGCCAGCTTTCCAAACTGGGACGGATTCTCCGACGCGACAGCGATGAAGCGCGCGCCGACGCGGAAACGCAAAAGGAATTTGAACTGCTGGGCGCACAAATCGCCGTGCCGATTCCCGATCGCGAAGGCATCGCCGGCGTCGCCGTATTTGATGGGCGCGTCACCGGCGAACCGCTTGTCAACGCCGAACTGGAATTGATTTTTCATTTGCTTGAGCAAGTCGGCCTCGCTCTCCGCAATATCTGGCTGCACGACCAACTCACGTGCAATAATGAGATGATGACCGATGTGCTGCGCGAATTGAGCAGCGCGTGCATTGTCGTCGGGCGCGATCTGAAAGTGTTACACGCGAACAAGTCTGCGCACCGGCATTTTGGCCGGAAAAATCAGCGCACCGGCGAACTGGAATTCTGCGATTTGCCGCAGGCGCTCGGCGCGAAAATTTATCAGGTGTTAAAAACCGGCGCTGCCATCGGGCCGTTCCGTTACGAACCGGAAAATTCTCCCGGCACCATTTACACCATCACCGTCGTGCCGTTTCAACGCGGCAATTCCACCGTGCCCGTTTCCGCGCTGCTCACCGCCGACGACCTCACGCAGACCGAGCAATTGCAGCATTTGGAAGTTGAAGCCGCCAACTTGCGTCTCATCAAATCCATGGCCGACCGTCTCGCGCACGAAATCGGCAACGCGATGGTTCCGCTTTCGACGCATCAACAATTGCTCGGGGAAAAATTCAAGGACAAGGAATTTCGCGAATCGCTCGACCACGCGCTCGCCGATGGCGTCAAACGCGTCAACCGGCTTATCAACCAGATGCGGTTTCTTGCCCGCGACGGTTATGTCGAACATGAAACAATCGCCGTGCAAAAACTGATTGAAGAGGCTTATGAAGAGGCACGCCGGCACCAATCCATCGAAACCACGAAGTTGGACTTCAAAAACAGCGGCACGCCGATTGTCATCACGGGCGACCATGCGGCATTGAAACATGCGTTCTCGGAAATCATGTTGAACGCGCTTCAGGCAAATCCGAAATCACCATCCGTCGGTGTCCGCATCCATCCCCCGACCATCGGCGCTGAACAGGATTTGCACATCGAAATTTCGGACAATGGCGAGGGGTTCACGCCGGAAGCCTCGCAAAAAGTTCCATCGCCATTTTTCACCACGCGCACCGTCGGACTTGGCCTCGGACTTACCGTCACCCAGAAAATCATCGGAACGCATCGTGGGAAGTTGGAGATCGTCCAGGCGCAACCGGGTCAAGCCGGCGTCGTTCGCGTCTCACTGCCAATTGAATCCGCTGTTTCAACCGTGGCTTGAAAAGCAAAACTCGCGGGAAAAAATTTCCCACGAGTTCTTGAAAATGATTCGGTCAAATTAAGCGCCGTTGTCACCAATCGCTTCGACCGGGCAGCCTTCCTTGGCTTCTTTGCAGCGCGCCTCCTCTTCGGGCGTCGTCGGCTGCTTATAGACGAACGAGTAACCGCCGTCGTCGTTGCGCTTGAAATTGTCCGGCGCGGTCTCGCGGCACAAATCGCAGTCAATGCATTGATTGTCCACGTAGTATTTGCCCGCGACGTTTTCAGGATATTTGTTTGCGGCGTCTGCCATAAATTTTGTCCGAAGAATATGGATTTGATTGGGCACGCTGGCAAGTCTGGATTTCATGCCAAATTCAAATTTCAGCGCGATGACATTTTTCTTTGGACTTTGGACTTTGGACTTTAGACTTTGAATCATGCAACGAGGAACCGTTCGCAGGACTAAAATCATTTCCACGCTCGGCCCAGCCACGGATTCGGCGGAAATGATCGGCAAGCTCATTGACGCGGGCGTCAACATTTTCCGCCTCAATATGTCGCACGCGCCGCACGATTGGGTGCGCCGCGTCGTCAAAGACATTCGCGTTGAATCCGCCGCCCGCAAAAAATTCATCGGCATCATGATGGACACGCAAGG
>Ga0137404_10000168_pt1 | contig 42177 bp, 68 predicted proteins | sample CZOMad2_1_16fung_FD_108285 | JGI IMG/M metagenome (GOLD analysis project Ga0137404, IMG submission 108285) | Vadose zone soil fungal communities from Angelo Coast Range Reserve, California, USA - CZOMad2_1_16fungal (Illumina Assembly) | ecosystem: Environmental > Terrestrial > Soil > Vadose... | reverse complement strand
CGGCAAGGCACGCGGCCTCATGCAGATGCACGGGGGAGCCGCCAGCGACATGGGAGTCGATTGGGAGAAGCTGTTCAATCCGGCCTTGGCGCTCGACGCCGGGGCAGCCTATCTCGCATGGCTGATCACCGAGCTTCAGGACGAGAGGACGGCGGTCGCGGCCTACAATGGTGGCCTCTCAACCATGCGGCATGGCTCGGGCGCGAGGTTCTACGATCAAGCCGTCGCCTACGCCAATACCGTCTACATGCTCATTCGCGAGGCGCCGCCAGCGGTATCTCTTGGAGAATCCGAACCACCGTCCTGATCATGTGGTCGACGGCCATGACGCAATTCGGCGAGACGAACAAATCGCCGTTGGCCTGGCGGACGGCCTCGATCGCGCGGTCGCGGAAGCTGCGGGCGCCCTCGATCGCCGCGTCGTCTGCCGCCTGCGTGTCGTTCATGGGCACTGCCGGGGAAGTGAGTGATCGCGGTCACAGCCGCCGCGCCAAGCTTATATGGTTAGCGCTTGAGACGGGCGGATTTGTTGGCGCACGTCGGCGGCCACCTTACCGCTGTGACTTTCTTGTGAGTGATCGATTAACGAACGGAAATTAAACTCCTCCGCGTGTTGGAGGAGAACTTTTCCCATGGAAACCTTGCTAATCGATGAAGCGATCCACGAGCACGTGCCGATCGCGTGGCTGATCGCCCTCGTCTGGTTCACCCCGGCGGTAACCGTGATCCTGCGGCTCGTCGAGGCGTGGCGCAAGCGCTGAAATCGAACAGCGGCGTGCCATGCATTGATCGACACATCGCCGGAGTAGGCACCGGCATATCGCCGGGGAGTAGCCGGAAGGCGAGCAAGCCGCCTTTCGTCTCGCCATCTGGGAAGAAACCGGCTTTGCGCCATGTCCATCCCCAAGTTGCGACACCGCGAACAATTGTTGGGCGCACTTGGCCGCGGTCGATAAAAGTCACCATGCCAGTAGTCGGCGGCTCGCCCCACCATGACAGCGATGCGGCGACCGCATCCCGGATGAGGTCGGATGCTCGTCCAGCGTCTTCCGACCGAAAGGCGGAGCATACCCACGCGCCAGCCCAGCGATGCTTGACGTACTCGGCGAAGGGCCAGGACGTGATCCAAAACGCGCGCCCATTCTCGGAGACCAGTACGAGGCAGCGGCCCGGCGGAACGAATTGCTTGGTCCCGATCTTCTGTCGATTGTAATGCCTATCGGCGAGACCAGCGGCGGCGGGGTCGGCTCGGTGAGAGAGGCACCACTGCATGGGAAAATCTTAACCCCTCTCGGCTATCTTCGCCAGCGGAGGCGCGATGTTCCGCTGGCAATACAGGCTCGGCCTCTTGTGGCTGCACACATTACACCCCCGGCCTCGTCCGCCGGAGGTGCGTGGCCGGAACATCGCGTCTCCGCGACCGCTGTGTGAATGGTCATCCGACATCGAGATGTGGTACGGGCCGAAGGGGAGACGGCGGTAGTTGCCGCGGGCCGGGCTTGGTACCGGCTCGGAATGACCTTGCAGTCCAGGTGCCTGCCGCCGCTTCCCGGCTCCCCTGTGGCGGGGACGCGCTGTCCATCCAACGCTGCCGCGGTGATGGCATAATAGCACGGCGCGGCAGGCGTGTCGCCGACTCGACTTGATCCGGGCTCTCGCGTCCTACCAGAGATGCTCGATCGGGCATCCCAAGAGTCCGGCACGCCTTTCGTTCAGTGGTAACTCCCTAGGGCCACTAATGCTACCACGTTCCGCGCGCCGGGCAAATTCACGGTCGTTTAGCCCGGCGGCTAAAGTCACGCCTCGTTGCATGGTGACCGTCATAGAGCGCCCCGCCACCTAGTCAGATGACGGGGCGTCGTCTAAGGCATAACTGTTGGTTTTCGCGGTCGATGTGGCATCACCTCCTCTCGCGCATCATCTCACATTCGGTTGTATTGGGAGATTCAAGCGGCACCACCTCCTTTCAAGCGGGGCGCGCTCGCGTTGCGCCGGCGTGCGCGGCTCAGCGGTCATCGGGCGGCTCGGTGGCAAGGGCGCCCCATCCGCAGTCACATTTCGCGATGAAATCCTCGTCGTGATATTGTCGAATGTCACAATTAGAAGTGTGGTCACCATGCTTTCTCAACGCGGCTTCCAACTCGGCGATGCGGTCGAGCGCGACGGAGAGATCGTCGCCGCGGCGCACGGCGTCAAAGCTCAGCGGCTCTTGCTTGCGACGATCCAGCCTCACGATCGCGTACCCGTCCTCCGCCAGCGCGGCCTCGTAGGCAGAGATGGCGGCGGCGGCGAGCGCTGATCGTTGGGCGCCGATTGCTTCGGGCGTCTTTTCCGGCAATGGCGTGTCGGCGAAGAATTCCTTGATGGCGTCTGCGACGCGCTCGATCCTGAGCGCTTGGCGAAGGGGGCTCTCGGCGGTCATGGGCGTAATCTCTGTACCAGCGATGCCGTCCAATCATTGATGGGGCAGTTGTCTTTCGGTCGCTGAGCGAGCCAATCGACTGCCTCGCGTTCCCAGATGTACAGGCCGCCGTCATCCCCATCAAGATAAGCCCGGCGCATGTCGCGCTCTCGTATCGGCTGATAGAGAAGGGTCGACGAGAGCAAATCCGACATGATCATTGCTGCCCGCCTGATGACATCGCCATCGGTCATCGTGGCGGCTCATTGGCAGGGACGGTGCGCACGGCGAGGGCTACCGTCAGCCCGCAGATGCACTTATTCTCCGACAACCCAAAGCGGTCACAATCTTCTATATGGCGCCCATACTTCCGCAGCGCCGCTTCCATCGCGGCGGCGCGTGCTTCCCACCAAGCGCTGCATGTCTCGCGCAAGGCGAGATGCGATTTCTCGGCGCCGAGTTGCTGTTCCAGATCGGCGGCGCGGGCCAAGGCGGTCCCGCCGGCAGCGGAAAGCTGGCCGAGACCAACCGTTAGTTCCTCGATCTGGACACGCAATTCGGCGATCTCCGCCCGCGCCGCGTCGAGAAGGCGCAGCAGCGGCGCGGCCACGCTGTCCTCAGGCCCAAGCATCGGTAACATCCCGATCCAGGCGCGTATCTCGGCCTCGCGCTCGGCGTCGGTGATCATGCCGCGAAATCCTTTCGTGCGTCCGCAATCGCTTGGTTGGCCCGCGCCGCGATATCGACATCGCCGCCGATGTCCGGGTGATGACGCCGCATCATCTTCCGCCATGCCTTTTCGGCCTCGTCGATCGAGCGCGGCCGTTCGCGCAGACCGAGATCGTCCCACCATGCCGGCGGCGGCAAATAGAGGAAGCCCTCGAAGGCCTGCTCCACCGTGCCGACGCCGTAGCGCTCGATCGCCCGCATCGCATCGATGTGCCAGGCGACGGCGCAGATATTGTCAGGGGCGCGGTCCCAGCGGTCGCACGGCAGGCAATAGGCCTTGCCGTCGAGGCGAAAAAAAACGGCGACGCCTGGATCTTCCGGTTTCCAGTCCGAGCGCGGAAAGCCGTCGCGGCGCAACGGAATGTTGCTGCTCACGACGAGAGCGCTGGCATGTCCGCCGCTCTTGCCGCGTAGATTGTCGACGTTGGCTTTCAGCCGATCGAGAGCGCTCGCGACCGTCAGCGCCTGGCCATGTTTTGTGAACTTCGCCGCCTTCCGCCTGATGGCAGGCGTCCGCGGCACCGCGCGCGGCCAAGCCAAGGGGTATGCCTCGGTCATGTTCTCCCGCCCCCGTTCAATGCCGCGATCTTGGCCCGATACTCGGCCGCCCGTGCCTTGCGCAGCGCCGCGCCGAGCGGCGTCGCCGCGCCAACCCGATCGATCAGGCTATCGGGCAGGTTGCGCCGGCCGTTCTCGATGTCGCTGAGATGCGACGGGCTGATATCGAGCGCGGCGGCGACCTCGCGCTGCGAGAGCTTCTCGCGCTTGCGCCAGTCGAACAGGGCGGCGGCGGCGGTCATCATGGCGCAACGCTAGCACGCGGATATGCGGATAGCAATAGGAATTGTCGCGGTCATCGCCTACTCCGCCGCCTTCGCCGGGGCATCCTGCGAAGCCTTCGGCGAAGCAGGATCGGCCGCGCGCAGTCCCCACTCGCCGCGCGCGTTCTCGGCGACCTTGCCGGCCTTCTGGAGCGCCGCCAGAGCCTTGCGGATGGATGAGCGGCTATACCCGATGTCAGCCCCCAGAGAAGCGAGGGACATCGGCTGTGTATGGTTCATGATCGCGGCCAGCACCGCGCCGGCGACCGAGTTGCGCGCGGCGCGCGGCTTCGCCTCGGCGGCGGGCGCCACCATGATATTGGTGCGGATCGTATTCAGCTTGCGCAGCATCTTCTCGGCAGCGCGGAGACTGCCGACCCCCATTTCGACCTCCTTCTCGGCGAGCGCGATCTCCGCCTCGATCACGGCGAGGCAATTGTCTTCTTTCGATGGTCGGCTCATGATGAATTCCTATTCAATTTTCAGCGCGAACGGGCTCACGATGACGCGCGGCTCGACATAGACCGGCTGCACGTCTTTCGTTTCCGGATTGAGACACATGATCCACGTCCCATCGGCTGCATTCGGCATGAACAGGCCATTGGGCTCCGGCTGCGGCATGGCAAAATGAATGCTCGTGCCGGGATCGCCGTAGTAAGTGTCGCGATTGGGGTTGGTGAACTGTGTCGCATAGGGAAATCCGTATCCGAGCGCATCGCATACCTTGTGCAGCTTGCCGTTGAGATCGACGATATAGGCAACCGTCGCGAGCTTCGGATTGTCCCGCATCTCGTATAGTGCCTTGAGATTTCGCTTTTCCGTGAAGCGCGTTACGGCAGGCATACCGACCTGCGTGCTGGCCTGCTCCGTCAACCGTGTGGTTTGCTCGCGCTCGCGCTTGTCGGAAACGCCTTCGCTGCTACAGCTATCGGCGCCGCCGCAAAGCACCGCGACCAGGATGAGCATGGCCACTCTTTTGACGTGCATGATTATCCCCCTACCTGCGTCATGAATGCACGTAGATCGCTCGGAAGGCGCTCTTGCGGGAAGATTGAAAATTCATGGCGCGCGGCAGCGGCCAGGGTGTCGCGCTCGGCGTCTGTCTTTGCTGCCTGATATTGGCGTTGAAGGGTATAAAGCTCGCGGATCGTGCCCTCTGAATAGGCGCGTGACTCGATCATTTGATCGCGCCGCACCGCTTCGTATTTCGGAGCGAAGAAAGCGAAGATCGAGAACCCCAAGGCATTGAGCCCAAAGATTGCGATGCAGAACAGAGCGACAGTGCCGATGATCCGTGCGGTAATTCTCATACAAAAAATCCCCCGATGATCATGATCAGGACGGCGAGGATCGCCGCCACGCCGATGACGATGTCGCTGGTGCGGTTCTCGTTCATCTCAATCCCCGCACGTCGGATCGAGCGGGCAATAGCCCTTGCCGGCGCACGCATCTGGATTGCGGCACCATTCGCCATAGGGAGCGATGATCTTGTTCAATTCGTCCCGGAGCATGCGCATTCTTTCATCCTCTTGCGGGCGAGGCGCGTTGGTGACCGCGTCTCGCCATGGCCCACCAGAGCCATCCTCGCCTGCGGGCACAGCGCGAGGCACAATCTTTTCGCGTTTGTTGTCGCTCATGGCAGCCACCATCCGAGCGCGGCGCCGAGGATGGCAGCGAGGACGACAGCGCGGACGCACGTCCGCAGTTCGATCTTGCGTGAGCGCGCCGGCGGCGACGATTCGAGGATCGCGCACCATGTACGACCGTGGCGGGGGATCATGGCCGGTCCTTCGCGGCATCGAGCATGACGCGCCAAATATCGTTCTGATGAATGTCGTCGCCGAAGCCGTCGCATTGTTTGCAGCCGGCCAGGGACGCGGCGGCGCCCTGCATGGCGGTCGTCGGATGGATAGGGACAATTTCGTAGCCGTCCTCCGCCAGCGCGGCCTCGTGGGCGCGGATGGCGACAGCGGCGAGCTCCAGTCGATGGGCGCTGATCGCTTCGTGGGTCATTGCAGGCAACGGGGCTTCGTCGATGAACTTCCGCATCGCACTCGCGACGCGCTCGATGCGGCTCTCGGCGGTCACTGTGGCGACTCCCGGCAGCGGCAGGGCGCCTACGATAGATGCGATTTCCCGTAAGTCTGTAGGGCCAGCCCAGCGAGCTTGATCGATCGCCTCTTTTGCCGCCTCCCGCATCTCCTCGGCGCCCTTGCGGCACGCGGCGCGCAGAGCGGCGGCTATTGGGCCGTTAGTGTATAGGTTAGCTGCTTCTAGATCGGCCCAATCGGGCTTGTGTGGGGGAGTACGGATCATCGTAGTATCGAAGCTCATTTTCTCCGCTACCGTAAGATCGCGGTCTTCCGGTGTGGCGCTCATGGCGCGGCTCCGTCAATGCGGGCGAGGACGCGTATGGCGATGGCCTTGATGAAATGTGGATCGTTTGAAAGTTGATTGGCCATCATGCCATCGATACGCGCATCTTCTGCCGCAGCGCGCTGTTTCATATATTTAATCGGATCGGCGATCTCGCGCAGCGCCTCGATCAGGTCGGCGACATGCGCCTCGGCCAGGACGGCGCGAGTCTCACCATCAACGTCGTTTGAGCGTGGAATTGTGCCGTCTCCCCAGGGCTCTAACTGGTACTCAATTGGGAGACATCCGTTGTTTGTTGTGCGACGTCGCTCCCATGCGACACGGGTGCAGCGTTCGACGAGCGCTTCCGGGAGGGCGGTCATTCGTCGACCTCGAAGCTGACGTTTTGCGCGTTGAGGCTGAATTCACAGATATCGCTTTTTCTCAGGCTTCCGGTTTCCAGGAGATGGAATCGCAGCCATGCTAACACCTCGGTATCGGTCGCGGCGGCCGGCAGATTGAGCGAGAACGACACGGCAATGCGCGTGCCCTTCGGGAGCGGGGCGGTCATGATGTAAAAATCCTTGTCAGTACCATAAGGTAAGCGATGTTCCACATCAGCGACGACAGCGGCCAATTTTGCGCGATCGTCGCCACTAGCCCAGCCAGTGCGAAAAGAGTTCCCACCGTTGCGAAAAGCGCGCTTAGTTTTTGCAACGTCATGTCGCATCATCCTCAGTGAAGCGTCGCTCTTCATCCTCTATCAGTCGATTGAGTTCGTTCTGCCGCGCGACGGCCGAGAAAAATCCCTCTGGATAATCGTTCCGGCATGGCTCGCACAGCACACGGCTACTGCCCTCGATGAAGCAATCGGGGTCGGCATCAGAATCGAAGATGTCGCCGCAGTCGTCGCACCTGATCATGCTCACGTCGCATCCCTCCGGCTCTCCGCCGCGTCCGCGGCAGCCTGCTCGCGCGCGTTGCCCGCCGCCTCGATGCCGGCCTCCTCGATCATCGCCCAGATCGCCGGCGTGAGCAGCAACGGCGCCATGTCGATGACGACGGGAATACCGGAGGCGCGCTTCACGCTGACATAGACGCCGTCGATCTCGAATTCTGCTGGCACTGGCGGATCAATCGGCCCATGCATGCCAAAATAGGTGATGTCTTTCTCGGCAGGGCGATATGTCCCGCGCACCAGCAAATCATGCTCGACCTGGTGGCCGTTGATCTCGATGATCAGGGGCAGAGTGAATCTCATTGCGGCACCCTCGCATCGACCATCGAGCAGAACTCCTCGCACGTATATTGGATCGCCACGGCAAGTGCCTCGATATCGGCCGGTGCTGCGTTCGGGCAATCGGCCAGGCAATGCTCAGCCAAGTCGACCGCGGCTTGATCAACGCCTATGCTTTTGCTCATGGTCTCAATCTCCCGCTGATCTCGTCGAGGATTTGCACGTCGGGGCCGAGCCAGTGCTTGGCCGCCTGGATCGCCGCGTCGTGGCTGCGCACCGTCAAGCGGTATTTCGTGCCGCTCTCGCGCACCGTCACCCGGCCATCCCGGTATGTCGTCAGAATGGCGAGAGGGCGCGCGGGCACTTCCAGATATGTCGAGGTCATTCCGGGACCTCCGAGAGGACGGCGCGGGCAATCTTTGATATTTCGTAAAGTTGTCGGTAGCCATCTGGTTGGTCGCTGTCGGATAACGGCACAATCTCGCGCAGCGCGGCCTCGGCTCGCAGGGCGCGATTAGCAAACGTACGCGATTCAACAAGCATATCTTTTGCTACGCTAGATGAATCCAATGCAGCATCGCGACTCTTCTCGATCTCCGCGCGCAGCTCGGCGACGCTCTTCTCGGCGGCCTCGGCGCGGATCGTGTTTCGGTCGGCGCGTTCACTTTCGCTGGAGATGACTTTGATCTGCTGTCCGATTTGCCGGCGAGCCGTTTCTAGCGCGCCCTCCGCTTGCTCAAGCGCATAATCGTACATGCTAACGGGCGAATGCCCGTCTCCCAACCCATGCTCTGTCACGTAGTTACCGCAACAGCATATCGATTTAGCGTGATGCTGCTCGATCTCCGCGCGCAGCCTCGCGACCTCGTCCAAGAGAGCCGGCACAGCCTCGCGCGCGGCGGCGATGAAGGCGGCGTTGGCGTAGATCGAGACAAAATCCCCGGAGGCTGTCCAAATGGGTGCTCTACCACGGTCGTCTATCTTTGCTTCTCGCCACGGTCCTTCGGTGGCGGCATTCGCCAGCTCGCGCCAGCGCGCCTCGTCGGCGGGGGTCATTGCAGTAGGTCCATCGACGGTATCTCAAAGTCGACGCGCGCCGTTATCGGAGTTCCCATTTCGCACGCCTTTTCTATGAGTTCTTTCATTGCCTCCATCGCGTCCGCGGCATTGATCTCGGTCGTATACTTCACGACGAGCGTGAAGGTCGCTAACGGTCCCAATATCGGCGCCTCACTCATTCCTCGCTCCCCTTATCCTGAGCCTGTCGAAGGACGATCTCGCGCCAGATCGCGGCGGCGGTCGCATCGTCAGCGTTCACGAATGTTCGCAGCGGGAAGTCGATGAAATCGTTGATCTCGTCTACCGAAAGGTCTGACACGCCAGGAAGGCCGCGAACGATCAACTCTTCCATCGCGCGCAGGCAGCGGGTGAACTCGGCGCGGGTCATCCTCCTGCGCTCCCTTCGGGAGCTTCGGAGGACTTCTGCCGTCCGGGCTCGCCCTGCGAAGCCCCTTGGGGCGGAGCAGGGTCCTCTGCGGCGCATGCGCGGATGTCGGCCAGTGCCGCCTCGTTCGTGGTGACGAACTGCGGCACCGGCTTGCCGGGCCGGCTGGCGGCATAGATCAGCGCGCCGGCCGCAGCGGGGCCAATCGCGCGTTCCAGTGCCCATCCCGCCTCACCGGCGAGAGCGATGGCGAGGCCGGCGCGGCAGTGCGTCGTCTCGCACCAATGATCAGGATTGCATTTCTCATCGTCGCCGTGCCATGAATGCATTTCGAAATGCTTGGGGTCGCGCTCGATCTGGCGCAGGATCGCGGCGTCTATATGCGGCACGATCGGGATAGGCGGCAGGCCTTTGGCGCGCGACAGAACGGCGCCCGTCAGATCGGCGTCCGTCAGATCGGCGTCCGTCAGATCGGCGCCCGTCAGATCGGCGCCCGTCAGATCGGCGCCCGTCAGAACGGCGCCCGTCAGAACGGCGCGAGACAGATCGGCGCCCTGACGGAGGGCGATCCTGACGGCGGCGCCGAGGCGGATGTCGGGCGCGGCGTTGTCGAGCGAGACGGGCAGCTCGACCGCGAGCTTGCGGGTGGACCAGCGGTAGGCGATTTCGACGGTCGACATCAGGCGGCTCCTGTCGCGGCGCGGCGGGTCATTCCAACTCGTTCATTTCGCGGGCAACCGCGAAGATCTTGCGGGCAAATTTGCGATAGTCGTCGGCCTCTTCGCAGATGGCGCCGCCCTGAAGGGCGCGCGAATCCGCTATCTGTGTGAAGCTCTCATCGAGGCGATCGGCTTCGGCACGGAGACGCTTGGCAAGATCGCGTGTTTCTTCGGATAAGGTCATCTCGGCTCTCTTCAGGCGGCCTTGTGGACGACGCGGGCTTCGTAGCGCTCGACGTGGCGGAGCAACTCGGCGCGGTCGTCGCACATGCCGGCGAAGGTCATGATGTCGATGTTGTCGAAGTGACTCTGCGCCTCGACCAGACGGGTCATCAGGTCCGGGTTGGCTTTCCATGTCGCGATCTTCGTCATCTCGGCTCTCCTTGTTCGATGACGTAAAAATAGTGGACGACAAAAATCTTGTCAACATCTAATTGACAAAATCTTTGTCGCACCATATTGTCTCATCATGAAGCGAGAGACCGAGATAGAGCGGGCACTGCGGCTGGCCGGCGGCAGGACCAAGCTTGCCGATATCTGCGGCGTCACCCGACAGACGATTCACAATTGGGCGAAGGGCAAGGTCAGCCGGGGCGGCGAGGCGATCCTCCGTGAGGCGCTCACCAAGCTCGGCGGGCGGGCGGCGTGATGTGCGCGATCGACGGCGCCGAACCGTACGAAATGTATCGCCGGGTCGCTCGGCGCGCTCGGCGGGCATATCGCTGCGATGAATGTGGGCGCCCGATCGTGGCTGGAGAGGGATACTGGGCAGCGAGCGGCCTTTGCGATGGACACTGGAACTCGCACCGCACATGCGCTCACTGTGCGGTCGGCGAGGCATGGCTGATAGCGCAATGCGGCGGCTTCCTACATGGCGGCGTCGGCGAGGACATTATCGAGCATGCCGACGAGTACCGCGAGTTCCAGCGCCCGCTCAATCGGCTCGTCGTTGGCATGCGGCGCGGCTGGCGTCGGTTCGACTCGGCCGGATTGATGCCGGTGCCGCGTCTGCCACCGCTTCATGGCCCGGGAGTGGCGGCATGACCCCGCGGCGGCTGATGTCGGAGACCGTCGCGATGTCGATCGAGGTCGGCGAGGGGACACATGATCTTGATGTCTCGCTGGTCTACGACGACAGCGGCATTCTGCGCGAGATCGCATTCGTCGGACGCGGCAAGATCGGCGGCGGTGTCGATGCGCTATTACGCGATCTCGGTGTCAAGCTCAGCCGGGCGATACAGGATCGATCGCCGGATACCGGAGAGGCGATGCGGTGATCGTCTATGCTCTCCCCTTCCCGCCGTCGACGAACGGCCTCTTCGTCACCGTCCGTAACCGCCGCGTCGTCGCGCCGGTCTACGAGCGCTGGCGCGACATCGCTGCCGTACAGATCATGATACAGCGCATGGATCAATCACCCAACAGCGTCGCTGGCAAGTACCGGATGACCCTGACCTTCTCGGCCAAGCATCGTGCCGGCAGCGATCTCGGTAACCTCGAAAAGGCGGTCAGTGACGTGTTGGTGACCATGCGCGTCGTCGAGGATGACAGCCTCGCCGAGTCTATCGTTCTGCGCTGGGGCGATGTTGCCGGATGCGCGGTGGAGCTGGAGCAGGCATGATCTTAACCAACCGTCTCAACCTGCCGTCCTCGATCGTCAACGCGGTACGCAACGATCCCTACAGCAAGGGCGATGCGCATATCAGCGTCACCGGCCTCATCGGCCCCGCCCGCAAGCGCGCCATCGAGATCGCGCACGCGGCCGAGCTGACCGAGGATGTCGCCGAGCGCATCTGGGCGCTGATGGGACAGATCGCGCATGGCATCCTGGAGCGCGCCGACGACGAGGCGCTGACCGAGGAGCGCCTCTTCCTCGAGCGGCACGGCTGGCGCATCTCCGGTCAGTTCGATCGGCTGCTCCTGGAGAATGGATTGCTCCAGGACTATAAAATAACCAGCACCTACAGCATCAAGGAAGGCGCCAAGCCCGAGTGGGTGTCGCAGCTCAACATCTATGCCCTGATGCTGCGCAAGCACGGCTACCGCATCGAGCGCGGACAGGCCGTCGTCATCTTGCGCGACTGGCAGAAGTCGAAGGCGCGTCATACGCCGGAGTATCCACAGACGCCGGCTGTCGTCATCGACATCCCGCTCTGGCCGACCGAGGATGTCGAGACGTTCATCACCGCTCGGCTGACCGAGCACGGGCATGCGCAGCACAAGTTGCCGCTGTGCACGGCGGAAGAGCGCTGGGCACGGCCGGCGACCTACGCGCTATGGAAGGACGGCAACCAGAAAGCGACGCGGCTCTTTGCCACTGCGGAAGACGCGAAGGACGCCCTCGCCGCCGCGCAAGCCAAGAACCTCAAGGCGCTCTATCGTGTCGAGATCATGCCGGAACGCAGTGTCAGATGCGCCGATTATTGCCTGGCCTATCAATTCTGCGAGCAGGGTAAGGCCTTGACGATGGACTCGCTCGGGTTGAGAAAGTGATCCTGCTACGCCAAGACTTCGCAGGACAAGCCGCCGCGCGTCGGCAACGCGCATGACGAAGGTGAAAGGACAACGCAGAAATGGCCCTCGGGATTCAAACGGAAAGCACGGCGGGCGACTTCACGCCGATCATGAAGTACGACGCCAAGGCGGGACGCTTCTTCCGCGTCGACCGCACGCAAGACAGCGCCGGGAATTGGCAGACCGACAATGTCGAGATCACCAACGGCATCGCCTTCATCCTCGACTTCGCCACCATCGAGGTCGGCTGGATCAATTTCAATGCCGGCAGCGCGCCCGACTTCCGGCTCGTGCCGCTCGGTCAACCTCTGCCGGCGAAGCCCGGCGACAACTACAAGCAGGGCTTCCGCTCACGCATCAAGCTCGCCAAGTCGTGCGGCGGCGACGTGCGCGAGTGGGCGCATACCGCCAAGATCGTCCTGGGCCAGGTCGATGGACTGCACTCGGCCTATCTCGCCGCGCCGGAATCGAAGCAGGGCAAGCTGCCGGTCATCCAATGCCACGGCACCGTGCCGGTGAAGACCGGCTCGGGCGCCAAGTCGTCGACGAACTACCAACCACAGATCTTCATCGCCTCGTGGATCGATCGGCCGGCGGATATGCCGCTCAAGAATGGCAATGGGGCGACGCCGGCTTCCGCACAGCCGGCACGGACGCTGGCGGCGACGCATGTGCCCCCGCCGGTCCAGGAGACGCCCAAGACGGCTCCCCTCGTCGCTGGCGCGGAGTTCTAGAGCGATGAGCGCGCGCCGTAAAACTGAAAGACGAAAGGAAATCGCTGCTCTCGTCGAGGAAGGTCGAGTGGCTTATCTTGCCGGTCGCCATCGGCAAACCAATCCGTACCGCTATTGCAATATGGACCATTGGTTGAAGGGCTATGATATAGCCGAAACGGAAGAGAAAACCCGGCTGTGCATGGCGGTTAACGGATCTCACGGTAAAATGTCCCGGTGACGGCAGGGGAACCGTCACGCTAGTATGCTAGGATGCATCTTCCGGGGCTTGCAATCCCGGCGCGTCGGCCCGCCCCCCGGCGGTCGGCAACTGCGGCGACGGTAACGGCGGCCCTACACCGCTGCTGCCCGACCCAACGGGAAGGATGATCGCGGCCCAATCCGCGATCATCCAACCTGCCTCATTGGGGAGGCATCATGACCGAGCAAGCCCCTACTGATGTTCCAGCAACCCTCAGTTGGGCGCTCTTCTATCATTCTCTCGGCTGGTCGGTCATACCGGCTCATCGCCTCGCGGGCGCTTCCTGCTCCTGCCAGCTCGGCCCTGCCTGCGTCTCCCCCGGCAAGCATCCCGCCATCGCCTGGACGCCGTTCCAAACGCAACGCGCCGGGCTCGACCAGATCAAGGCATGGTTCACCGGTCCGTACCGCGAGTACGGTATCGGCATCATCACCGGCGCCGCCTCCGGCAACCTTTTCGTCGTCGATGTCGACCAGGCGCCCGGCAAGGAGGGCGCCGACACGCTGCACTTCCTGCAAATGCACAATGACGACTTGCCGGAAACCTGTCAGGCGATAACCGGCGGCGGCGGCCGGCACTACCTGTTCACGGCTCCCGCCGGCATACGAATCAAGACCGATCGCAACATCCTCGGACCCGGCGTCGACACAAGGGGGGAGGGCGGCTTCATCGTCGCCGCGCCGTCTCTTCACGCCAGTGGCCGCTACTACCTTTGGGACGAGCGCCACCATCCCGCCAAGCTCAAGCCGGCCGATGCGCCGCCTTGGCTCCTCGCCCTGATCGAGAGCGGCGCCGAGCGGGCTCAGCCCAATGGCGCGACCGGCGCCCATGCCAATGGCATCGACCGCACTGCCTTCGGCTTCGTCGGCGACGGGCGCGAGAAGTACATGGTGCAGGTCATTTGCGGCTGTATCGGCAGCTATGTCCGCGCCAATGGAACTCTACCGGAGCCCATCGAGCTATTCGCCGAGGCATGGCCGACCTACGAGCGCAACGTCAAGGCTCGCAGCACCAGCCTCGATGCCGATCAGCGCGGCGAGGCGCTCATGCGCCAGCGCATCGGCTACCTGCTTCACCGGGCCGCTACCGGCAAGTTCCCCGTCCTGCAACAGATCGCCGACGAAATCGCTCAAGCGGCGTTCAAGGAAGGGATTGCCGGACGCCCCCACCCCGTCGTAGAGCCGGAACAATCGTCCGGCGAATATCCTCTGCCTTTCATATGGTTCGATGCAGTGCAGCCATCCATAGATGCGATTGATTTCGTTGAAGGTATTCTCTGCACTAATCAGATGTCCGTCGTATACGGCGAGAGCAATTGCGGCAAGACATTCTTTATGACGGACCTTGCCTTTCACATCGCCACCGGCCGACGCTGGCGCGATCGCGAAGTCGACCGTGGCGGGGTCATCTATGTCGCCCTGGAAGGCAGTTTCGGGATTAAAAACCGTCTTTCCGCGCTCAAGAAACATTATGGCATGGAAGGACAGAAAATCCCTCTCGCCGTCGTCGCCACGTCCATCAACATGCTCGATCCCAAGGCCGATACCGGCAAGCTCATCGCCCTGATAAAGCAGGCTTCCGCTGAAATCGGAATGCCCATCTTGCTCGTCGTCATCGATACCCTGGCCAGGGCCTTCGCCGGCGGCAATGAAAATGCCCCGGAAGACATGGGCGCTGTCGTCATCAATGCCGACCGGATCAGGATGGAAGCACCCACTGCCCTCGCCTTTGTCCATCATAGCGGCAAGGATCAGGCGCGCGGCGCGCGCGGTCATAATTCCTTGCGTGCCGCTACCGATACCGAGATCGAGGTCACAAGACAGGAAGGCGCCGATTTCAGCGTCGCCACCGTCGTCAAGCAGCGGGAGCTGGAGACCGGCGGCGCCTTCGCCTTCAGGCTTGAAAAGGTAGAGCTTGGAACCAACCGCCGCGGCAAGCCGGTGACCTCCTGTATCGTCAAATCCGTCGATGACAATTCTATATCCATAAAGGCAACAAGGCCGCTATCACCAAAAGAAATACGCGCCCTCGATGTCCTTAAAAATGTCTTCGTCGAGCACTCGATCCCAGCTCCGGCCGGACACAATTTGCCCAATGTCAGGGTCGTCAAAATTGAAACATTCCGCGCCGAGCTTGGGCAGTCTGGAATTACCACGCGTGACATACCAGGGACGGAGCGAAAGCAATGGGAGAGGATTCGCGATGGTCTTGATAACAAAGGAATTATCAGGATGTATGGGGAATGGATTTGGATAGCGTGACACCTAATGTCACGGCGCGTGACATAGCGTGACATCGCCATTTTCGTAAAATCAGAGATAAAGGGACACCATGTGACATTGGGCGTGACATCAAAAAAATCAATGAAATCAATGATCGTGACATAGCGTGACATAGCGTGACATCGGCCAATGTCACCACCGTGACATCCGGGATATATCTAAAGATATATTCCCCCGGAATGTCACGGATCGAGATGGCGGGCTTTTTAGGAAAAACACCATGACTGTCACCATCTCCCGCACAGCCGCCCAAGTCGATCGCATTCAGGCCCTCGTCGAGCACGTCGACATAACCGCTCGGGAAATGGATACGAAGTGGGGCGTCGGTCGCCTTCGCCTCCTCGTCCCCCCCGACCTGCGCGAGCGATGGGACCGCCAAGCCGTCGCCTGGGACCATGCCATCTGGCATGGCGACCCGCACGAGGTCGACGCCCTCTCGGCCGCCATGATCCGCGGCTACCGCGTCCTCGACGCAGCCGCGCTAGAGGCCGGCCAAGCGCCGCTGAGCCCGGTCGTCTGGGAAGTGGCACTCGGGGATGGTAAGGTCGCCGCCATGGTCCAGACGCCCCAGGACGCTCACGCAATCGCCATCTCAGGCCGTTATCTCGAAATCTGGACCCTTGACGAGGTCGCCCGCCTCATCGCCGCCTTCCCCGAGATCGCCCAAGCCAAGCAAATCTTTCCCGGCGCCCGCGTTCAAGCCGCCCGCCGATCGGACCTCGATTGGAAAACCGGCGACCCGATCCAGGATATTTTCGCTTGACGATCACGGAAATCGCGCAAATCATGCAAATTCCGCAGGAGGCCCCACCATGCCGCATGCCATCCCGTCCACCGTCACCAACGCCAAGACCACATCCGCGCCCTCGCAGAAATCCGGCAGCGATGGCGGCGATAGCGGACCCGCCAGGCAGGTCACTCAGGCCAGTTACGGAAAGCCAAAGCCAGGCTTCAACGGCGGCAAGGGGTTCTGACCGCGATACCAGGGAGTAGGCCAGGAAGCCTCATAGCAGATGAAATTCGAACCTGGGAAAAGCGGCAATCCAGGCGGCAGACCAAAAATTCCCCCCGAAATCAAGGAACTCGTCGCCGAAGCAACGCCCGCAGCAATGAGAAAGATTATCAGGCTTGTTGCCAGCAAAGATGAGAGAGTTGCTCTGGCCGCAGCCCAATATGTCGCCGATCGACATCTCGGCAGACCTTCCCAACACATAGACGCCGATGTCCGACACGACAGCCTCCCAGCGCTTCTCGCCGGAATCCTTGGCGGCACGCAAGACGCTGAGACGTTGGCACCTCGACCCACTGGCCTTCGTGACCGAGGCGTTGCAGGCTCAGCCTGAGCCTTGGCAAGCCGACTCGCTGCGCGCCCTCGCGATATCAGACCGCCTTTCCATCCGCGCCGGCCACGGCGTCGGCAAAACCACCGATCTCGCCTGGATCGTCCTCTGGTTCATGTGCACGCGCGTGCCGTTTAAGGTGCCGATCGTCGCCAACTCCCAAGACCAGCTGCGCGATGTCGTGTGGCCGGAAATCCGCAAGTGGCATGGCCGCCTGCCGGAGGCGCTGCGCGGCGAGCTGCAAATCGATGCCGAGCGCGTCTACATGACCGCCAAGCCGGAATGCTTCGCCGTCGCCCGAACCGCCTCCAAGGACAACCCCGAAGCTCTCCAAGGCTTCCACGAGGACAACCTCCTCTTCGTCGTCGAGGAGGCGTCCGGCATCCCCGACATCGTCTTCGAGGTCGGTGCCGGCTCGATGTCGACGCTGGGCGCCAAAATGGTGCTGTTTGCCAATCCGACGCGCTCGAGCGGCTTCTTCTATGACACCCACCACGGCATGCGTGACCGCTGGTCCACCATGCGCGTCAATTCTGAGGACGTGCCGCGCGCGCAAGGGCACATCGACGATATCGCCGCGAAATACGGCAAGGACAGCAATGCTTACCGTGTCCGCGTGCTCGGCGAATTCCCCGATACCGAGGACGATGCGGTTATTCCGCTGCATCTTTGCGAGGCCGCGGCGCGCCGCAAGGTGGCGGCAACGGATTACCGGCCGGTGTGGGGCGTCGATGTCGCGCGCTTCGGCGATGATCGCAGCGCGCTCGCCAAGCGGCAGGGGAATACTCTGCTCGAGCCGGTGCGCGCGTGGCACGGCAAGGACACCATGCAACTCACCGGCCTCATCGTCGAGGAATGGAAGCTGACTCATGAGCTCGACCGGCCGTCCGAAATACTCGTGGATGTCATCGGGTTGGGTGCTGGCGTTGTCGATCGCCTGGGCGAGCTTGGTCTTCCTGTGCGGGGCGTTAACGTCGGCGAGGCCGCTGCTATATCCGATCGTTTCATGCGTCTTCGCGATGAGCTTTGGTTTCGCGCTCGCGATTGGCTGGCTGGTGGCAGTTCGGTATTACCGCAAGATGATCAGGCGCTCATCGCTGAGCTGAGCGCCCCGAAATACCGCATCGAATCGACCGGCAAGGTCAAGGTCGAGGCGAAGGACGAGATGAAGAAACGCGGCCATCGCTCGCCCGATCTCGCCGATGCGTTCTGCCTCACCTTCGCCGGCGGGCTCGACCGCAAGCCGGACGAGATGGTCGACAAGTATCGCCGCAAGCTCTACGGCGGCAAGCGGCGCTCGGCGTGGGCCGCGTGAGCGGCATTGAGAACGACGTGCGGGATCGCCTACCCGCCGAATTCGTTGTCGTCAGAAGTCTCGTGTTCGATGCGGAAACACAAATCGGCGTCGTCGTTTGTCGGCGCGATTCGCTTGATCAGCCGGCATCCGAGCGGCGCCACTGGGCGGCGCGCGCTCCGATTGACGCGCCTGATGCCGCCGATATCCTGATCGCCGGACTCGGCAGGGCGTGGTTGACCGAATTGCCAGACTGTGACGATCCCGTTATGGTTGCATGATGGCGGATGAGACAACCTATGCCACCAGCGCGGCCGAGCCCGATGCGACGACCGCGTCCGAGCAGGACGAGGACGAGCTTTTCCTCACCATCAAGGGCTGGCACAAGGACAGCCGCAAGCATCTCGCCGATTGGGTGGTCGAGGCGGCCGAGAGCTTCGCCATGGTCTCGGGCGATCAATGGGAGGCCGAGGACAAGCGGCTGCTGACCGAGATGGACCGCGCGCCTGTCGTCTTCAATCGCGTCGGCCCGGTCGTCGATAGTGTCAGTGGCATGGAGGTCAATCATCGCAACGATACGATCTACATTCCGCGCCAAGTCGATCAGACCGGGCTCAACGATCTCCTCACCAACGCGGCGAAATTCTTCCGCGAGGAGAGCGAGGCCGAGGACGAGGAGTCTGATGCTTTCTTTGATACGGTTGTATGCGGCCTTGGCTGCACGGAAACCCGGCCGGACTTCGAGGAGGACCCGGAAGGCCTTATTCCTGTTGATCGCATCGACCCTCTGACGGCGTGGTACGACCCGACCTCACGCAAGCGCAACCTCTCCGATCGGCGCTACTGCGGCTATGACCGCGAGATGGCGTTCAGCGAGGCGAAGGCGCTTTTCCCCGATGCCGAGGATGACGATCTCGATGCGGTGTGGGCGCATGTTGAGCGGCCGGACGCGGCCGATCCGCACGATGCGACGCCGCAGCTCGCCTACAACCAGGGCGATCAGGGTAATAAGGATCCGCTGCGCAAGCCGACCGTGGTCATCGTTTATTGCGAGTGGTACGAGCGCGAGACCTATCATATCGGCGTCGACCCGTTCACCCAGAAGCGGGCCGAGTTCACCTCGGCGCAAGCTGGCAAGGCGCGCGATCGGCTGAAGGTCTTCGGGATTCCGTTCGAGACCGCGCAGATGACCCGCAAGGTCTTCCGCAACGCCTTCATCGGCGGCAAGATACTGAAGCAGGGCAATGGGCGCTGCCCGCACGAGTTCACCATAAATTTCATCACTGGCAAGCGCGACCGAAACAAGAATACCTGGTACGGCATTGTCCGCGCGATGAAGGACCCGCAGCGCTGGGCGAATAAGTTCTTCAGCCAAATCCTGCACATTATCAATAGCAATGCGAAAGGCGGCGTCGTCGCCGAGCGCGGTGCCTTCGAGAACGACCGTCAGGCGGAAGCGGATTGGGCGCGCTCGGACGCGATTATCTGGGCGAAGCCCGGCGCGCTGGAGAAGATACAGCCGCGCGAGGCTATCGTCTTTCCGGTCGGCTTGGACAAGCTGATGGAATACGCGGCAGGCTCGATTCCAGACGTGACCGGGGTCAATCTCGAAATTCTCGGCCTCGCCGACCGCGAGCAGGCCGGCGTCCTGGAATACCAGCGCAAGCAGTCCGGCATGACGGTGCTGGCGACGCTGTTCGACAGCCTGCGGCGCTACCGCAAGCAGCAGGGCCGCGCCATGCTCTACATCATGACGCACTACATTCCGAAGGGGCGGCTGATCCGCATCGACAGCGAGAACGGGCCGAAATACGTGCCGTTTCTGAAGGACGAGAGCGTCCTCAAATACGATGTGATCGTCGACGAAAGCCCGACCTCGCCGAATCAGAAGGAGGCGATTTGGTCGATGGTGATGGGCATGCTGCCGATGCTGGCGAAGGCGCCGGTGCCGACCGCGGTATGGGCGGAAATCCTGAAATACTCGCCGCTGCCGGAGAGCGTGGCGCAGAAGATCGGCGGCATGCTGAGCCAGGCGCCGCCGCCGGTGCCGCCGCAGGTCCAGAAGCAAATGCAATCGCTGACCGATCAGCTTCAGGGCTTGCAGAAACAGCTTCAGCAGGCCGAGCAGGAGAAGGAGTCGCTGCGCCAGAACAACGATCTGAAGGCGCAGGAGTTTCAATTCGGTATGGCGATGGAGAAGCAGAAGGCGGACGCCGAGGCGGTGCTGGCGGTGCAGGAATTGGAGCTCAAGAAGCGGATCGCCGAGGTCGAGATGCAGATTCAGCGCGAGCGGGCACAGCAGGAGATCGCCATCAAGCAGGCGACGGCGGCTTCCGATATCGATGTCGAGCAGAAGAAGGTCGAGATTCAGCGCGAGAGTGCGAAGGTGAAGGATCGCGCTGCGGCGAAGCAGAAGACGGGAGCCGATCATGGTTGATGAAGACACGGCGAGCGCGCGGCTTGAGCCTCTGGCACGTAAGCTTTGCGAGGATGACGGCGATGATCCGGATCGCAAGATCAATGTAGTTATCGCAGGGAAAATTGTCGGAACGGTGCCGCTTTGGACGGCTTATCTTAACGCTGCGGGATTCACCAATGGCTGACGAAAACCTGACGGATTTCACGGCGGAAGAGACGGCGGCGACGCAGCCGGAGCCGCGCCAGCCAGCCGTGCCGGAAGCCGATGTTTCACGTGAAGCAATCCCGGATACGCCGGCGGAATCAACGGATGGCGACGGAAAGACGCTGGCCAAGCCGGATGCCATGGTGCCGTCCTCGCGGCTGCGCGAGGAGACCGAGCGGCGGCGCGCTAGCGAGCAGCGCTATCAGCGCGACATGGGCAAGCTCGAGGAGCGGCTGAACCTGCTTCAACGGGCGGTGACGCCGGCCGATCAGCCGAAGGCGCCCGATTGGGATACCGCGCCGCTTGACGCGGGGAAGCGGCTGGAAGCGGATGTGCGGCAGATTCTCCAGCGCGATGCTCATCGCGATCAGATGGAGAGTTTCCGCAATTCCTACGCCGCGCATGCACAAAACTTCGCGCGCGAGCATCAGGATTTCGGCCAGGCTTATCATCATTTCATTCAGTCGATCGCCGGCGAGCTACAGGATGCCGGCTGGACCGATCCTGGCGTCGTGGCGCAAGAAATCCAGCGCATGGAGGCGGCGATTGCCTCGAAGGCGATGCGGGACGGCGTCAACCCGGCGGAGCGCATCTATGCCGTCGCCAAGCGGAGAGGCTATCAGGCGACCAATGGCGCTCAGCAGCCGGGCGCCGGCGATGGGAAGCAGCATGTCGAGACATTGCAGCGCGGCCAGCAGGCGGCAGCCTCGACAGCGCGGGCCGGCAACGCGCCGCCGGCCAATCTGACGCTGAACAAGCTGTTGGAGATGGATGACCACGACTTCGCCGAGATCGCGACCAATCCGCGCAAGTGGCGGCAGATCATGGGCGGCTGAGGACTGGTATACCGCACGATAATATTGTAAAACCGTCTACCGCCTGTCTTCCGCGATAGCGAGGGCCGTCGGCCGGGACGTTAAGCCGGTATTCGCCGCGCTCCTGCGACAAGGGAGCGGATCGCATGCACGCCAGCGACATGGCGGCACATCCGCAACTTTCTTTGATCAAAGGAGACACCGTTTTATGGCAGGCACATCTTATGGGGTTGATTAATTAGCCCCATGCGCAGTAAGATGGCATATGGTCAAAACGTGCGCTCGATGCGGGATCGTTGCCGAGATGGGCAAGGGGTCTCGTTGCTACTGTCAGCCCTGCACTCTGGAATATCAGCGCGAGTATCGCGCGGCGAACAAGGAGCGGCTGAAAGAGTACTGGCGTCTGAAGAATTTGCGCGACCGCGAAAATCCAGCGTGGACCACGAAAGAGCGAAAGCGTGGCCGCGATTACTGGCAGAAGGTCAGGCACGAAGCGATCATGGCGTATGGCGGGTATATTTGCGCTTGTTGTGGCGAGACGGAACCGAGGTTTCTGACCCTGGATCACATGAACAACGACGGTGCCAATCACCGGCGTTCGCTTGGGTGGACAATCAGCAACGGACGAGGCTGCGGCGGTGCCATGCTGAATCATCTGAGACACACCGGGTATCCGCCCGGCTATCAGATTCTCTGCATGAACTGCAATTTCGGGAAGGCTCACAACGGCGGCGTTTGCCCACATATTACGGCGCATGCAAACCGCGTGAACTCAGGGGAAGCCCAGACCGGGTAATCCTGAACCGAGCCCAGCAATGGGAAGGCGCAACGACTATCCCTTCGGGGAGTACGGCCAAGCGGCCGGAAGCGCGCGGGGTCCTTCATCGGGACCATGATATAGTCTGCTCTGCATGGGAACATGCAGCAGCCCGCAAGGGCGGTCGGGAAAGTAGCGAATCCCGGCGAACGCAAGGCAACAACGCCCTCGCCGTGAAGGCCTGGGCAAAGAAGCTGTTCGTCGAGGCGCTCAAGCAAACCCGATACGAGCAGTTCAAGGGCACCACCGGGACCGACAGCCTGATCACCCTGAAGACCGAGACCTCGAAGGGTCCGGGCGACCGCGTCACCATCGGGCTGCGCATGCAGCTCGTCGGCACCGGCGTGCAGGGCGATGCGACGCTGGAGGGCCAGGAAGAGGCGCTCATCACCTATTCCGACAATCTCTTCATCGATCAGCTTCGTCACGCCGTGCGGTCGAGCGGCAAGATGTCGGAGCAGCGCGTGCCGTTCGAGGTCCGCGACGAGGCGCGAGCGGGCTTGCAAGACTGGTGGGCCGACCGCATCGATTGCTCGATGTTCAACCAGATCGCCGGCGCGACGACGCAGCAGACACAGGCGAACGCGACGCAGAGCACCTCGATCTCGACGGCGTTCTCGGGCAACCAGGCGGCCATCGCGCCGACCGCTACGACCAACCTGATCATCTGCGACCAGAACGGCGGCAACACCACCGAGGCATCCCTCTCGGCGACCTTCATCATGAACCTGAAGGATGTCGACCGGGTCGTCGCCAAGGCGAAGACGGCGACGCCGGCGATCCGGCCACTGACGGTGAACGGGGACAAGATGTACGTCCTCTTCATCCACCCGAATCAGACGTACCAGTTTCGCACCAATACCAACACGGGGCAGTGGATCGACATTCAGAAGGCGGTGCTGACCGGCGGCCGGATCGCCGATAACCCGATCATCACCGGGCTCATCGGCGTCTACAACAATTGCGTCCTCGTCGAGGATGCGCGTGTGCCCTACGTCGCGTCTTCGGTGACCTCGTCGACCAACTACCGCCGCGGCATCTTCTGCGGCGCCCAGGCGGCGGCGATCGGCTTCGGGCGAGGGGGAGGCGCCGACAACATGTCATGGGTCGAGGAGCTTTTCGACTACGGCAATCAGCTCGGCGTCATGGCCGGGGCGATTTTCGGCATCAAGAAGCTGGTCTTCAACTCGGCCGACTTCGGGACGATCGTGATGTCGTCCTACGCGCCGGCATTGTAAGGAGGACCGCACATGGCGCTCTCGACCTCGACCAACTACAATCTCGGCAACATCAAGGCTGTTCACATCGGCAACATGTCGGTCTCCGGCAGCGCCGTGGTTCCCGCCACGGCGATCGCGCCATCGGTCGGCGATATCGTGCTCCTGGCGAAAATTCCGCACGGCGCCGTGGTCGTCGATTTCTTCGAGGACCATACCTGTGCCGACACCGCGGGCCTCGATTTCGGCTTCAATACCGGGATCGTCGCCGGCGGCACCGGCAATCTCTCGGCCCTCATCGCCGCCGGCGCCAAGTCGACATTCAATCGCCGCAACGTCGTCACCGCAGGCAATGGCGGCCAGGGGATCACCATCTCGCTGTCCGATCTCGACCCGAACCGCTTCGCCCAATTGACGGCGAAGGTGGCCTCGGGCTCGCTGACCTCGCAGGTCACCATCAATTGGACCTGCATCTATCGGCTGGACGGGCTACCGGGCTAAGTATCCGATGTGGTAGGCTTCGCGGCGGTAACCACCGCGAGGTCTACTCGGGCTGTCTTCTCCAGGCCCTCCGCGAGGAGGCAGCCCGCTTTTCGGGGGCGTGATGAGCGAGCTTTTCGAGCAGGCCAAGGCGCATATCCACCGCAGCGAGTGGGAGCCGGCGATCGCGCTGCTGTCGCGCCATCTCAATACCAATTTCGACGACGACATCGCTCTCTGGTCGCTCGCCTCGTGCCTGATCGAGACCGGCCGGCAGGGCATCGCGGCGGCGCTGCTGCACCAGGCGCTCGCGGTGCGCAAGCAGAAGGGCGGCGGCATCTTCACCGACGCGCTCGCCAGCCTCGGTGCCGCCTATTTCACCATGGGCGACATCGAGCGCGCCGAAGGGCTCTATGATGCGGCGCTGAAGCATGAGCGGCATGAGCCCTCGCGCGCCGATCTCTTCGCCAATCTCGGCAAATGCTGCACCAACACCGGCGATCCGGTGCGGGCATTGCATTTCCTCAAGCAGGCGATGGCGATCCGGCCGGACCATGACGGCGCATTGTTCAGCAGCCACTTCGCGCATCTCTCGCTCGGACACTGGCGCGAGGGCTGGACGGCAGCCGAGACGCGCTTTCTGCCGACCGTGGAGCAGACGCAGCGCCGCATCTACCGCGGGCTGCCGGAATGGGACGGCAGCCATGGCAAGACGGTGATCGTCTGGGGCGAGCAGGGCATCGGCGACGAGATCCTGTTCGCCTCTTGCATCCCGGACCTCGTCGAGCGTTCGGCACACGTCATCATCGATTGCCATCCCAGGCTTGAGGCGCTGTTCCGGCGCTCGTTCCAGCACTGCACGGTGCACGGCACGCGCAAGGTGCTGTCGTCGCTCGAATGGCTCGATCATGTCGAGCCGGACTGCTCGATCTCGATCGCCTCGCTGCCGAAGTTCTTCCGCAACAGGGACGAGGATTTTCCGGGGACGCCGTATCTGATGGCCGATATTCCAGGTGTCGTTGTCGGGGATTCGTTTCGTCCGCGCATCGGCATCGCCTGGACCGGCGGCACGCCGAAGACCAACCAGCACGTCCGCTCGGTGCCGCTGCTGGCGCTGGAGCCTGTCTTCCGCGCTGTCGACGCCGATTTCTACTCGCTCCAATATCAGGGCGACGCAGCGCGTGAGGTGTGCGAATTCGAGGAGAAGACGGGCATCAGGATCAAGCACTATCCGGGTTGGGTGCAGTGCCGGGACTACGACAAGACGGCATCTTTCGTCGCCTCGATGCAGCTTGTTATCACGGTGGGAACGTCGATCCACCATCTCAGCAATGCGCTTGGCATACCGACCTGGACGCTGGTCCCGATACGCTGCGGTTGGCGCTACGCCGACAAGGGCAAGCTCTGGTACCGCTCCAGCTCGCGTTTCTTCCGGCAGACCGGCACGGCACGCGACCGAGGCGAGTGGGCGAGCGCCATAGGTGAGGTGGTCGACGAGTTGAGATCGATGGACGAGGCGATGCGGGAGGCAGCGGAATGACCCTTCTCGCCTTCTACGATCTCGCTGTCTCGCCGGTCAGCTTCGATTTCATGCACTTCCTCATCGGCGCGCAGCATTTCGCGCAAGGCGAGAATCTGCATGTCGTCATCGTGCCGGGACCGGGCGATGGCTTCAAAGAAGAGGATCACAAGCCGATCTCGACGGCGGAGAAAATCTGGCGCGTCGATCACATTCTGGTGCCGCTATGCCGGATGATCGGCGCGACGGTGACGGTGCTGCGCCGGCGCGAGGAGGCGGAGGCGTTCAAGAGCAAGGTCTTCTATCCGCTGACCTTCGGCAACGGTGAGCCGGACAAATCGTTCCTGATCTCGGTGGCGAAGCGGGCGATGGATGCCGGCATGGTACCGCGTTTCGAGGCGAGCGAGCGGGCGCGCGAGCATGTTAAGCGGCTATGGGGTTGTGGTGAAAATCTCGTCACCATTACGCTTCGCAGTACGCATAGCGTCATGCGCAACTCAAATATAGCGACCTGGACAGATGTCCATCTGGGTTTGAAATCGCGCGGATACTGGCCGGTTTTCATCTCCGACACCGGGAAGATGGGCGAGGCGATCTGGCTTGCGGAATTCCCCGATCCGCTCGCCGCCTGCGACCTCGACATCCGCGCCGCGCTCTACGATGCCGCGGTGATGAACCTTTCGGCCTCGGGCGGCCCGTTTTCGCTGTGCTACCTCGACGCCAAGCGGCCGTTTTTGTTCTTCCTTCACCTCTTCGAAAAGCGCCTGATGGCTGATCAGACAGGTAGACTGCACTTTCACCCGACAGCGGAATGGATGGAACTGATGGGTATCCCGCCGGGCTCGCAACTGCCGTTCAGCGCACCGAACCGGCGCATCGTCTGGCGCAGGGACGACGATGCTGAGTTGATCTTGGATCAGTTCGATAAGGCTACTTCTACAAGGATTAAAGAGGGGCCGTCGCATGATCAGGCGGAGAACGTCGCATGAGCGCCCGTCCGATGGTGCCGATCGATAAGCAAGTGCTGACGGACGACAACCCGGAGCGCTTTCTCTTCACCCTGTTCTGCATGTCGGTGAGGTCGGACCGCGCCGCCATTGGCTTCGATCACGAGGATTTGGAGTGGACGGCGCAAGTGTGGAACCTCGCGGCGACGGCGGCGCTCGGCGATGAGGAGATGGTGCATTGGGCCGCCTTCTACCGGCACCATTGCGACGCGCTGAAGGCCGGGGAGTTGGAGCACGGCACCATGGGCTATACGGTCTTCGATCAGCCCGACGAGTGGCCCTCGGCGCGCATCATCGGTCTCGCCATCGTGGCGTTGCGCCACGCTGGCATGGCGGCGCCGGGCGTCTCGCCGAAGCCGTCGCTGCATCGGAGCGTGCAGTGAAACTGATGAACGATCCCATCATTGATCAGGTCGCCTTTGCCATTTGGAAGGTGGAGTTGGAGCCAAGCGAAGATTCCGCCAGGATTACGATGGCCGAGAGCGAGGCAGAATGGGCACCGTATCGTGATGCAGCGCGTCGTCATGTTGCCGCGCATAATGCGATGATGGGGCGGCTGCCGTGAAGACGCTCGACCTTCACATCGGCTTCGACACGCGGCAGCCGCTATCCTTCCAGGTCTTCCGCAACTCGCTGGAGCGGCAATCGTCGGCAGCGCTGCACATCCGGCCGTTGATGCAGAAGGCATTACGTCACGAGGGGCTCTACAGGCGCGAGCAGATTCTCAAGCAGGGGCAATCGTGGGACGTGATTTCCGGCGCGCCGATGAGTACCGAGTTTGCCATCACCCGGTTCCTGGTCCCCCACCTGCAAAGAACCGGATGGTGCATGTTCGGCGAGTGCGACATGCTTGCGCTCGCCGACATCGCCGGGCTTTTCAGCCTCGCCGACGATCGCTACGCGGTCATGTGCGTGCAACACGAGCACCACGTTTATACGCTCCGATCGAAGATGGATGGCCGGATGCAACTCGATTATCCGCGCAAGAACTGGTCGAGCCTGATGCTGATCAATGCCGACCATCCTGGCAACCGCCGGCTTACCGTCGAGATGGTGAACACGCTTCCGGGCCGCTATCTGCACCGCTTCTGCTGGCTCGATGACGCCGAAATCGGCGCGCTGCCGGTCGAGTGGAACTACCTCGTCGGCGAGCAAATGCCGGACGTGGTGCCGAAGCTGCTGCACTTCACGAATGGCACCGCCGAGACGACGCAGCCGCGCTGGCTCGACGAGGCGCTGCGCGTGCGCCGGTTTCCGATAGCGGAGAGTGTCGCATGAAATTTTGGTTTGATACTGAATTCATCGATGATGGTCACACGATTGACTTGATATCGATAGGTATCGTTGCTGAAAATGGCGCTGTTTTCTACGCTGAAAGCTTGCAATGTGATTTGTCGCTAGCATCCGAATGGGTGAGGAAACACGTTTTCCCATCCCTGTCAGGATATAAGATGACTCGCCGAGCTATCGCCGATTCTATTCGCGACTTTGTTGGAGCGGAGCCAGAATTCTGGGCTTGGTACGCGGATTACGATTGGGTGGCTCTATGCCAACTCTACGGTACCATGATGGACCTTCCAGAGGGATGGCCGATGTTTTGTCGAGACGTGAGGCAATTGGCCGATGCCGTTGGCAATCCTTCCATGCAGCGCCCGGCTGGTGACGATCATAATGCTTTGGCGGATGCCGAATGGGCAAAACATCTGTGGTTTGAATTCTCTCGTATGCAAAAGGGAAAGGCAGCGGCATGAGACGCCGGCAGATTTGGCAGGCTTTGCACGCGGCCGAGCATGCGACCGTCACGCCGCTCCCGTTGCCCGAGCCGCCGAAGCCGCAGCCCTGGAAGGTGACGCCGGTCGCCGCGCCGAGCGCGGCAGAACGCGCCAGCGAGCCGCCGAAGGAATTCGCCCCCGGCATCTGCTCGAAATGCGGCCGCTACATCGGCCGCGGCATGCACTTCCATGTCCGCAGTTGCGATGGCAAGCCATGACCGGCACCTACGTCGATCTTCAGAACCGCATCGCCGACGAGCTGCTGACCGGCGCCACGGTCACCACGGCGCAGATCAAGCTCGAAATCCTCTCGGCGATTCAGCACTATGAGCGCGAGCGCTTCTGGTTCAACGAGGCGCAAACGACGCTCTCGACCGCCGCCTCGGCCAACTCGGTCGCGGTGCCGAGCGATCTCCTCGAAATCGACACCATCGATGTCACCTATGGCGGCCATCCCTACGGCCTCAGACGCCGCGATTGGGCGTGGTACTCGCGTCTGGGATTGCGTGACACGACGGTCGGCAAGGCCGTGCCGGGGCAGTTCGTCTATTACCAGAATACGCTCTATCTCTATCCGGTGCCGGACGCCATCTATGCGCTGCTGATGAGCTATGTGAAGCAGCTGACCACGCTCTCGGCCGACGCGGATACCAATTCCTGGACGACGGACGGCGAGGCGATGATCCGCGCGCGTGCCAAGCAGGCGCTCAAGCTCAACTATCAGAACGATGACACGGCAATGCAAATGGTCGGCGCGATGGAAGCGGCCGGCAAGGATTTCTTCTCGCCGCTTGAGGAGATGGCGTATGTGTCGCTGACCCGTTCATCGACGGCGCGCATTTCGTCCGGCCGGATCGCCGCGACGAGGTTCTGATGCCGCAGACCTACAGCCTCAAGATTCAGGATTTCGCGCCCGATCAGCCGGACTACAACAATGACGGCTCGGCGGTCATGCTGAACGTCATTCCGGTGACCAACAAGAGCTATGGCCCGTTCCCCTCGCTCGCCGTCTACTCGGGTGCGCTGACGGCGCGCTGCCAGGGCGCCATTTCAGAACTCGACACGTCAGGCAACGTCTTCAACTTCGCCGGCGACGCGACAAAACTCTATCGCCTGGCCTCGGGCTCGACGACATGGGTTGATGTCTCGCGCCTCGCCGGGGGCGCCTATGCTCCGCCGGCGGACGGCTTTTGGCGCTTCACCTTCATGAACGGCAAGGTCATCGCCACCAACTACATCGATGCGCCGCAGGTCTTCGCGATCGATATCGACAGCAACTTCTCGCTGCTCTCGGCCGGGGCGCCGAAGGCGCGCTACTGCGCCGTCATCAAGAACTTCCTGATGCTGGCGAACACGACGGATGCGGTGTTCGGCAATCAGCCGCAATGCGCCTGGTGGAGCGCGCTCAACGATCCGACCAATTTCCCGACGCTCGGCACCGCCTCGGCGGCGGCGGTGCAGTCCGACAGCCAGAATCTCTACGGCGACGGCGGGTGGATTCAGGGCATCGTCGGCAATCTCGGCACCGCCGATGGCGCGCTCTTCATGGAGCACGCGGTTGTGCGTGTCATCTACGCCGGGCCGCCGGGCATCTTCTACTTCCTGCCGGCCGAGGGGGTACGCGGGACGCCGGCGCCGGGCTCGATCGTGCAGCTCGGCGCCCTGGTCTACTATCTCGGCGAGGACGGCTTCTATGTCTTCGACGGTACCCAATCGAAGCCGATCGGCATCGACCGGGTGGACCGCTATTTCTTCGAGAATGTCGATCAATCGAAGATGTTCCGCATCGTCGCCGCGGTCGATCCGGTCAACCGCCTGATCGTCTGGGCGGTGCCGTTCTCGGGCAATAGCGGCGGCAATCCGAACGTGCTGCTGATCTACAACTGGGCCGTCGACAACTGGTCCATCATCAGCGTCAACGTCGAGTACATCTTCCGCTCGCTGACATTCGGTTACACGCTGGACGGCCTCGACGCGCTCGGCTTCACGCTCGATACGCTGCCATTTTCGCTCGACAGCCGAGTGTGGACCGGCGGCAAGGCGGCGCTCGCCGGCTTCGATAGCGCGCACAAGATGAACTACTTCAACGGCGCCTCGATGGCGGCGACGTTGCAGACCTCGGAGGGGCAGCCGGTGCCGGGCCGGCGCGTCATGGTCAGCCGCGCCTTTCCGACCGTCGAGGGCACCGGCTCGTCGCCGAGCGTCTCGGTCATCACGCGCGACCGGCTGATCGATGCGCAGATCGCCGGCCCTTATGTCGCCATCAACAGTCTGGGGTACTGCCGCGAGCGGGTGACCGGGCGCTTCGTTCGCTACAACATCCAGATGGCGGCTGGCGATCCGTGGACGCAGATGCAGGGCATCGATATCGATGTCGTGCCGGTGGGTGAGAGATGAGTGGATTTCTCGATCAAATCAACGATTGGCTTTCTGGACCGGGTATTTTGTCTCAGAGTATCAAGGCACGGGACACCGCCAGCTCAATGGGGCTTCTGTCTGATCGGCTAAAATACATCATGGCTAACGATCCAATCGCGACATCTCTGGGTGTCGGTAATTTGCGGCCGTACGCGAATGTCCCGAATTCGCTCATGGGGTTTCGCAAAAATGGCCCAAACGTCGGATTTGACAATAGCAATTATCCACACTCTCAGCCGGTCAAGGTTACCATCCCTGGACAAGAGCCGTTTTTCGACGAGATCAAGGGCATGAATAAAGAGCATGCTCTTGAAAGAGCGCGTCGAAACTGGGATGGCGCTAAAATTGAAGATGCATCGGCACAATGACCGCGCCGACCTTCGCCCTCGTCCCCGATTTCGAACCCGATGCCGACGAGCACCGCCGCAAGCTGGCGCGCGCGATCAACAGTCTTCGCGGCGGCAAGATGAACGTCACGCTCGATGTCACGCTGACGGCGAACGCGGCGGCGACGACGATCACCGACAGCCGCATCGGCTACTACAGTCAGTTGACCTTCATGCCGATGACGGCGAATGCCGATGTCGATTGCCGGGTCGGGCCGCTCTATGTCGCGCAATCGACATTGAAAAAGGGAAGTGCTGTCGTGACGCATGCCAATAACGCAAACGTCGATCGGACGCACCGCGTCGTAATTCTGGGGTGATTCAATGATGACATTGACAAATCAGGAGCTTAGGCATGCGGCGAAACTACTGGAGCGCATGGGCAAGCGCGGCGATACCGTGCTGGCTCATCTGAACCGGCGAGAGGTGGCGCTCTTGAAGGCGCATGGCGGCGCTGGCGACAGAAACCCACGCACTGGACTTTTGGAGTTCGATAGCGAGAGTGGCGGCGAGGGGCCGGGCGCCGAAGGCGGCCATGGCGGCGGCGGCGATACGGGAGGTCCCGGCACGGGATCGAGCGACTCAAGCGCCGAGGGCGGTCAAGCGGAAGGTGGCGGCGGCAATCGCACCGGCGGACCGGGCGGAACGCATGGCACCCAAGGCGTTGCCGATGTTGGTGTTGGCGCCATGGGACCAGGACCTGGTGTCTCCTTTAGCGGGCCATCGCCGGCCAGCCTTGTCGGCAATATGGCGGCGGGATTGGCTGGTCTTGGTATTCCGAACTCGATATCCAGCATCGCGACGGGGGGCAAATCCGTTGCCACCATGGCAGCAGAGAGGGCTGGTTTGAGTAGCACGCCGATGGGTACCGTAAGCTTTGGCGGAACGCCGGGGAATGTCGGTCCTGGCGCTGGAATATTTGGGGGCGGTGGCGGCGGTCTCAGCGGCATTGGCGGCGCTTTCAGCGGCTCTCAAGGCAATTTCGGCGGCGGGCAAGGCTCGGTCGGCGGTGGCTCTTTGGGGCCGCAGGTCTATGGATTGCTGCATCCTGACATGTGGCAGACAATGCCGGGAATGTTGAATTTCCAAGGGACCAACCGATGATGCGGATGCACCGCGCCATAATCCTGGGGTGACCGCCATGCCGATATCGCCATTTCTCGGTCAATACATGCCGCAAGGGCTTCTCAGCGGGATGTACGGCGGCGGTGCGGCCGGTATGCCCGGCGGTGCCCAGATGCCCGGCATGCCGATGGCGAACGCGGCCCCGCAACTGCCGATGGGTATGGGTGGCGGTGGCGGCGGACAGCCTTTCACGCCGCATATGACGGGGCCGACGGCGCCTACTGGTGCCGCAGGCGCCAGCCCGATGACGATGCAGAGCTTGATGAGCGACCCCAAGCAAATGGCAGCGCTCAAAAGTCTTATCGCGATGGGCAAGGGTGGCGGCTCGGATGCCAACCCAGGGATATTCGGCATGCTCGGCAGCATGTTCGGCGGCAATCCAGGCAATGCCGGCTACAGCGGCCTTCTCGGCGGTAGCATGGCAACACAAAGCGATCTCGGCAGCATGTCCTTCGCCGACATGCTGTCCAAGGGATTGATCGCGGAATGAGCGCGGCCGAGCGCATCGAGACGCCGCCGCCGGTTCTGCGCGGTGTTCTGGCAAGCGACCTCATCGACGTTTGGGGTGAGATTGCGCCATTTATCGAGCGGCTGTGCGCGCGCACCAAGGGACGGTTTCGCGCCATTGAGCTTGTCAAGGCGGTGCGCGACAGGGACATTCAGCTTTGGTCGGCGGTCGAAGACGGCCGGATTGTCGCTATCGCGACAACCGAAATCATCAACTATCCAGGCCGCCGGATGTTGCGCTTTCTTGCTACCAGCGGCGACGACATCGAGCGCTGGATCGGCAACATCGCGGTGATCGAGGAATGGGCGATCTCGATGGGTTGCACCGGCGGAGAGGCTCTCGCGCGCAAGGGAATGGAGCGCGTGATGAAGCCCTATGGCTGGCTCTCGACGCACGTCTTTCTTGAAAGGGAGTTCTGACCATGCCCAGCGGCGGCGGCGGCTCCAGTCCCAATCCGCAAGGCACCACGACGACGGTGCAGAAGGCCGATCCGTGGTCCGGGCAGCAGCCGTTCCTCAGCGATGTCATGGGCCAGGCGCAAGGCCTCAACCAGAACTACTCGCCGAGCTATTTCCCGAATTCGACGGTTGCCGGCTTCACCGCGCCGCAACAGCAGGCGCAAGCGGCTGAGATCGCCCAAGGCACGTCCGGCACGCCGCAGGTCAACGCGGCGGACCAGAACTCGGCGCTGACATCGAGCGGCTACTTCCTCGGCGCCGGCAATCCGTACTTCCAGCAGATGGCCGACAAGGTGACTGCCTCGGCCCTGCCGGCGCTCACCTCGACCTTCAACATGGGCAATCGGATCAACTCGCCGGGCGCGGCCTATGGTGTCTCCGCCGGTCTCGGCGATGCGATCGGCGCGCTCGGGTATCAGAACTATAGCGACGAGCGGACCAATCAGCTTCGCGCGCAAGGCCTCGCGCCATCGTTGCAGGGCGCCGACTATCAGAATATCGGTGCCGTGGCGGATGCCGGCGCGCAGCAGCAGCAGCAGACGCAGGCCAGCATTAATGATCAGATTCAGCGCTTCAACTTCCAGCAGCAGCTACCCTACAACAAGCTTGGCTTGTATAACCAGATGATCCAAGGCAACTACGGCGGGACATCGACCCTGACGCAGCCGTATTTTGGGCCGGCAAGCGGATCGAATCTGGCGGGCGGATTGAGCGGCGCGGCAACGGGCGCCGGGCTCGGCACCATGATCATGCCGGGCTTCGGCACTGCCGGCGGCGCCATTCTTGGCGGTCTCTTCGGCGGTGGGGCGTTCTGATGGCTGGCCTGCTCGACGGTCTCTTTGGCGGCGGCGATTCATCGTCCGATCCTAACGCGACGGGCGGAATGGGCATGCTGACCGATCCGCGCGTGCTCGCCCTGCTCGGCGCCGGCTCCGGCATCGCCAAGGGCATCGAGCCCTATGCCGGCTATTCGCGCCTGCCGCAATCCGGTGCACAGCTTCGCGCCGGCGCTATCGCCGGACTTGGGCAGGGGCTTACAAGCGGAATTCAGGCCGGAACGCAACAGCAGATATTGCAGCAAGGCTTGCAGGAAAAGATGCTCAATACGGCGGTGCAGCTTTACAAGCTCGATGCCGGGCAGATGATACTGCGAAATCAGCCGCCGCCGGCATTCGACATGAACAAATACCTGCCGATGGCGAAAAACGTCATGTCGGGACATTTCGGAACGCAGCCACCACCGCCGGCACCAGAGGGCATCACCGACCGCGAGCAGCCTCCGCCGCAGCTTGGCGCATCGCCGACAGCAACACCAGGAGCGGCACCGCCAGCCTCGCCGCCATCCTCGGCGCCGGGTTGGATCACGCCGCCGACACTATCGCCTGGCATGCAGGCCGGTACCGCTCAATTGCCGGGCAATATGGGGCCTGTCGCAGGCGGTGCTCCGCCGATGCAACAGCCGCCAATGGCGCAACCCCAGATGCCGCCGATGCAGCAACCGCCCATGCAGCAACTACCGGCGGTTGGTGCGACTGGTGCACCTCCCGCCGCACCTTCCGGCGGGGCGATCGGCGGTTTGCCGTCCAATGTCGTGAAAAACGCCTATGGCATGGATATATTGTTTCCCGGCTCGGGCAAGGACATCATTTCGAAGCAGTTCCCCGGCCCGCTCGATCAGCAGCGTCTCGTCGAGTATGCCAACTCACTGCCGCCGGGGCCGCTGCGCGATGGATTGCTTGCCAAGGCTGCCGATCTCAAGCCGTTCATTGGCGGCGAGCGGCCGGGCGTTCCGGGACGCTTCCTCGACATGAAGACCGGGCAATACCGCGTGCAGCCGGGCGAGGAGGATATCGCGCGCCGGTTCGCCGGCATTCAACAGGGTGCGCAGCTCGCGCGCGAGTCGGCGCTGGCGCAGCAGCAGCACGGCTTCAAGATGGGGCCGGCGGCTGGCGCTCCGACGATCCTCGGCGGCGGCGGCGTGCCGCTATCAAGCGGTGCCGGACCGCTGCCGACGCCGGTTGCTGGCGGGGCGAAGCCGCCGAGCGGAGATTTCGCCGCAACGCCGCAGCAATCGGCCCTAACCGGCAAGGATTTTGTGACTGAGCGCGGCACTATCGTTCCATCCTCGCGCGGTAATCAGACGCTCAAGACCGGCGAGATGGATTATTCCGGCCAGTCCGCGGCATCGACGAAGACTGAGGAGAATTGGAACGCGGTCAGCGGTAGCATCCCGACGGTGCGCGCGCGCGTCCTCTCGACGGCGAAGGTCCTCGCGGTGACCGAGGCCGGCGGCTTGAGCGAGGCGAGGGCGAACGCATCGAAAATGGTCAGCGGCATGGGGTTCGATGGTTTGGCAGCCAAGATCATGAGCGCCAAGGATCGTGCCGGCGTGCAGACGATCCTGTGGAACAGCATGCAAGAATCGCTTGCCTACCTGAAGACGGCCAATGCCGGCACGGGGGGGCGCATCCTCAACAGCGAGTTCAATGCCTTCCTGGAGCATGGCTACTCGCCGGACATGGAGCCGGCGGCCTTGCGCGAGGGCATGACGCAGCTTCTCGGCGGCGCCTACCAGACCGGCAACATGATCGATGACTATCATGGTCCTGGCCAGCAGGGGAATTGGCTCGATGCGAATCAATTCCAAAGCAGCTATCTGAGGAAGAATCCGCTCGAGAAATTCATCGATTACGCCAATAAGGAGTTGCCCACCTTCAAGGGCATGAAGGTTCCCGATCAACTGCCGCCCATGTCCTCGCGCGAGGTCGGAAAAACCCAATGGACCGCGCCGAGCGGCGAAAGCTACACATGGGGCGCGAAGGGATGGTTGAAAAATGCCCCCGCTCAGTGACAGCGACCTGATCGCGGCACATGATATTCCTAATCCTGGCTCGGGGTTGAGCGACGCCGATCTCGTGAAGCAGCATGGCATTCCGCAACAAAGCACGCCGTTCAGCGTCCTGCCGTTCAGCGAGGACCCGCAAGGCGGCGTTCATTTTGACATCCATGCCGGCTTGACCGGCGCGGCTCTAGATGCCTTCACGGCGCCGGGCGATGCCTACGCTGGCCGCCTCGACCCCGCGAGTCCGGAGGGACAGAAGCGTGCCTTCGACTTCGCAACCATGTTCTCGCCGATGTCGCCGGCGATGCGGGCGGGCGCTCGCGCCGTTCCTGGGGCGCTGATGTCGGAGCGCCGCGGACAGGCACCCGTTCCGACCGCTGCCGAGCTGAAGACCGCGGCGAGTGCCGGTTACGATGCAGCACGCCAAACCGGCGCGGAATATCCCGGCGCCGACATTGGCAATCTTGCCCAGACGGCGCAACATGAGCTTGAGTCCGATGGCATCCTTTCCGAGCTTGCGCCCCAGACCTTTGCCGTCCTCGGCCGTCTCTCCAATCCGCCGCCGGGATCGACCGTCAACATCGGCAGCCTCGATGCCGTCCGAAAGTCGCTCGGCCGCATCGCCGGCAATTTCGGCAATCCAACCGAGCAGGAAGCCGCCCGAAGAATCATTGCTCGGATCGATCAGCATATTGAGGATGCTGGTGCTGGCGCCGCTTCTATTTCCCCTGGCCCTGGCTCGACTCTACCTGTCCCCTCTGCCGCCGCCGGGGCGGGCGGCGCGAACGGGACCGGGGCTGCTGGGGTGGCTGAAAACCCTCTCACCGCGGCGGCTAGGCTCATCAGGGAAGCCAGGGCCAACTCAGCCGCCATGTTCCGATCCGATCGCGTCAGCGGCGTCGAGGAGGCTGCCGACCTGCGAGCCTCCGCCGCGAATTCCGGCCAGAACACCGGAAATACCTTGCGGCAGCGGCTTGCCTCTCTCCTCCTCAATGACAAGCAAAGTCGAGGCTTCTCGGCGGAGGAGCTAGACGCCATGCGGCAGGTCGTCAACGGTACGGCGACTTCGAATACGTTGCGCCGTGTCGGCAACATGCTCGGCGGCGGCGGTGGCCTGGGGCAAACGGCAATTGCCAGTCTTGGCGGTGCGATCGGCTCGGCCATGGGCGGCGGAATGGAGGGCGCCGCTATTGGCGCCGGAGCGGCGACAGGACTCGGTACTGGCACCCGCTCGGCCTACAACTCGTTGGTCGGCCGCCAGATGAGAGGGCTCGACGAGATGATGCGCCGGCGCTCGCCGCTGTTTCAGCAGCGTCCTGTACCGATGCTTCCGAATCTTTGGGACATGGGTGCCGGCGCTGGGGTGCGGGGCTCGCTGTTGAGCAACCCGCAAGGTCTTCTCGATGCCTACTCGTTCCCGTCGCCGTAGGGACTGGCGCGTGCTATCCGCTCTCGAAGCTGTCTGGTCCGGCGCCGCTCCCAGGGACCGCCGACGGCAAAATCAATGAGCCGCAGCGGTATCCATATTATCATGGCGACCTTCAAAAAGTCGCCGACCAGCCCCTCGATCGGGACTGAATGCGAGTTCGGTCCGCCCGAAAGTGCGGCGATGAAAACGACGAAACAGCCGGTCAGCGCGATGGTGATTCTATCGGCCCAAATCATGCTTCACCATCCTGCATCGCGGCGCGCGTCGTCAAGCGCACAGAAGAGGTAGTCGGTAATGACTTTTTCGGCCTGGGATTGGTCAGCTACGCCAGCTTCAAATAACCAAGCTGTGCCTCAGGGATGGCCAGAAGGGATGCTACCCAGCAACGTTAACGATTGCGCGCGCGCGGCGTTGGCATGTTTATTTGAGGCGCTTTGCGTCTCGACGGTCGCCGGCGGCACGGCCGATGCGCTGACGGTGACCTATACCAACATTCCGACCGCGCCATCGACCCTCGTCGACGGCATGGCGATCAGGATCAGGGCTATCGCCGCGAACGCCACCACGACGCCGACGCTGGCGATCAATGGCGGCACCGCGCGTACCATCGTCAAGAAGGGCGGTACGGCGCTTGTCGCCGGCGACATCGCCGGCAATCTCGCCCAGATCGACCTCGTCTACAATCTGGCGAATACCAGATGGGAGCTGCTCAATCCGACGTTCCCGGCAGCTGTCGCCACCAAGGCGACGATGCAAACCGGAACCGACAACGCGACCATCGTCACGCCAGCGCGGGTGAATGACAGCGACAGTGCGGCGAAGGCTTGGCTATTCGCCAACTCCAGCGGCGTCATTCAGGCATCCTACAACATCGCCAGCGTGACGAGGAACTCGGCTGGCAATTATACGGTGAACTTCACGACCGGATTCGCGACCGCCAACTATGCGGCGGTTCCCGGTCTTGAAGTTGCGGCTGGCACGGCGAATGCGATTTCAACGGTCCCCGGCGGGCGGGCTGCCGGAAGCTGCATCGTCCAGGTCTACAATTCAACTAATGGCGTAGGCGCGGACGCCGCGTTCTCGCTCGTCTGCTATGGCCGCCAAGCATAAGGAGCACGCCAAATGACCGTTCCTCTCATCAAATTGACGATGCCGGCGGTCATCAGCGTCGTCGCGGGCTGGGACGGCGCGGAAATCTGGCTCGACTGCGAGAATGGCGATGCCAATGTGGCACTTCCGCCGGCCAGCACGCTGCCGGCCGGCTGGCGCTGCCGTTTCCGCAAGAGCGATGATTTCGCCTTCGTCATGGCGTTCCGCGTCCAGGGCACCGATCGGCTCAACCGCTTCTACGGCGCAACCCACCCCTACGGCATCATCTGCCCGATGCCGCAGGATGTCGTCGAGTTGACCTGCGACGGCGTCGGCGACTGGAGCCTCGCCGAGCTGACGCACCACACCAACGTGCCGCGCTCGCAGCGCACCATTGCCGTGCCGGCCTTCCAGTGTACGCCGCGCAGCCATCGCGAGATCGTTTACGGCAATGTGACGCTCGCCGGCGGAAATATTCAGGTCTCGCTCGATCCAACGGCGAATTGGTGCCCACCGGCGCCGGCCGGAACGAATGCCAACGGCGGCGATTATCTCTCCTGCGTCGTCTGGTTCATGAAGGTGGACGCGGGTACCGGACCAATGGTGATCTGTCCGGCGCCGGGCGAGTTCATCAACCCGTCGAATGATCCGCTGGTCAATCCGGGCTACAACCGGGGATATTTCTATCTCCTCAAGCAATGGGACGCGATGATGCTGTATATTACGGCGGGCGGCGGCTTGTTCGCGCTCAACTATACGCGGGCCAGCATGATGCCGGTGCCGTAATACCGAGGGGGTTTCCATGATATCGCGCTGGCTTCTCGCTCTCGCCTTCTCTCTGGTCGTCGGCTCCGCCATGGCGCAGCCGCGCGATGCCACCGGCACCGCGCCTGGCGTCTTCTCCCCGGCCAATGCCAATGGCTGCGGCTCGCAGCCGTGCTATGTCACGACGCTGATCCCGGCGGTTTGCGGCTCGGCCGTATCGAACTGCGTTCTCAAGGCGGCGGCGGGGACGCTGCTCGATGTCTATGCCGAGTGCACCTCGGCATGCTGGCTCATGGTGTTCAACGCGACGGCGCTGCCGAGCAATGGCGCGACGACGGCGGGCACGGCCAGCGGCAACCTCGTCGAGTGCGTCGACATCGCCGCCAACACGTCACGGTCGCTCAGCTTCGTCTCGGCGCCGGGCGAGACGTACTCGGTCGGGATCACGGTGGCGATCAGCTCGACGGCGTGCTCAAGCCTGACGGCGAGCACGGTCGGCTTCGTCCATGGGCGGGTGCTGTAATGCGTGCCATCTGGGCGGTAGCGGCAGCCTTCGCGCTCCTCGCCGCGGGCGTAACCGCGCAGCAGTTATCGACGCCGAGCGGGGTACCGCAGAGCACGACGATCACCGATCCGACGCTGATGGACAGCGCGGGTGTTCTCTTGGTCACATTGAATACGCAGGCGCTTGTCTCCACGCGCTCCGCCAATGCGCCGATTGGTTACACTGTAAGCAATACAAATACCGGAACATTGGCGAAATCGCGCCTCAGTCTCATCAGTTCTGCCACGCCGGGAACCGCCGAGATCGGCAATACATCGTCCGGCTTTACCACCGCCGGCGGCCTCGCCGCGAGCACGACATACTGGACGGCGGGCGCCAATGGCACGGGTGGCGTTCTGATCCAGTCGCCGAACGCCTCCGGCGGATTTTCCGTGCAGACCGGCGGCACGACGGTCGGACTGACGGTCAGTTCGGCGCAGCAAATCACTCTGCCCGGTGTCACCACGGGGACCAACGCCGATTTCGTCTGCATGTCGGCCGGCAACATTTTGACCTTGCAGACGACGGCTTGCACCATCTCGTCGCGGCGATACAAGATGAATATTCAGCCGCTTGAATCACGCGCCGTCGATCTCGTCGGCAAGCTGGAGCCTGTTGCCTTCAATATGCGCGAGGACGCGATTCCCAATCCGGATCGAAATTTCCCCAGGCGGCAAATCGGCCTTATCGCCGAGAATGTCGCCGACGCCGATCCGCGTCTCGCCATCTACGACGACGACGGGGTGACGCCGAAAAGCTATCGACAGGAGGCGGTCATCGCGGTTTTGGTCAAGGCCGTACAGGAGCAACAGCGCGAGATCGACGCGCTAAAACGCGCCATGCGGCTGCCGTAGGACTCGCCATGGACCAGAATGATTACCTCGGCCTCGTGCGCGATCTCCTCAAGGTCGTCGGCGGCGTGCTCGTCGCGCATGGCGCGGTGACCTCCGGCAATTACGAACTGATCTCCGGCATTGCCATCGCCGCGTTTCCGATCGTGTGGTCGGCCGTGAACCGCCGGCAGGTCAAGGCCGCCATCGTCGACAGCGCGGCGACCGGCAAGCCGATCACCGTCGGCGTCACCTCGCCGGTGGCGCCGCAGACCTCGACCGCCCAGCAGGCCGCCGCCGCGCTCGGGCCGGTCGCATCCAAGGGGGGAGGGGCCACACCATGAAGAGACCATACCTCGCCGTCGCACTGGCGGCCTCGCTGGCGGCCTGTAGCGGCTCAGGCGTCCAGACGGCGCAAACCGATGTCGCCGCCGCCGTGGGGGCCATCCAAGCCGCCTGCATGGATGCTCTCGCGGCGGGGCAGATCGCCGGCCAGGTCGCGAAGGGCGGCGCGGCGTCCACCGTGGCCGCGGTCAATGTGTACGTGCAGGCCGGCTGCGGCACGGCGGAGGCGATCTCAAAGCTCGCGGCGAACTCGTCATCGCTGGCGTGGCTCGGCCAGCAGACCGGCACGCTCAAGACGATCGCCAACCCGCCGGCCGTCGTGGCGCTGCCCTAAGCCATGGACGACATCGTCAAGATCCTGCTCATCATCCTGGTGTTCGTGGTCGTCGGCGGCCTGGGCTATTATTTCGCGCGAAAGCTATAGGCCAAGGCGATGCAACCCACTGTCCACCGTGCGCTGCCATGAAGAAGACTTTCCCCATCGCTATTGTTACTCCCGACGGTCGCTGTTGCTATGTGTTGCCGAAAACGGCAAAACCTGGTGACAGAATGAGCCCGGAACAGGTTCTTGAGGCCGAGCGGCAACTCGGCATGAAAAGCCCCTGGCACAATGCCGCGGTGCGCGCCATCGAAGCGCGCAAGCGCAACTGAGGCGCGCCATGAGCCCGATCGCCCTGCTCCGCTGCCCGCAACGCCGCGCTGCCTTCATGCGCGGATTCTGGGATGGCGCGTTCCATGCCGTGCTGATTGTGGTGTGCGCATTGGCTTCAATCGCCGTGCTCGCGATGGTGCTCACCCTCATCATCTGGGCCGGCGGATGACGACTCCCTCACCCTCCCCCGAGCTTGAGGCAATGATCGCCGCCGCCGCCGAGCGCCACGGCATCCGCCCCGAGCTGCTCCGCGCCATCGTCCAGCACGAATCGAATTTTGACGAAAACGCGATCGGCGACGGCGGCAAGGCACGCGGCCTCATGCAGATGCACGGGGGAGCCGCCAGCGACATGGGAGTCGATTGGGAGAAGCTGTTCAATCCGGCCTTGGCGCTCGACGCCGGGGCAGCCTATCTCGCATGGCT
>Ga0137404_10000166_pt1 | contig 42258 bp, 31 predicted proteins | sample CZOMad2_1_16fung_FD_108285 | JGI IMG/M metagenome (GOLD analysis project Ga0137404, IMG submission 108285) | Vadose zone soil fungal communities from Angelo Coast Range Reserve, California, USA - CZOMad2_1_16fungal (Illumina Assembly) | ecosystem: Environmental > Terrestrial > Soil > Vadose... | reverse complement strand
TTTCGCGCTTTCAGCGCTCAATCAAACGACAATCGCCGCACCCGGCCCGTTGGGCCGGGCTATTACATTTCGCGCCTTCGGCGCTCAAGACAACAACCTGCCAATCACATGATTTGATGAGTCGAGTATGTTCGTCCCCATCTAAGGCCGTCGTCTCCGCCTCGAACGTTTCGTGGCGCTTCGGTCATTTCTGATATTCTGCGCAAGCCTTCGTCTCTCTGCCGTTCTAACTGCGAGTGCAATTGCCTTATGCGTTGCGATTGACAAACGTTTTTTGGAGGTTATTTTTCGATGTCACGAATCTACAAGGTTCTTTTTGCGGTCGCCTTGTGCGGCCTAAGCGCAGTCGCGGCCCTGGGGCAGACGTCGCAACAAACAACGGCCGGGCGCGATCGCCAGTCGGTTAACATCACGGTTTACAACTCGAATCTCGGTCTGGTGCGCGAGACGCGCCGGTTGACTTTATCGCAGGGCCGGATCGCCTTGAGATTCGCCGACGTCACGTCACAGATTCGCCCGGAGACAGTCCATCTGGCTTCTCTGACGGCGCCGGCTTCGCTGCGAATCCTCGAGCAGAATTATCAATACGATTTGCTTAACCCGGGAAAGTTAATGGACAAGTTTGTCGGCAGGGAAATCACGCTGGTGATGCGTCGTTACCAGAACAACACCGAGAGTTTTGAGCCGGTACAGGCGACCCTGTTGTCTAATAACGGAGGCCAGGTTTGGCGCATCAACGGACAGATCGTGATCAACCCCACCAACATCACTGAAATGCGATTTCCCGATCTGCCGAAAGATCTCGTCGCGACGCCAACGCTGGTTTGGGACGTCGAGAATCGCGAGAGCGCTTCACAAATGGTCGAGGCAAGCTACCTTACCGGAGGCCTGAACTGGCGCGCCGATTACGTTCTGCTGATCAATTCCGACGATACGAAGGGCGATTTGCAGGGGTGGGTCACGCTAACCAATGCCAGCGGGGCTACGTTTGAAGACGCGCGTCTGCAACTGGTGGCCGGCGACGTGAATCGAGTATCGGACGATCGGAACTACGCGTTGGGTGCTGCGATGGCCAGGAAGGCGATGGACAGCGTCTCTGAATTTCAGGAGCAGGGCTTCTTCGAATATCACATGTACACGCTTCAGCGGCCGACCAGCATTCGCGATAACGAAACGAAACAGGTGTCGTTGTTAGAGGCAGCGGGCTTTGACGTAAAGAAAGAGTTCGTGCTCAACGGGCAGCACTACTACTACACCAATTACAACAGCCCGGGCCAACCAATTAAGGAAAAGGTTGGCGTCTATGTTCAGGTGCGGAATTCGCAACAGAACAAACTGGGAATGCCACTGCCCGCCGGGACGATTCGGCTCTACAAGAAAGACGACAAGGGCAATCAGCAGTTCATCGGTGAAGACAAAATCGACCACACGCCGAAAGACGAAGACGTGCGGGTGAAAGTCGGCGATGCGTTCGACATAGTGGCTGAGCGCAAGCAAACCGACTACAAGGTGATCGCGCGAAACGTTTATGAATACGCGTACGAGATCAAGATTCGCAATCACAAGGACGGTCCCATTAGCGTGGTGGTAAACGAAGCCATCGGCGGCGACTGGGAAATGATCTCTTCGACAGTCGAAGCGAAGAAGACTGCCGCTTTCGCGGCGCAATTCAACGTGCCGGTCGCCAAAGACGGCGAGACTACGCTGTCGTATCGCGTGCGAGTGCGGTACTAGCCCACTCCAAAACCATCAGGTTGCTTCTGTGGCGCAAACCCTCTCCGGGCTTGCGCCACATTTTTGTGCCACATTTTTGTTGACTTTGGCTGCGCTCATGAGTTAGATCGGCGCGTTCAATCTTCAGCAACTTTCGAAATGAGTTCGCAATGACACCGATCAGATTCCGAGTTAGAGTCGCCGCAACTTTGTTGGTGGCAATGGCCGCGAGTTGCGTGATTGCTCAAACGCCCGCGGCTCCGCCATCGCTCGATATACTCGTCCGCGCTGAGATCGCTCCCTTAAAAGGCAAAGCCTATCTATTCGCGAAAAACCTCGACACCGGAGTGACCTATGCTGTTAATGGCGATGAGCGCGTTCGGACCGCCAGCACGATTAAGGTTGCGGTGATGATCGAGGCTTTCACCCGCGTCGCTGAGGGAAAGGCGAAGTGGACGGACGAATTGGTACTGACTAAGGCGGCCAGGTACGGAGGCTCCGGCGTATTGCCGGAACTCGCCGATGGCCTGCGTCTTACGCTGCGCGACTGTGTGAACTTGATGATGGTGGTCAGCGATAACACCGCCACCAATATGGTCCTCGACTATCTGACGACGGATGCGGTGAATGCGCGGATGAGCGCTCTGGGATTCAAGGACACACGCATCATGCGGAGGATTGGCGGCGGTGGCGAGAGCAAGGAAGGGAAACTGCCTGACAACAAACGTTTCGGTCTCGGCGCGACGACGCCCCACGAGATGGTGCAGATCCTCGAGAAGCTGGATGGCGGCGAGGTCGTGAACAAGACCGCCGCTAAGGAAATGATTGACCTGATGAAGCGCGAACAGGCGCGCTACGCTATCGGTCGCGCGAACTGGGATGTACCCATGGCCAGCAAGTATGGCGCGCTCGACAGTCTGCGCAGTTGCGCCGCGATCCTCTATACCAAACATGGCCGGATCGCGATCGCCATCACGGTTGACGATATGCCCGAAGTCATCTGGTCGGTGGACAATCCCGGTTACCTCTTGATGTCGCGACTGTCTTCGATTCTCGTCGAAGGCCTCAAGTCGCCTCAGTAAGGCTCGCTCTTCTGGCGCCCGGCGTCGACCTTCGATGTGTAATCCAAAAATCTGTAGACACAGCCGGAGTTTTGGATCAAAATGTGGCCGTTACCGGATTGTTGGATCCGAGCTAAGGGGAAAAGCGCCGCGTTTCTTAAGACTCAGGGTTCTCGCGTAAGCGGAACACTAAGTGCCTCCCCAGAATTACGTTCATGCAACTCGAATCGGTTTTTGAAAATTCGGGATCTACCCACCAGGTAGAAATTCGATTTTCGCTGTCGCGTCAATAACAGTGTAGGCATTCTTTGTTTGGGGCCCAGCCGCTTAGGCCGAGCGCCTCGACCAATCCTAATTACCAACTTGAACGGCTGGAGGGACCCACTATGAAGAGACATAGAATTCTTGCAGATGTTGTTTCGTTTTCACTTGGTCTGGCCCTGGTGCTGGCAGGTGGATTGAGCGCCTTTGGACAAGCAGGAACTTCCATGGTGCGCGGCACCGTGTCAGACCCGCAGGGCAACGTAATCCCAGGCGCCACCGTAACCCTTACCAATATCGGCACAGCCTCATCACGAACCACGATCACAAGTGATGCAGGAGGGTACCGTTTCGAGTTTGTTCCAGTGGGTGATTACCGGTTGGAAGTGCAAGCAAAGGGATTCAAGAAGGCTGTAATGAGTGGCATCCACGCCCTCGTTTCTCAGCCGACTGCGGCTGACGTCAAGCTCGAAGTTGGCAACGTGTCCGAGACCGTCACGGTGACTTCGAATTCGGCTGAGACGCTGATCAATCGCGACGATGCGACGTTGGGAAATACATTTGTCGCAAAACAGATTACTGAGTTGCCAACCAATGCGCGGAGTGTTCCGGCATTGCTGACTCTGCAGCCTGCGACCACGAGGAGCGGCGAAGTCGCCGGTTCACGTTCAGACCAGGCAAACGTTACGCTCGATGGAGTCGACATCAACGAAACTCAGACCAATTCTGTCGGCGCGAATGTCCAAGACGATCCAATTAATTCAAATCTTCCGGCCAATAACACAGTGCTGAGACTTAATTCTGAGGCGATCCAGGAGTTTCGCGTCACCACCACGAATCCAAACGCGAACCAGGGGCACTCGGGCGGCGCCCAGATATCGCTCGTTACCAGAGGTGGCACAAATGACTTGCACGGATCGGCGTTTGAGCTTTATCGATCGAAGGGTTTGGCCGCGAATGATTTCTTCAACAATCGGAGTGGCGTGCCTAAGCCGCAATTGATTCGACATAGCTTTGGTGGCAGCCTGGGCGGACCGATAAAAAAAGACCGGGCCTTCTTTTTCTACAGCTACGAAGGCTTACGACAGCTGAGTCAGACTTCAGTTGTGCGCACTGTGCCGTTGCCGAGCCTGGGCCTTGGCCAACTGCGTTACGCAAATACAGCCGGTGGAATTACCACCCTGAGCACTGCTCAACTAAACACGGCGTTTCCGGCGGCCGGCATGAACCCGGCAGCCATCGCGGTGTTTGCGCAAGCTGCTACAAAATATAAGGCGAACGACTTCACTACTGGCGACAGTACGTCGACGGCTCTTTTGAATACGGCGGGTTTTCGATTCAATGCGGTGACGCCGGTTCAATTGAACTCGCACGTCGGCAAATTCGATTTTAACCTCAATAGCAAGCAACAGCTCTTCGCCCGGCTCAACATCATTTACGATCTGACAGGCAAAGCCCCACAATTTCCCGACACCCCGGCTCCGAAAGTCTGGTCGCACCCAACCGGATTCGCAGTTGGGCACACCTGGACTGTGAATGATCGAGTAGTAAATAGGATAACCTACGGATACACCCGCGAGGCCTTCAGTGATCAGGGCGATTCTTCCGACAACGCGATCAGCTTTCGCTTTGTCTATTCGCCGTTCACATTTTCGCGCACGGTCACCAGAATAACGCCGGTCCAGACAATTGCCGACGACCTCTCATGGGTAATGAGGAACCACACGCTTCAGCTTGGTGGAAACATCCGTCTCGTCCGCAATAACCGGGTAGGATTTTCTAATGCGTTTGACAACGCGATCGCCAATCCGTCGTTTTACTCGGGTGGAGCGGGCGCAAGCCTTTCTACGCCGGTGCAGAATTTTGCGCTGGCTAACGGTCTTCCGGGAATCTCCGGTTCGCGGGCCGGCGTGCAGAACGCAGTCTCGGCGCTGATCGGGAGATTCTCCCAATACACCGCGAACTTCACTTTCGGTGCTGACGGAGCTTTGCTGAAGAGCGCTACGCCGACTAATCGCACTTTCGCCACCCAGGAATACGAACCCTATGTGCAGGATATCTGGAAGTTTCGCTCTAACCTGACTTTCACGCTGGGGTTGCGCTACAGCCTGTCACGGCCGATCTACGAGGTCAACGGCTTCGAAATGAAGAGCAACATTCCGCTGTCAGATCTGTTCGAGCAACGCAAGGCCGGCGCGGCGGCGGGCAAGCCGGTTAACACGCTGATTACCTTTGATCGTTCCGGGTCCGCGAACAATCGTCCCCCGCTATATAATTGGGACAAGAACAATTTTCAACCGCGTGTTGCGGTTGCTTGGTCGCCGGCGTTTAAGCACGGTCTCATGTCAAAGGTGTTTGGTGCGAACAACGAGTCACAGTTCCGTGGCGGCTTTGCGATCACCAACGACCAGTACGGTTCGGCCCTGGCGGTTAACTTTGATTTGAATAATGCCGTCGGTTTCGTATCCAACTTTACAACTTCGGCCAACACATTCTGTACGAACAGTGCAGCCTGCATAGCGCCGCTCTTTACTGGGTTCGGGCAAGGGGTCAGGGCACTACCCAAGGTGATCGTTCCCGCGAAGCTGAATTTTCCGAATCTTCAACCGGCCGACAACTCTCGCCGGATCGAGACCTCGCTGGACTCGAAACTGGTCGCTCCGATCAACTATAGCTGGAACTTTACTTATGAACGGCAACTGCCGAAGGGCTTGTTCCTGCAGGCTTCCTATATTGGGCGCTATGCCAATAACCTGATAGCGAGCCGGGATGTCATGGCTCTAAACAATCTGGTCGATCCAAAATCGGGGATGGATTGGTACACCGCGGCCACGCAACTGGAAATCATGCGGACCCAGGGCGTTCCGTTGTCGGCCGTGAAGCAGATGGCATACTTCGCCAATCTTTTGCCCGCGAATGTGGGAGACCTGGTTTTCGGCGATCCTACGTTGAGCCAGACCCAGACTGTTTACTTGCTCGGCAGCGCGGCTGTCTTTGGGAACGACTGGACTGATTCTCAGGACGTGCTGGATTCCGTGCTTCCCAACAACCTTTTCTTCCACCCACAGTACGGGGCGCTCGCAACCTACAGTAGTGTCGGGCACTCCAGATACAATGCCGGCACGCTCAGCATTCGCGAGCGTCTGGGCAGCACTCTGACAATGGATTTCAACTATACGTTGTCACACTCGCTGGATGATGCTTCCGGTCTTCAGACGGGCGGTGGCTTCGGTGGCTTGTTTATCCTAAACCCACTTCGGCAGCATGATAACTATGGGAATTCGGACTTCGATATTCGCCATCTCGTCAATGCCAACGCGATCTGGGAACTGCCGTTCGGACGCGGTCAACACTTCCTACGAAGTGCGAACCGGTGGGTTGATGCAGCAGTTGGCGGATGGAGGATGACCGGCATTGCCCGTTGGAACTCAGGACTGCCCATCAGTACACCGTTTGATGACGCGCGCTGGGCGACCAACTGGAATGTCCAAAGCAACACTGTCCGCATCAAGCCATTTAAGTCGTGTCCCGACCGGGGCGGCCCGGGTGCGCCCAAGCTCTTCGGTTGTGATCCCAATGGCATCTATCAGAGCCTGAGAAATGCCCGGCCGGGTGAGACTGGCGAGCGCAACACCCTTCGTCTTCCGGGATATGTTGCTCTCGATATGGGCATCGCCAAGAAGTTTAAGTTGCCATGGGGCCGGGAAGGTGGACACTCGCTGGAGCTTCGCATCGAGGCCTTCAACGTAACTAACACTCAGCGGATGGGTGCGTTGACAGGCGGAAGGACCGGCTATGGGGTAGGCCTGGATCCAGCCGGTGCTCCCGTTGGTTGTTCAGGTGCTGCCTGTGTCAGTACTCCATCGGTTGCGCCGACAATTTGGTCGAACTTCTCTGCCATTCAGGGTAAACCGCGCGAGATGCAGTTCGGCGCGATTTATCGATTCTGAGTCCATTTGAGCGTTCAGATCTTTATGAATTCGGGCTGGCTGCTTCTTGAGAGCCAGCCCGTGTTTCATTGGTGCACCCGCTGGCCTCTGGTAGCATATCGGGGGATCTTAAAGCATGCGTTTCTTAATTGTCTTTTGTGTTCTTGGAATGGCGGGGATCGGTTCCACCGCCTTTGCCCAGCGTGATCCAGGTGTGAACGGCAGAGGCGGCGGCTATACAGTCTACGGAGACGTTAACATCGAAGAGAATCGGGCTAGTCGTGACAAACCCATCCAACTCGACCTGACCCTTTACACTGAAGACAGAACGATTGTTGCGCGCGATACAGTTTCCGGTACCGGCCGGTACCGGTTCAACAACATACCTTCCGGCTTCTACTCACTGGTGGTTGAAATTGAAGGCCAGGAAGTCACGCGCTTTAGGATCGACCTCACCTCTCCTCTGGTGACTGAACGAAAGCAGGATTTGACTTTCGCCTGGAAGTCGGGCGGAGCCACCTCACCGAAACGAAATCCAATTTCCGCGGCCGACCAATACCAGAGGAATTCTGCGAACGCAGCCCTGTTCGTCCAGGCCACCAGCGCTATCGATGCAAAACGCTACGATGAAGGAGCAGAATTGCTCAAAAACATCCTGGCCGCCGATCCCAAAGACTTTCAAGCATGGACTGAACTGGCAAACGTTCACCTTTTGCAGGACAAATACGCCGACGCTGAAACCGAGTATTTGCGCGCGATTGACCTGCACCCGGAATTCTTTCCGGCACTTCTTAATCTTGGTCGCGCCGAGGTCGCGCAGAAAAAATATGACATGGCAATCGAGGTGCTCAATCGCGCTGTCAAACTGCTGCCCACCTCGGCAGATGCTAACTACCTGCTCGGAGAATCCTTCTTGCAGACCAAAAAGGGTTCTCTTGCGGTGGGATATCTGAACGAGGCTTTGCGCTTGGATCCTAAAGGAATGAATGAAGTACATTTGCGGCTGGCGTTGCTATACAACAACGCGGGAATGAAAGATAAAGCCGCCAATGAATATGAGCAATTCCTCAAACAGAAACCTGATTATCAGGATCGGAAAAAGCTGGAGAAATATATAACTGACAACAAGAAGCGCTAGCAGATTGGGCTGGCGGTTCCGACTCTCACTTTTCTCATGAAGATCTTTCGGGCATCGCTGGTCTTCCTTTTCTGGTTAGCCCTACCTGTTACGGTCGCGAATGGACAAGGCGACAACCACACTCTATATGGCGATATCACGGTTGACGAAAGCAAGGTCGACGGCCTGAAGCCTATTAGCATCGAAGTAACTCTCTACACCGAAAGTAGGGTGATTATTTCCCGCCAATCAGTGCCCACCAACGGTCGATATCGGTTCAACAATTTGGCTACGGGATTCTATGAGCTGGTGCTCGAATTGGAAGGCCGGGAAGTCGCTCGGATGCGCGTCGATCTGTCATCGCCGCTTCTGGCTGAGCGTAGACAGGATCTCTTTCTCGAGTGGAATTCCATGACCTCAACCGGTACTAAACCAGCGATAATTTCCGTCCGGGATAGGTACGAACGAAGCTCAGCGAATGCTAAGTTGTTTGGAAGAGCTAATGACGCCGTAAACAAACGGAATTATGAAGCAGCCGCGGTGGCGCTCAAGGCGATCACAGCTTCTGACCCTCGGGACTTCCAGGCTTGGACTGAGTTGGCAAATATTCACTTACTGCAAGAAAAATACGCCGACGCAGAAAACGAATACTTGCGGGCGATTGATCTGCACTCAAATTTCTTTCCGGCGCTCCTTAACTTAGGCCGCCTGGAGGTCGCCACGCGAAAGTATGATGTTGCCATAGCGGTGCTCGGCCGAGTGATAAGGTCCTATCCTGAGTCCGCTGACGCAAACTACTTAATCGGAGAATCGTACTTGCAACTCAGGCAAGGGTCGCAGGCGGTCGCCTACCTCAATCAAGCAATCCGTTTGGATCCAAAGGGAATGGCGGACGTGCACTTGAGACTGGCGACGCTTTACCACCGCTCACGGATGAGGGACAAGGCGGCCGCTGAGTATCAGGCGTTTCTCAAAAAGAAACCTGACTATGCGGATCGCAAGAAACTTGAAGAATATATCTCGGCTAACAAGAAACAGTAGCAGCAAGACGGCGTAGGGCTAAAGGCTTAAGCCTCTTGCCGGCAGTCTGGCTCGATCAGCCTTTGAACTGCGGCCGGGGAATAATCCTCGGCTTGCTATTGTGCAGACTTCTTGAGAGTTCTATCCAGAATCCTGACAGTCAGGAACGAATTTGCCGGAACCCTCGTCCGGCGAACTTCGTTCAGCAAGAAGAGTTCGCAAAGACGCGCAACCTTAGACTCTTCAGGAGAAATTCAATGAAACGTGTACTAGTTATTATCATCCTGGTTGTCGCAGCGGCCGCGCTCGGTCTTTGGCGGTCGCACGGAGGCGTTCGTGCTGGTTTGAGCAGAGCCGTGAGTGTGTCGGGTGACGATTCGCCGGGCGTGACGGGCGACGAGACTCGCAAGACTTTCGATCTCAAGCCCGGGGCGCGGCTGGAAGTCTCTGGTATCAAGGGCAGCGTCCAAATTCAAACTTCCGATACAACGACGGCTGAGGTCTTTGTAAAGCGCACCGCGGACAGCCCCCACTCTCTCGGGCGTCGTGAAATGATTATCGAGCAGACGGCTGACGGATTGCTGGTGCGCGGCAAACAGAGTCATCTTGGGTTCTGGGATCACTTATTCGGCCACGACCCCAACGAAGAGGTGACCATCAAAGCACCGCGGCAGATAGCCCTGTCTCTGAAAGGCATCAACGGCTGGGTCACGACCGCCGACATTGATGGCGCGCTGGAAGCGAAAGCAATTAACGGCCGCGTCGAGTTGGGTCAGGCGAGTGGATCGGCTGAGATTGGCGCCATCAATGGAACATCGTCGTCGGCCTGAGGCAGTTAGGAGAGCGCGGCGCGCGCATCAGTGCAGTCAACGGCGGCATCGAGATACGCCTGGCCAGTGGGCTCAACGCTGATCTGACCGCAAAGGGAATGAACGGCAACGTTCGCTCAGAGATTGCCGAAGTTACCGTAGACAAAGACGATCGCGGTTCGCGTTATTCCGCTCACATTGGCAGCGGCGGCGCGCCGATCACCCTCAGCGGCATCAACGGCAACGTGCGGTTGACCCGCCAGGCAAGCACTGCTGAAGCGCCTGCCCCAAACCGGAAAGATACGAAGGCCATGGAAACCGGAGCAGCCAGAAATAGTCAGTAAAGAATCGGCCAGGTTTCACAAATCAACTTAAAGTAAGGGCCGCCACTCGCGCCGGCCCTTTCGCTTTTACTGGCCATCATGGCCTGCGGCAAACCATTGACTCGACCGCGGTGTTGACGTATCGTCCCCGTACCGTAACTGACCCGGGCTGGACCTCAGAGCCTGTACGCCGCGGTCTCCGAACCAACCAACCATTGATCGCTTGCTATCCGCGAGCCGAAAAATGCTTATGGCGGAAGGATCCAGAGAGAAGCAGAGTTCGACCAAAGTCGCTAAGCGGAATCGCCGTGTGTGGATCTTTGTTGTCGACTCCGACAACAAGCAAGACCTGAGCGATTTGGATCACCTGATGGAATCCTCTGGGCGTCGAACCCGAACACACGGAAAGGCGACCTGGTCCTCATTTACCGCCACCCTATTCGGATCTCGCCCATGTTTTCACTGCAGCGACGGACCCGAGGAAGGCTCGGCGTAGTGATCGAGTTGACGCATCCCACGTCATTCAACTTACGGATAAGATTCGTTTGCTGCGGCCGGTTAAGCTCTCCCGCATTAAGTCAACGCCCGCGCTGGCCAAATGGTCATTTGCGGGCACCGTGCAAGGGGTGATGACGCATCGACGTGATGTAACCGAGGAAGGTGCGTGGCCGGCATTGCGGCGCCTGATAATTCAAGGAAACCGTTACGCAGCCTCCGTTTTGCGAGCGGTTCCGCCAACTAGAAATCGATACCTTAAGGCGACCGCGCCTCGCAAGCGCAAACCAAAGGCAATTGCAAAGCGACCGGTGCGCGTTTTTCTCTCTTACGGTTCGAAGGATCTCGATCAAGTCCAACGGTTGTATCGCAGACTAAGCAGACTGGGATGGGTGAAGCCTTGGTTCAACAAAGACGGCGAAAGCATCAAGACGGGTGAAGAATGGGAGGAGGCGGTCGGAAACGCGATTCAAGACAGCGACGCAGTCGTCATCTGTCTTTCGTTAAGTTCGGTCCAAAGAATCGGCTTCTTTCAAACCGAGATTGGCCGGGCGCTCCTTATGCAAGAACAACAGCCCGAGGGTACTAGCTTTATCTCGCCGGTAAAACTTGATGAATGCGAGGTGCCAAAGCGACTCGCAAAATGGCATTGTTCTGAGTTGTTTGAGAGGGGCGGATTTAAGGAGCTCGTGGCGGGGCTCGAAAGAAGGTCCATCTTCCTGAAACAAATTTCATCCCGCTGATTGTGCGCTTCCTCGTTGAGGTTCAGGAAGAGGAGCAAAAATCTCGTCAGCATCAATTCCCATCATCCGTCATGTGATTTGTGTAATTGCATGCTTCCAAACACAATTCAGGGCGTGCTCGATGATGGAGCGCTTTCGCTTCAAAACAGACTAATAGTTCGTCAGGATCACTTCCGGAGCAAGCCCCATTTGCTGCAAGCGATCTCTGATCTGGGCCGTCATTTCGCGGGAACCACCCACCAAAGCCGCGGGAGAACTTAAGTCGGGCAGGACGTGATCCAGGAGCGTCTGCACATAGCCGGTTGGGCCCGACCATTCGTGTCCATCGGGTTTTGAAATTACCTGACGCATTTCGACGCCGGCCTCTTTCCAACTTTGCGTCTCATCGCGATAGCAGAAATCGTCGGGGGTGCGGGCGCCATAAAGCAACACGAGTTGCCCGAAGTCTCCTCTTCGATTTAAGACATGTCGCAGGGCTGAACGCAACGGTGCTACTCCGGTTCCCATTGCCACGAAAACCAGATCACGTCCCCTTTGGCGATCCAGATCAAAGCCGTGACCAACCACATTGAGTAGATCTACCCGTGCGCCTTCTTTCAAATCAAACAAAGCCAGGCTGGCGCCGATCCTTCGCTTGACGAGGATTTCCAGCTCGCGATCTGTGGGCGCGCCGGCGAAAGCAAAGTACGCCGGCGCTTCTTCTCCAACGCGGAGAATGGCCACTTGGCCGGAAAGGAAAGTGACGCCGTGAGTATCAGTCGCATCCGCGGGCATCAGGCCGAACGAGCGAGTGTCGCGCCCTTGTTGCCGGACTCGGGTGATAATTAAAGGACGTGTTTGCTGATCTGTCATGGCCTGCGACTGTTTAGATATTCAGAAGCCTAAATTATCCGGCTCCGGAAAGGAAAAATGCACCCATATTCTCGACTGATGTCCAATCCTCTTTTCAAGCCGCTGGATAGACAAAGAGAAATCTGACGAGGTTGTTTCAATCAGTCAACCCCTCCCACTTTTGAGGCAAGCCTTCATCCTTCGGATTAGCATAGACCCACGACAAGAGTGGTGTCGTCATGAGTGTCGTTCCAACGGCCATCAATACCATCATTGAGAATAAAGGTCGCGGGAGTACCCCAATATCCAGACCAATATTTAGAATTACCAACTCGATCAACCCACGTGTGTTCATAAGGATCCCGATTGCGGCTGCTTCACGCCACGGCATTCCCATGATCCTCGCCGCAATCGTTGATCCTCCAAATTTTCCGGCGACCGCAACCACAAATACCAACCCACAGTAAAGTATCATTGCTGACCCGCTGATCAGACCGATGCTGGTTCGCAACCCCGTAAAGGCAAAGAACAAGGGAATCAGAAGAACAACAACCAGCGAGCGGAGCCTTTCCCTTACGCTTTGGGCAAAACGCTTTTCTTTCGGCATCATCACACCGGCAAAGAAGGCCCCGAAAAGCGCGTGCACGCCGAGCCACTCTGTGACCAAACTTGAAGCGAGCATGCACAAGAGTAGGGCGGCTATTGCCCTGTCGGTTATTCTTGCGTTCCCATGACGGGCAACCAGGCTTCTAACTATGGGTCTCAACACGAAAAGCATGATGCCAAGATAAGCCGCAAGCCCGGCCATCAGCTGCCATAACGTGAGTTGATTGAGTTGTGATCTGACGCCAGCGATGATAGCTGCCAAGATACACCACGCCGTTACGTCATCAACGGCAGCGCAGGCGATTGTCAGAGTCCCAAGTCTTGTACCGACCAGATTTCGTTCGGTCAATATACGCGCCAGCACGGGAAAAGCTGTGACGCTCATGGCTGCTCCAAGGAACAATACAAATCCGGTGAATGGCATCCCCGGAGCGGCCATTCTCGGGTAAAGGTAGAAGGCGAGCAAAGCACCGAGGAGGAACGGAACGATAATGCTCGTATGGCTGATGACGACGGCGGTGTGACCTAATCGGCGCAGGATCTTCGTGTCGAGTTCCAAACCTACCATAAACATGAAGAGTAGAAGACCGATCTGACTTAGCGAATAAAGAAGGACGAGACTCGCAGGCGGGAATAGTGCTGCTGATAAGTCCGGCGCAACCCAACCAAGCAGCGAAGGGCCAAGCATTATGCCGGCTACCATTTCACCAACAACCTGGGGTTGACGAAACCTGCCTAATAGCCATCCAACCGAATATGATGCGATGAGGATGACGGAGATTTGAACCAGTAAGATCTTAATGTCGGACATTGGCAGCGCCGTTACCTGGAGACTCTTAGGGGAAACCTGGGCGAACCACCGAGAATCACGGATCTTGTACCCATGTAACCATGAATCCCCCCTGAGAACTCCAGAGCAAAGTTAGAATCCGAAGTTGGGCTGATCCCTGACAAAAAGGAGCCCGCTATCCAAAAATCGGGCGATTACTCGCGATCTCTCGAAGCGGCCATGACCGCATCGACTTGGCGACGGTGTCGGGACCGTCCTGAGCAACTCAAATTCACAAATGTCTAAGCGCGAATTTTTGCAAAGCCAAGATAAATGAGTTGACACCGTCCTTGCAAGAGCGTATAAGGCGCGTATACCTCGTACAGTACCAAATTTAAGGAGGCTCGCCAACGATGGAAAAGACAGAAGTAACAGTAAAGACGACGGAACCGCCGGATGGTCCGGCTAGTGTCAAGATTCGTAAGAAGAAGAAATACTCGTCGCGACAGGCCAGGCGTTTTGGAGAGATTGAAACGCGGGTCAGCAAGTCACTCCACCGGGTTAGCAAGGCGGTAGACAACGGAGTTTCTACCTACCTTGAGAAACGTGACAAATCAGCTCGGAAGAGACGCGATGGCGCTTTGGTAGATTTCTACGAGAATGCTGCGGTAGGTATCTCCCAAGCGTTGTCAGAGTCCAGCCCTGTACTTTCTGATTTTGCCGAACTGGTGAACTCAAGAAGGAGCCGGAAAGCAATCAGGAGAGCGGTGCGTGCCATTCCGCTGCTTTAGCTGAGGCCCGGAAGGATATTCTTCAGAGTGCAACCCCGTGATGGTCGCCAATCGAATTGTGAATTGAGCGATGGGCTCGTAAATGAAAAACTGAACGGGCGAACCCGAGAACGATATTGGCAGTAGGAGTTTGTTTGATTAAGTAGCATCCCACACCGTCTCTATCCTCGTACAGCGGTGTAACATTTTCAAAACCAAGGTTTGGGTATCGCAAATATCCAGCCGCTTTGTAATCTAATACTCTGGCTCGTTCAGTGGTACGGCTCCTTCAGGGGGTGCCGAACTTTCTCTTTTTTGCGGATCTTCCACGATGAGTTCGCAGGAAACCCGCACTCGCAGTTGACGCTTAATTAGAATTGCTCAGATTCGGAGGAGTAAATGGAAAAGGGAAACCCAGAAACAAAAGCGGGGCAGGCGCCCCGTTCGAGAATTCCGGCGCCAGTGATAGTCGATCTTGGCTCCAAGTCAAAGAAGGCTATTAACAAACTCAAGTGTGGCGAGGGGAAGCTGATGCTCGAGGTCGAGCAGGCCGTTGAACTGGTTCGTTCGACCTTGAACGATCAAGATAAGAATAAGCAGATCATTCCAGTGTTAGTGATTTACCGGAAAAAACCGAAACGCGGGCGATTTTCTCCGTGTTCTCCTTTTTCTGCTCTTTCTCCTCTCAACTTCCTCCGCTAGGTAAGGGGAGTTGCCGCTCGCAAGGCAGGTAGTTGCACGGCCAAGTCTTTTTGGTCCAGAGCCGTCGTGCCGGCCCAGAGCGTGACTATTACGGTGAGGAGACGGGCCTCGGCGCAAGAAACATTTGCTGTGGTCTGTAGTACGAGCAAGTGATTTGAGGTGAGCGCAGTGACACCTTTATCGAAACAACGGACGAACTACGGTTTGGCTGGAGCGGGAGCAAGGCCCAACGGACTCGTCACGCTGATTGCCCGGCCAAGGTTGAAGAATTGGGGGGGCGCAACTGGGGTAGCGCGTCCCCGCCGCGATTCTCGGAAGCACGACTCAACTGGCCTTTCGTACCAGGCCGCACTGCGAACGACCGCAGTCAAGGTTAGTCGGACGCGGGTGTTTGGCCACCTAGTCAGAATGTTGGTGGGTTTTGGCTATTTCTGGTGCGGCGTTGTCGGGCGCAGGCTTTGGTACAGCCTTAAATTCTGGTGCAGCGTCATTTTGAGTAAGTTCAATGGGCCGGATGTCCTCGAACAACAAAAGCTTGACGACGATCGTCACGCGACTGACGGCGAAAAGTTTAGCAAATTATTGGAGGACCTTGGCGGCGTCATGATCAAGGTTGGGCAGCAGTTGGCACAGCGCGTGGATCTCCTACCGATTGCCTATTGTGATCAGCTCAAGAAGATGGTGGATGACATCCGAAAGGAGATCCCGAAGGACGAGGTTGAGGCCGCAATCAAGCGCCAGACGAAGCGAGACTGGAAGGAGACCTTTCGCGACTTCGATTTTGAGCACCCTGTGGGAAAGGCTTCCGTTGCCTGTGTCTATCGGGCTTACCTGCTCACGGGAGAGAAAGTTGCCGTGAAGGTTCGGCGTCCGAATATTAAAAAGAAGTTTGCAGCAGATCTCGATGCCTTGGCCTTCATATTGCGAGCTGCTGAGTTTCTGACCATTTTGCGGCCCCGGGCGACTGAGAATTTCAGACTCGAACTGAGAGACTCGCTGCTCGAAGAATTGGATTTTCGTTATGAGGCGCGCTACCAGGAACTGTTCCGTCGTTACCATGCGCGGCGGAAGAAATTGAACGTCACTGCCCCAAAGGTTTTCTACGAACCATCAGGAGAGGAGGTGTTGGTCAGTGAGTTTGTGTGCGGATACAAAGTGCTGGACATAATCACGGCCTTGAGTGACGGGAATGAAGAATGCCTGGCGGAGCTTCGCAGGAATGGAATCGATCCCAAGATTGTGGCTAAGCAGCTGGTTCGTTCCCGGTACTATTCATTCCACGAGTGTCCGTTATTTCACGGCGACCCGCATCCCGGCAATATCCTGGTCCAACCCAACAACAGAGTCGTCATGATTGATTTTGGCGCTTGCGGCGTCTTTTCGGAACGAGAACGAAATCTCATGTGGCAGTTGAATTACTACTATTCTCGAGAAGACGTAGGGGGAATGGTGAACATGGTGATTAGCATTATGGAGCCGATTCAGCCACCCGTCAGAGACTGGGACCAGTTCAGAAAGGAACTGCAGGATGTTTGGTGGAAGGGATTCTATGGGATCAAGAGTAAGCACTCCGAGGAGTGGGAACGCACTTCTTTCAGGCTGTGGCTGGGATTCTTCCAGTTGGTAAGGAAGCACCAGATTAATGTCCCGCGCAACATGGTTCGCTTCATTCGGGCCACGCTGCTGTATGACACGGTTGCCGCCAGCCTTTACAGCCAGATCAACGTCTTCAAGGAATTTCAAAAATATAGTGAAGGTGTGGCGAGGCGGACCCGGCGCCGAATGGAAGAGAGTGCGATCAGACAACTCCTGACTGGCCCGGATGATTCAACTTTCCTCAAGCTGCGGCAGATTGCCGATGTCGGGAACACTCTCCTTTTCAGGCTCCAGAAGTTTCTCGACGATCCGGAATTCAGTTTCGCGTCGCTGGCCGGCAAGGTCTATTCGGCTGTTCGATCTTTTGTGAGAATGTTTTTGGTCGTTGGCGGTTTGGCCGCTACCGGAGTGGCGATAGCCGTGGGGTACAGATTCTTCGCCTACAAGGGGCCGGCACCAGTGTTGAGTTCGCAGTTTCTTGGGGAGTCCTTGAATCTAGGACAGCGGCTTTTCCTAACCATTGTAGTGCTTTGGTCGCTATCAGCACTCTTGGTGCTTTTTGCATATGGGCGACGAGTGTATTTGAGATTCGGGGATGTAGATGACTAAGACAGCGCTTGGGTTCGTCGCAGCACGTCGCGACTGGTGACTATCTATGGCGTATTTCGGAATGCAATACCAGATCCTGTTTCACGACACGATGGCGTATGGCTCACACCATCATATGGCGAATTTCAAATTTCAGAACGTCGCTCGCGAAACCCTGCTGTTTGGAACCCAGGCCAATGGGCAGGGAGATTGGCAAGAGCAGCTAAAGGACGTTTTAGTGCTTACGCGTGAAGCATACAGCCTCAACCTGGCGCCCGTTGCTTTGGGAGGAAAGGTTGCGATCCTCCTGACCTACGAGGAGCCGACCCTTTGTACGGTGCGGCTTTGCTTCCGTGTGATTGATCAGAGGGGAGAACCCGTTTCCTGTGGATACCAGACCATGATCGTAATTCACAAAGAAACTCATGAGATGGTGCCTGCGCCTCCTCTGGTCACTCCCTTTCTGAATTCTCAGAGTGACCTCAGTCTTCTTGAACGCCTGAAGGACCCCTCTTTTGCCGCACGAACCATGCTCGGCAGCCGAGAGGTCAAACACATTTTTCCGGAATCGATTCGCCGGCTGGGCGAGAGCATTGCAAACTCACCACGCCAGACGGCTTATCCCAAGATCGTAGATGAAACGTTAAATGAATTCAGTTTTTAAGGACGGCAAGCGCAATGAGAAGTCCCACTACAGGAACGGATCCAGGAATAACTTTCACTTTTCCTGGGCAAGGCTCGTATTCCTATACAATTCTGCGTGAGCTCTATACCTCTTTCCCGGGGACATCGAATTACTTCCATCAGGCAAATGACATCGGCCGGGATTTTCTAAAGGGTGACTTTCTTTCTTTAGTTTCGGCTGCCTCTGTCAAGGAACATGACGAGCGACTAAGCGCATGCCCAGACCTCGATCAGATTGGGATTTATCTCACCGAGGTGTTAATCGCGAAGATCTTAATCGAGTCCGGCGTGAAACCCGCCTTACTCGTGGGTCACAGTTTTGGCGAGTTGGCAGCCCTGGCCACGGGCGGCGCGTATTCCTTTGAAACCGGCTTAAGAATTGTTTGCCACCGCGTCCTGGCACTGCAGTCGATGGCCCAGCCTGGCGCGATGGCGGCAATTTCGTGCGATCTTGAGCGCGTCAGGCGCTGCATTGCAGAGTTGGGAAATGATTCCATCGAGATCTCCGTGATCAATCATCCGCGACAGGCAGTGGTGTCGGGAAAGCTTTCAGATTTGGAAGCGCTAAGTACCATTGCGAACCGTCAGGGTATCTCACTAACGATCCTCAAGAGCAAGTATCCGTATCATTCATCCTTTCTCGCGCGCGCGGTAGCGCCCTTTCGCGCGGCTTTAGAGGTATGTGACTTCCGCCCGGCGAACGTCCCCGTTTACCTCTGCATGGAAGGCATGCTGTATTCGCCGGGTTCGGATCTTGCGCAAATACTCTCGGCCCAATTTGTGCGCACGCTTGATTTCAAGAATGTGGTCAGTACCCTTTACGACAGCGGTTACCGGACCTTTATCGAGTGCGGAGTCGGAAATATCGTCACCAGACTCATCGAACAGAACCTGATAGAACAGAGCAGTGAGATCGAGGCATTGGCTATCACGCCGCCGGATGGCTGTCTGCGACAAGGGTTGACCGAGCTCCTTACCCTTGGGCTTGGAAAGAGGGAAACCACATTCGCAGCTCCCGAGACAGTAGAGGCACTTGGTACGAGCAAGAGCGTGGCACAACTTTTGGAGAGCTTGTCTCTTGTCGTCAAGGATATGTCTCAACTGGTTGAGAACACGTCGCGCCTGATCGAAGACGTCGGCCGTGCGCGGGGTGTGGTCGGGAGCCTGGATCCGTCCCCGGCAGAGAGCGCCGCCACTTTCGACCGCGTGAGTGCGGTAGACGGCGTTCCGCTTCAGCACACGCCGGCTTCAGCGCCGGCGGCTTCAGCGAATTCTCTCCCGAAAGAGAAAGATTCGCCCCTGGACACGAGACAGATCGGATCTGCCGCTGCGGGCTCAAATGGCAACAAAGCTTTCGGGGCGCGGCCAGAGAGCAATCGTCAGCCCGAAGCTGCATTCGCCAGCGAAGAATGCACGGAGTTGCCGATCGCAATTGTGTCTATGGGTTGTGTTTTGCCGGGCGCTGATGACCCGGAGCAATATTGGTCGAACATCCTGGACGGCGTATCCGGCATATCGAATGGCGCTGACATCGATCCCTCAACCGCTCAGGACTTCCTTGCCGGAAACGACGGCGGCCAAATAAAGATCGTATCTGACAAAACCTATACGCTCCTGCATGGCGCTATTCCGAGTGTCCCGTACGACGCCGCATTGCTTTCAAGGATTTATACCAAAGAATATTTTGACAGTCTTACCAGGGGCCAAAAGCTGCTGGCGCTGGCAGTGGCGCAAAGCCTCTCGCGGCTCAAAGTTCCATTCGATCCGTCTCAACCACACAAGCTGCAGTGCATCTTCGGCGCCACCGCCGATGGTTCGAAGGAATACGATGACGCACTGTTTGTGGAGAGTGTAGCAACGCTCCTCGGAACTCTTGACGAACCGGAAGACCTTCGTCGTGCTTTTGCCGACACCATCGAGGATATATCTGGTTATAAGAACGGCGACGCGAAGGAGCTTACGCAGCACAAGCTTTATTGTGCTGTTATCGAACGGCTCTTAGGCAGTGGGACTCCAACTTACGTGGTTGACACCGCCTGCTCTTCCTCTCTTTATTCGACATACCTCGGCATCAAGTCCCTGCAGGACTTTGAGTGCGACATGGTACTGGCCGGCGGCGTATTCGCTCCGGGTCCGGCTAACAACACTTTGTTCGCGCAGTTCAGGGGACTCACCCATCATGAGAGCCGTCCCTTTGACGCCTCAGCAGATGGCGTGGTGTTCGGCGACGGGGCGGGCATCGTAATACTCAAACGCTTGCCCGATGCTCTGGCTGCCGGCGACCGCATTCTTGCGGTGATACGAGGCATTGGTCTGTCCAGCGACGGCAAGAGCCCTTCCATCAATGTGCCGCAGGTTAAAGGGCAAGGGCTGGCGATTCGAAACGCGTACGAGCGTTCCGGCGTTGACATAAACACGATCCAATATGTGGAGGCGCACGCAACTGCGACCCTGGTTGGAGACGCGGTCGAGTTCAATGCCTTGAAAGATTTCATGAAGCGAGACCCGGCCTCTCCGCTGATTGAGTTGGGAAGTGTCAAGGCCCTGGTGGGACACACGGGCTGGGCCGCTGGCGCGGCATCAATGATCAAGATATGCAAGGCATTCGAGACGCGGAAGGTTCCCAGGCAATACAACTACGATATGCCAAGTCCGGAGATCGACCTCGCCCATTCGCAGTTCACGATTTCTGAAGCGACCCATGCCTGGCCCGACAATGTCGCGAGCTATCCGCGACGGGCGGCTATCAATGGCTTTGGGTTCGGGGGAACCAATGCTCATTTGATTCTGGAGGATTTTGACGACCCTTACCATCGAAATCTCTGCGCTCACTTGAAGGTTGAAAGAAGGGTTCCGGAGGCGCTGGCCGTGATCGGCATAGGCAGTTTGTTTCCAAGCGCGGAAGGATCCATGAGCGACGGCCCGTCGCCCGAGTTGCGTTTCAAGAGGGAATCGCTGCATCTCCCGGCTAAGAAAATGCTGCTTCCCGATGTGACCGACCACATGGACGCCAGCCAATTTCTCGCAGCCCTGGCTGCGGAGAAAATATTTTCAACGATGCCCGAAGGTTGGACGCGATTCAAGGATGCTATGGGTGTCGTGTTGGGGCTTGAATCCAAGACCGAACGCGGCCTGCGGGCCAACGAAAGGATTTTTGTCGACCGTTTGCGGCGACAAGTCCTGGAACCTCGGGAGAATGCCAAACTCTCAAATGCCGACCTCAATCGGATTCTGGACAAGCTGGTCGCGTGTATTCGCGCCCGCAATGTTCCCTCTGGCCCGTACACCTTGCCGGGGTTAATGCCCAATGTGACTGCGGGCAGAATTGCCAACATGTTCGACCTGAATGGACCAAATATCGTCCTCAACATGGGAGACCATTCGTTGCTGCAATCTCTCTTTGTTGCTCGTCAACTCCTGGCTCACGACGATTGCAAGATAGTGCTGGCCGGAGGAATCAACGCGAATGCTGCGAGTGATCGAGGCGAGTCGGAGGCCGTTTTCCTCTTGGCGCTCACCACAGTCGAAATGGCGCGCCGTGAGGGCTTACCGATACTGAGTACTTTGAGTTTGTTTGAGTCGGATGAGAAGAACAATGTCCACGAGGGAGAGGTGTCTGAGGTAAACCCAACCCTGAATTACAAAGGGGCGCAGGGAGCACCGGAAATACTGAGGGCCATCCAGACGACCCGCGACAAGAGTTTGCGTTGTGTGTTCAAACAGCGAGGAAGTGGCCCATTGGCGGGCCGACGGTTGGTCTTTAATCCGCCTTTTTCACCGCGGAAACAATCCATACAGGTTGAGCCACGCGCTTACGCGTATGTACAGGGAACGCCAATACGTTACTACACACCGCAACTGACCCAGGCAAAGGCAGCGGGCGAGGCAAAGACTTTGCGGGGCCAAAGAATCCTGTTCTTAACTGATCAGCCTGAGCGCTGGTTGGCTCTCGAAAGTTCCGGGGCGCTCGCGCCATTTGAATACAACGTGGTTTGTCCAGGCGGTACTCAACTGGCGAACTCCTTGCCGGTCGACCTCACGTCTGAAGAGACCATTCAGCGTTCTTTGGGTGACCTGGCCACGATTGAATTCGATAATTTGATCGCCATCAAGAATCTGGAGGACCACACTCAGGAGAACCTTCTCCTGGATGTTTCTGGGAGCGAACTCATTTGGCTCGACTTAATGTTCGCCGTTTGCCGCCAAAACTACGAAAGACTTCAAAGCAAGAACATTCCCGTGATTGCCGTCTGCCAGGGTGCTTACAAGAACGGGCAGCTCGATCCCTATACCGGCCTGGTGGCGGGATTCATGAAGTCCATTTCAAGGGAGTTGGGCGGTCCTGTCTGCCGCGCCATCAATACCGATGAGGTCGATTTGTATAAGACGCTGCGCCAGGTGGAGATAGACCTCGGGCAGCCGGGAGGTGCAGTCGAGATCTGTTATGAAAACGGTGGGCGAAGAATCTTCGAGCTGGCGCCCGTCGAAAATCTGACCAAAGATAATCAGCCCTTCCTTGATGCGAACTCGGTTGTGATCGCCACCGGCGGAGCCAGGGGCGTGACTGCTGTCCTGGTTGAAGAGTTACTCAGAACCTTTGGTTGCAGAGTAATTGCTTTAGGCCGGACCGATCCTTCCTCGGCTCCTGAGAACGTGCTGAGTATGGATGAGCAAGCTTTCCAGGAGTATGAGCCCCAGTTTTACAAGGATGAACTCGCGCGAAACAAGGCGCAGAAGATCACCGAACTAAAACGCGGGTATTTGGCCCACCGGGCCGCCAACGAGGTCTACCAGGTCACCAAACGACTGCAGTCCATTTCCGGAAAGTATGAATATCAAAGTGTTGACATAACCAGCGAAAAGGCAATCGACCAGGTTGTTGAGGCTGCCTATCGGAAGTATGGCCGAGTCGATCTGGTAGTGCACGGCGCCGGCATCCAGGTCTCCACGGCACTCACAAAAAAATCTCTGACTGACTTTCGCAAAATCATTGCCACCAAGTTGAGCGGCCTGAGTCATCTCTACAACGCTTGCGAAAAGTACCGTAAGGGAAGGCCCATCCATTTCCACATTCTTACCTCGGTGTTCAGCTACATGGGAAATGACGGTCAGCCTGATTACGGAGCAGCCAACGAGGCGATGAACCGTATTGCTGCTTGCATGGATTCACCAGACAAGGGCACCTACTGGTCATCGATGGCCTGGCTGGGTTGGGCAGGAATTGGCATGACGCGCGGATCAGAGTTTGCTGCTTTGGCTGCGGCACGAAGGCTAAGAGGAGTCACGAAAGAAGAGGGACAGCAGATATTCGCTGAGATGATGCGGGGCACGCCGACGACGCCCATCAATATCCTCCTGGCGGATGGCGAAATCGATTACTACAAAGTCGCGATCCAGACCTCGTCTCCAAAAGTGGTGCCCCCCGTCCCTTCAGCCACAGACGTTAGGCAGGACTTTCTGGTGATGGAACGGGAGATCTCGATCGAAAGCGCGCCGTATTTGGTCAATCATCTCGTAGGCGGGGTCCCGACCGTACCGGGCGCTCTGATCATAGATTTCGTTGGTGAGGCAGCATACCAACTTCGACCTGACCTCAAAATCATTGCGTTCGAAGAAGCGTTTTTCCGCAAGTTCATAAAAGTCTTCCCGAACCGGAAGCTGCGAATCCGTATTGAGGGCCGGGTTGTTTCCGAGGATGAGCGGGAGACCGTCGTGAAGATCAGCATTCTGTCGGATTTTGTTCATGCCAGTGGTGTCACTCTGCAAAAGAACATTCTCCAACACGATAGTCTGGTCAGAATGTCGGCCACTCCTTTGCCGGTCCGCAAGTCTCTTGACCTGAACGGGGTCGAAGGTCAGCGCTCGGTTGATCCTTATCCGATTGAGGGATCTCCAATCTGTCTGAGCGGGCCGTTTGACGCAATGGAGAACCTGATTATTGGTGGAGATCAGCGCCGGGCCGATTTCAAATTCGCCGATCTCAACCATTTCAGTTCGGGATCCCAGTCGATGTTATCCAAGGTTGTTCTGATGGATTCGCTAATGAGATTCGGTGTGATTCAAACCGGGACTGAAAACTCTTTGCCGGTCTTTGTACCTGAGGCCTGCGCCGTAATGAAAGTTTATTTCGATTTCGCCGATTTCGACATCTCGAAGCTGGCCGGCACGGTGACTTTTACCGGCGCAAATCCGCGGCCGGATGGCGAAAGACTTCACATGGGCCCCGTATCGGCGATTGATGCTAACGGGAATACCTTGCTGCTCGTCGAACACGGAATCTGTCGCAGATTCGGAGAGGTAAGGAATGGTCACGCATTATAACTCCCAAACGAATTCAGCGCTCGGCTGCGGCTGCAGTGTCGCCTCACTGGAATCGCGGGAATTGCGCTACGACGCATACACCGATCATCTGTCTGTAGCCGAGAGAGCGAAGTATGCGAGTCTCCCGAGCCAAAGTCGAAAGGCCGAGTGGCTAGCCGGCCGACTCGCAGCTAAGTACCTTTTTCTAAATCGGCTGGAGCTGTCGCAAGGCGCCGAAAGCCGACAATGGAGCCCCACTCTTGCGAAGCTTTCCTCCGCGGCTCTGCGCGCTTATTCACCATGGATGTATCAGGAGGTCGAGGTGGTTAGCAATGCTGGCAGACCAGGCCTTGCCTGGTGTGGGCAGACTCGAATGGAGAGTATTTCTTTATCGCATTCGAGGAGCGTGTCCTTTGCGTCAATCGCACTTGGGACACCCACCGTCATCGACGTGGAAACCACAGCTCCAAGAATCGACGCGTTTTATAGAAGCAACTTTACTGAAGCAGAGCAATCCTGGGCCCTTCGGGGAGCCGACGGCGAGTCGATTAAAGCCAACTGGTTCTTCACGCTTTTGTGGACCTTGAAGGAATCTGCATTGAAATTAGGATGGCTGAATAGCCTTTGGAATCTTCCGCGGCTCGAAATCGCCGGGTTACCTGGCGCTAGCAGCATTGGGCCGTTTTTGTGTGGCAAGACCATAAGTAACGACTTTGCAGTGTTCACTGTCAGCGTCAAAGAGCACTGCCGTGTTATGCGGGTTCGGGTTGCGGTTACTGGCACACGAAACTTCATTCTAACCGTGATGAACCCTCTGACTGGAGTAGTCAAATGAGTAAAACACACGCAGTCCCTGTTATCAACGATTTGAGCATCGATGTCCGTGAAATCTTTGCGCAAGTCACGCGCTATCCGCTGGAGGTGCTGGATCCGGCCTCTGGACTGGAAGAGGACTTGGGCATCGATTCGGTGAAGCTGGGTGAAGTGTTCGCGGTCTTGCGCGAGAGATATAGCCTGCCGGAGAAGCTCGATATCCCCCGTGAAAAGTTGAAGACCATCGCCGGTATTGCAGAATCCCTACATGAATACTTGCGCAGTGGCGTAGTTGTGGAAACCGAACAAGGCAACGTTTCGGTACAGTCAGACGAGCTGGCGGCACATCAGCCCCATAACGGGAACGGTTTTGGAGATTTGGCGGCCGTTCAAGCCAGTGTCCGTGAGATTTTTGCGCAAGTCACACGCTATCCGCTGGAGGTGCTGGATCCGGCCGCCGGGTTGGAAGAGGATCTGGGCATCGATTCGGTGAAGCTGGGTGAAGTGTTCGCGGTATTGCGCGAGAAATACAGTTTGCCGGAGAAGCTGGATATCCCTCGCGAACAGTTGAAGACCATAGCCGGCATCGCAGAAGCCCTGCATGACTATCTGGGTGGAGCCGTAGTCGGTGCGCCTCAGCATGGTGGCGCTCAAAACCGGGCTGATGAACTGGCCAGTCAGCGGCCCATAAGTGGGAACGGTGTTGGAGATTTGTCGGGTGTGCAGGCCAGTGTTCGCGAAATCTTCGCGCAGGTGACGCGTTATCCGCTGGAGGTGTTGGATCCGGCGTCCGGGTTGGAAGAAGATCTGGGCATCGATTCAGTGAAGCTGGGTGAAGTTTTTGCGGTATTGCGCGAGAAATACAGCCTGCCGGAGAAGCTCGATCTCCCTCGTGAACAGTTGAAAACCATCGGCGGCATCGCCGAAGCGCTACGGGAATACCTCTCCAAATCTGGCGCCCCACTCGAACCTTCCGTTAATCCCAACGGAGCGGGCGCGCGCGGTTCTAACGGAGCGGCGCCGGCTGGACAGGCTGCAGTTTCTCAATCGTCATTCGTGCAGAGTTTTGAGAGCGATCTCGTTGATGGCGGTCAGCACAAAGTAGGTTTGACTGCGGACCTCGAGTCGCAGGCAGCGGCCATCTATTCATACGAAAGACCCAACAGCAGGCCTTTCACAGGCAAGGTGCTCTTTGTTTCAGGATCGGGACGAGGGCTTGGCAAAGACGTTGCCACGTATCTCGCCGAGCTGGGCGCATCTGTGGTCATCAACTCATTCCACTCCCGGGCGAAAGGCGAACAGACCGCTCAAGAGATTAAAGATCTTGGCGGCGACGCTCACCACGTTTGGGGCTCGATGGCCAATTCCGAGCACGTCGACCGGGTGTTCGACGAGATCGAAGCACGCTTTGGTCATCTTGATTTTTTTATCGGCAACGCATCGAACGGCATGTTGGCCAGGCTCGAGGACATTACCGTCGAGCATTGGGAGAAGGCCTATCGGACCAATGTCATTGGTCTGCACCAGAGTGCGTTGCGCGCAGTACGACTCATGCGCCGTCGCGGCGGCGGCAAAATCATCACCCTGTCGTCACCTGCGGCACACGGCTACGTCGATTATTTCGGGTGCATGGGAACCGTGAAGGCGGCGGTTGAGTCGCTGACCCGGAGCATGGCGATCGAGTTTGCACCTTACAACATTCAGGTGAATTGCGTTTCGCCGGGACCTGTCTACGGCGAGCTGCTCAAGAAGTGGCCCGAAAGTGATCGCCTAGTCCGCCAATGGGAAAGCAACACCGCCTACGGCCGGCTTTGTGAGGCCCGTGACGTTTCGCACTTTATTGCTTATCTGCTCAGTGACCCGGTGAAGTTATTTACCGGCAGTGTCCTGGTCATGGACGGAGGGATCTCGTCCATGGGTTGGTAGAAACCCATTGTCGCCGGTAATGCCTGGGAAACCGCAACCCCTCGGTGCTTAAGCCGTATGAGTTTTACAAGTACATCAACCGTTCACGCGCCCGCTGTTGAGGGCTATGAGACGCGGCTGGATATTCCGTTCACCGTTCTCAACATCGCCTCGACGATTGCGGCTTGCGTGCTTCCGTTCTACTTCTACTCTCGTTCCTCGATCGTGGCGTTTCTGATTTTTTACACCATCACGGGTTTGGGATTGACGTTGGGCTATCATCGGCTGTTTGCCCATCGGGCCTACGAGGTACCCAAATGGCTCGAGCACCTGATCGCGATTTGCGGCTATCTGGCCATCCAGCGCGGCCCCATTTTTTGGGTGGCGATGCATCGTTTGCACCACCGGTACAGCGATATTCCCGGGCGCGATCCGCACACTCCGCGCGAGGGTTTGCTGCACGTTCATTTCGGGTGGCACCAGCGCCGTCGTCGTGACGTATGGGATCGAGAAATCTACAGCGAACTCACCCCGGACCTCAATGACGACCGTTTTTATCAATTCCTGGATCGCGAACCGTGGGACTATGTCACCTATCTCGGAATACTGTTTGGCTCGTATGTCTTAGGAGGGTTGATTGGCGGCTTCCAGCCGCCCGGTTTCCGGTTCGATTCGTACAATGCCGTGTGCTTCCTGGTCTGGACTGGATTGCTGAACCGAGTCGCCGCGTTGCATGCGTTTGGCTTCATCAACTCAGTATGCCATGCGGTGGGCACCCGACCATTCAAGACACATGGAGAAGACCGCTCCGTGAATAACGTTCTGGTCGCCCTCATCATTTTTGGGGAAGGGTGGCACAACAATCATCATGCTCATCAGAGGTCCGCTCGTCATGGTCTCCGCTGGTATCAATGGGATCCCGCCTGGTACGGCATCTGGCTGCTGAAGATGCTGGGACTGGCGAAAAAGGTCTACGTGCCGAGTCCGGAGACGGTCCGCCGGTCTGCTCGCTCAAGTAGTGGAGGAGTCTCCGTCGTCAATGTTGAGATGAGGCGGCGTGAAGATGGGAATGGAAGAGTTGACCGCGCAAGGAGTAGCGAACTGTTCTGACTACAGGTCCGGACAAATGGGATGTTGACAATCGCTAAGAGGAAATATTTTGTGGGGTCGATGCCTCGATAGGACATGCCGATGTTTGGTTCGCTAAAGAGATCGCTGCTCGCTATATCTCAGAAGGAGGCTTCCTTTGAACGGCGCGAATTTGATTGTGTGGACTCGATGGCTCGGGCCGGCCTTGAAGAAGTCCTTCGGGTGTTTATTTCAGGATATAACCTGACATTACAGTTCCAGGATTATGAGCTTCTCGCGCAGAGATTTGAAACTACCTTCGACAGACATCATGTCGGCTTTGCATATGAAGGCGCCGGCATGTGCTGTGCGTTGCTCGATTTGTTGGCGCCTCGCAGAACCAGCCGGTTGAGGGCGTTCACAGATACTGCGGGTCGCAAACATGATTACATCGCGACCGTCGGAGCCGGCTTCGCTGTGGCTCGGCTTCCTTACGGATTGCGAGTGCTGGATCGTTACTTTGAAAAGCTCGATCCCATGATTGGCTGGTGCGTTCTGGATGGCTACGGTTTTCATCAAGGTGTGTTTCACCACCGCGTATTCGTTGACGAATGTAAAGACCCTCCCAGGGCTTTGGCGGATTACGGCAAGCAACTATTTGATTCCGGCCTCGGGCGAAGTCTTTGGTGGGTTAAGGGCGCCTCTCCCGTGCTGATTCGTCAGAGCATTGATCGGTTTCCAGAGGCGAGGCGGAGCGAGATGTGGCACGGTGTCGGCGTGGCCTCCGCGTATGCCGGCGGAGTAGGGGAAGAGGTGCTGACGGAATTGTTGGAACTATCTGGAAATTATCGGACGGACTTTCTTTCCGGCATTCCGTTCGCGTCGCGAATGCGCCAAAGGGGTGAAAACGCTTCGCAGTCTACGGATGTGGCTTGCCGATTACTGTTGCAGATGACTGCTGATGAGGCAGCGGACTTGCTCGTGGGATATATGGATGAAATATCCGCACAGTGGACTGGCACACGAAAGGAACTGGGAAGAAAGGGCTACATGCTTGTCCGGGAGCGGGTGACCCAGGGATTTCAGTTTAGGGAGAAAGAGACGGCCCTCGCTTTTCAATAAGCCGAGGCGATCTTCGAGGTAACTTGCCATGGAAAATAAAGATGAGTACGACGTCATCATACTTGGTACGGGCATTGGCGGAACGATGCTGGGCGCTCTCCTGGCCCGGAACAAGCTCAGAGTATTGATGCTGGATTCCGAGACTCATCCCCGCTTTGCGATCGGCGAGGCGACAACTCCGGACACCAATTTCCGGCTCAAGCTGCTGGCTCTCAAATACGGCCTGCCGGAAATATCCTTTCTCAGCGCATTTCAGCCCCTTCGTGACTTCGTCAGTCCAGCCTGCGGAGTGAAGAGGGCGTTTAGTTTTCTCTACCAGAGGGAAGGCAAGGACCAGGTTGCCACCGAGACACATCAGTATCCGACTCTCGCTCCTCCGATGGGACCGGACTGCCATTTCTTCCGGCAGGATACAGACGCCTACATGATGTCTGTGGCTGTGAACTACGGAGCGAATGTCCGCCAAAAGACCCGCATTGCGGAAATAGACATTCAGGCAGATCACGTCACGCTAACGAGCGAAAAAGGAGAAGCGTTCAGAGGTAAGTATCTGGTTGACGGTACCGGCATGAAGTCGGTGCTGTCGCATAAATTCCACCTTCGTGATGACCCGGACAATTTCCGCACGAATACCAGGGCAATATTTACGCACATGGTCGGAGTCAAACTGTACGATCAGGTCGGGCCGTCACGGAAGAAACACGGCCTCAAGTATCCGCTTTCGCAAAGCACGCTCCACCATGTCTTCGAGGGCGGCTGGTTTTGGATCATTCCCTTTAACAATCATCAGGACAGCACGAACCCATTATGCAGCGTTGGGCTGGTGCTCAACCGGAGGGTCCATCCTGAAACGGGCATGGACGCGGAGGAGGAGTTCTGGTCTTACGTGAACAAGTTTCCCGATATGGTCAGGCAGTTCGAAGGCGCACAGGCGATTCGCGACTGGGTAAGCACGGGACGGCTCCAGTACGGAGCCAAAAGCATCTCGGGTCACCGTTACTGCTTGCTGTCGCATGCCGGCTTCTTTATCGATCCGCTGTACTCAACAGGTCTTGCTCTGACGACCGCGTGGGTTGACCTGCTGGGTGGCCAGTTGCTCAAAGCCTTCGAGTCTGGCGATTTCTCTGTGGAGAGCTTCGAACATCTGAATGTATTTTTCAGCAACAACATCGGGTATGCGGATGAAATGGTGAGCAGTTCCTTTGTGGCTTTTCGCGACTTTGATTTGTGGGATGCGTGGTTCCGGGTTTGGGTAGTCGCCCTTTTCATCGGTACGTCGCTCAACGCCAGTCTCTATTTGAGGTACCGGCAGACGAAAGACAGGCGAGTCCTTGATCAAACCGGAAAGGAGCCCTACTCAGTTCTGCTGGGCGGAAAGTTCCCCGAGTTTCAGAAGCTCTATCGTCAGGCGCTCGCTGAAATGGATCAGGTTCGCGACGGACAAGCGAGCCCCGCGGAGGCCGCCCAAAAGATACGTGGTTTATTCAAAGGGATAGAGTACCTGCCGACTTACTGGCACTGGCACGAAGCTTCGGTGCGGACGACGCCCGCCTTCACGATCTGGGGAATGACTAGGATGTACATTTGGTTTCTGTTGTTCGCTCCCCGCGCCGTGCGCAGGCTCCTGTTTGGCTGGCGGCCGCTCACCGCTTACAACTACGTGCTCGGGTCGATCTTGATTAACAACCGGGCTGCGAAACGTCGCAAACGAAGTTACATTCGTGACGTGTTCAAGGCCTGGAATCTTGACTGGCTGTCGGCAAAGTCTGGCGAGCCGAACGGTCATCGCCCGGCTTCGGATATGGTCGTCGCAAAGTCGCCGCCCAGGGAAATGAGCGAGACGCCCGTCAGCATTTCGGCAACGTTGCCGTAGTTTCTCAGACCGGAATGGTCCCGGGCGAACGGCCTCACCGTTGGATGTTGTTCGCCATTAGCAAAGGAGAGAACTGTCTTAGTTCTATCAGGAACGTATGGAGGAGTCGGCCGTAAGGCACTCTCATCCCCCATAGAAGTCAATGCGATGAATGGTAATCGCCTGACGAAAGGAGCGAAGAAACCGTGCGAATGACAAGGGCCAATTTTCGAAAGCTCACCGGGTTTATGTTTATCCTCACACCTGCATGGTTGTTCGTCAACTCCAGAGTCCTGGGAGCTGTCTCAGGGTTTCCCGACATACAATTTGCAGGCGTTGACACGTTGCTTACGCGAGTGCATGCGAGCGGAACGCTCGGAGTGATTGTCTGGTACATCTACATCATCCCGGGCATTTTTTATATTGCCTCGACCGTCATGCTTCACAAGGTGCTTGAGCCGGAAAGGATTCCGTGGTTCGGCGTGGCCACGACGATGGGAGTCGTTGCGTGGGCGATCCAGTTCTTCGGATTGGTTCGTTGGATTTTCGTGTACCCGTACCTCGCGAACGTGTGGGTTGAGACGAGCGATCCCAGGACCAAAGAGACTGTGACGATCATCTTTAACACGATCAATAACTATGCGGGGTTTGCGCTGGGACAGACGATCGGCATTCATTTGACTGCCCTGTGGCTTCTGCTGGTCGGAATTGCCATCAAGAAGTCGCCGCTGTTCAAACCATGGATGGGGTATGTTGCGATCCTGGCGGGCATCGGCATATCCATTGGGAATTTTGGCGCGTTGGGCAGCGTTGTCCCAGCGATTAACATAAGGACTTTTTTCAGCGTGGCAGGGGTCTTTTGGTATATCTCCTTCACGTGGATGTTCATTCTCGGGCTCGTCATGATGGCTTCACGTGCCGATGTTTATGACGAGCTGGTTCCACCGGACACTCTCTAGGTGCCTTGTCGAGGAAGGAGCCTCAAGCAATGTACACGCTCAATATTTCGAAGTTGGGGAGACAGCTATCAGTGCATCGCCGAGCTCTGCACTGCCGACAGCTCCGCGAACTGCAACACTCTCAAAGTAGGAGGGCCTAATCGATGGTAAACAGATGGTTACTGATCGCTGCGTTGGTCGCCTTTGTGGCGATGACACTGCACGTCTACACCTTCGAAGTGTGGATCTGGCCTAATCTCGGGTACGAGTGCTTCCCCGTCATTCCATTCGGCGGGCCGAAGGTTGTGAGGGGCTTTTACCGGACCGTGTGGCACTTCTTCACCGTCAACCTGCTGGTTACCATCATTGCCTGTCTCCTGGTGGGCATCGGTACGCTGGTCCCGTATGGCATGGTTCTGATCTACTTTCTCCTCTTCTTCTGGATTCTCATATTGGTCGAGATCTGGTTCATGGGGGCAATGCTTTTGGAACCCCACCAGTCTTACATCAGGACTATGTTGAGAGAGTTCCAGTGGGTTTTTGTGTTGCTGATCATCGTCTTCATGTATCTCGGCACCAAGTATCAGGTCTAGGGGGCGCGCATCAACATGGCGGCGGCGGAAGAGAATAACCGAGTGGCGGTTATCTCAGCTCGGGAGGTGACGCATGAGAACATTATTTGCCTGGATCGATTCGCTGATTAACAGATTGGTGACTAACCTCACGCTGTGGATTGTCGGCGCTGTAGTTGTTCTCATTGTCGCCGGCTACGTCGCCTACTCGGCGGTGTTCATACGCCTGCCACAACCGCCCGTCTATGCGAGCTACGTGGTGCTTGAACCCCAACGCAAGGGTGACAAGTACGAGCCTCAGGGACCCTGTCCGACGCCCGAGCCGGCTAAACCAAAAACCTATGCGACGCCCGAGCCGGCGAAAGCTGCGCCCGCTCCGACCGCCGCGGTGGTTAAGCCTTCACCTGGTGCGACGGCCACAGTGGCTAAGCCTTCACCTGCTCCGACGGCCGAGGCGACTGCTTATCTCCAGGATCAGCAGCCTCTACCTAAGCCTTGTCCGAGGACCGATCACCAACTGGACGAATGGAGTCCCGAGCAGCGCGAACGCTATTACCAGACCAGTCAAGGGAGCCTGGTACTTCCTTACAAGTGGTTTCGTGCGCTTGAGTGGCGCACCAGTAATGAACTCTTTTCATCGCCGGCGATCCAGGCCCGATACGGCCTGCTACCAGACAACGATCCAAAGTACAACAAAGATCAGATGCCTGTCGGACTCGTTAAGAACATATTGCGCGACGAGTATGTCGATAACCTTGGAGACGGGGAGAAGGAGTGGGCGAGTATTTCCTGCGCCGCCTGCCATACGGGCCAGCTTACCTACAAAGGCACGGCGATGCGGATCGATGGCGGCCAGAGCTTCTGGAATTTTGATAAATGGTCCGGCGACATGATTTTTTCACTGGTGTTGACTTCGATGGTGCCGTCGAAGTTCGAGCGCTTCTGCAGTCGCGTGAATGAGCTGGGTGACAACGGACAATGTTCAGCGAGCGCAAAGGAGGATTTGCGCAAGAGACTGAATGTCTATTTGCATGCCGATCTGGCCACCGCGGGGCTTGTCGCACTTATCAGGAAAACCTATCCCACCACGGAAGGCTTCACCCGTACGTCGGCGCTGGGCCGCGGCGTGAACGGGGAATTTGGCCCCCTGGATAGCTGCAAGGGTAAGGGCCCTCTCGCGCGTGACTGCTATCGGAACGTATTTATGAGCACCGGGCCGGTGAGTTTCCCGCCGCTGTGGTACACGCACGAATACGATTGGGTTCAGTCTTCTACCTCGATCAGTCAACCTCTTGGCCGCAACGTGACGGAAGCCTGGGGTGTAAACGTGAGGGTTGAACTCCATGATCCATACAAGCGCTTCGCATCGACAGCCAATATTGAAGATATGTTTTGGATGGAGACGTTGATCTCTATCCTGCAAGCTCCCAAGTGGCCGGTCGATCTCCTTCGTGACGAGGGCAAGATCGATCCTGAGCGCGTCAAGCGTGGCCGCTATCTGTATGAGGAAGCAATTTGGAACAAGGCGCTGCCGGCCGAGCAGATGGAGTTGCCGCCGGATCCGTCAGGTTTCGTCCAGGGGCCGAACAAAACCCGATTGCAGAAGGGCTATTGCTCTCGTTGTCATGCTCCCGCGTTCCAGAGAGAGCCGTCCTACCCGATTCAGGACGCCAGTCCAAACCGTTACAAATTCTTCCAATTGCCGCTTTATCGCATGGACATGATGGGCACCGATCCTGACGATGCAAAGCAGTTTAGTGAGCGCCTGATCTATCCCGGCCCCCTTTTGGATGATCGAACATTCCCCAAGTCGACGTTAGACAGTAAGGGCAGGGCCGGTGTCGGAACAATGCTGACCTTTTCGATTAATGGAATTCTGAATAAGTGGTTTACTGATCAGGGGATTGATCAGGACCAGCAGTGCAAGGAGATCCTGCAGGGACATCGTCCGAACATATTCCGGGCGCCGGTGGCCTATCCCGCACGGCCCCTCGACGGTTATTGGGCCACTGGCCCCTTCCTTCACAACGGATCAGTGCGGACTATGGACGAGCTCTTGTCGCCGGCCGAAGAACGGGCCAAGTGGTTCTGGATCGGATCGCGAGAGTTTGATCCGGTTCATCTGGGCTTCAGGAACGACCCGGTCGAAGGAGCTTTTGTGTATGACACTTCCGAGAAGGGCAATTCCAATCTCGGCCATGAATTCCGTGAAGCTCCGCGGGGTACGCCGGGAGTAATTGGGCCACTGCTTACTGCAGAGCAGCGGCTAGACATTATTGAGTACCTGAAAGTACTTCGGTCCGTTCAAGAATTACTCGATTCGGATCCGGCAACACAGAATCGACTGGCGCTGCGTAATAAGCTGCTCGATGCTTTGTCTCCTTTCTATGAAGACAATGTCGGGTGGTGGTTTTACGGATTAAATAAGCCCAAGGAAAAAGAGACTAGTTACAGCATGGAGAAGTTTTGCAAAGCCGTCAAAGGAGTGGAATATCCGGGCGGGCCTAACCAGGCCTATGCGCCTGCTATCTCGGCATCGCCATACGCTACGCCCGCGAAAGGTAAGTAGTAGAAATTCATTAGTTGTATGACCTTTACCAGCACATCAACGCTTCGCACCGTCGACATAAATTGCGCGACGCTCGGGTGTTATCCATTCTACTGGCGCTTGCCTTGGGACATGTTCCTCGGGCTTGGATCCTCCGCTTTTTGCTCCCCGAGAAAGGCCGGGTGATGTGCCCATGAAATGGATCGAGTCGGGCCCGATACGAATGCGCCCCATAAACTTACGCCGGATAGGGAAGGGACACAGACTGCGACTCGCCTTTGTGGAGATGGAAACTGACTGTGAGGAAACCAGATACCTGTTCTCGACTTGGGAGCGAGATTCTGAGGACGCTAAACCGAGCGCGTTACTACTCAAAGAGCTGGAAGAAACTAACAACTGGGCGCGATTGATTTTGCAACTGTACTTCGCATGGTTTGGTTTGCAATTCACGGTTAACGGCATCGCCATAGGCTGGCTTCTTACCGGCAAGGGATCCATGCCCTGGTTCGCGAGCCTGATCTTCCTGCTGTTCATTGGATGGAATCTGATGGGCACGATCGGGACTGTGATGGTTTACAAAGGCTTAGTCGAGGGCGATCTGCGGATGCAGGAAGTGATTGAGACAGTGGCTCAGCTCCAGGTAAACGACCGAGATTCCCGGCCAACGCCGCGATCCCCCATGCCTCGAAGACCAATCGGCATTGTGTTCGGCTTTTGTGTTGTCACTATGTTCATCTCGCTGGCCTTTTGGATCGTTTTATTCGTCGCGGGCCGCTGATTAGTTGCACGGAGTTTCAGCGCTAAGGTGCCGCGTTCGAAGGTCTGCCAAACCACGCAACAGGAGCATGTAGGAATGCGATGCAATCAGGAAGTCTGGCGGAATTGGGAAGGGAATCAGGAATGCGTGGCAGAAGTTTGCTACGCAACGAATCTGGACGACTTGAAAACGATCATCAGGAAAGCGACTACGGAGGGCAAGAGCATTCGCTTCGCGGGAGGAGGCAGTGGTAGCGCGGGCGCAGCCTCCTACTCAGTAAGTCCGGTTGTCAAAAATGAAGGCGGAATCATCGTCAAGCTTAAGAACCTGAATAGGGGACATGTCCACGACGACAACAGTGGCAAGGTGACGGTCGAGGCGGGCATGACGATCGCGGAGTTGGAAGAACTGGTCGCGAAGCATCACCTGAGCTTCGAAGCGATGCTGGTGCCCCCGTTTGTTGAAGTAGGTGGAGCCGTGGCCCTGGGCTGCCACGGTTCGGGCTTCAATCACGGAACTCTTTCGGACGAGGTCGTCAGCATGGACCTGGTCACGGCCGATGGGAGTGTCAGGACGATCTCGCAGGAAACCGACCCTGAGCTGATGAGGGCAGCACGAGTCAGCCTGGGAGCGCTGGGGATGATCCACACCGTTACGTTTCAATGCGTGAAGGAATTCAAGCTGCAAGCGGTCGATGAAAAAGCGGAAATGAAGCCGACCATCGATAACATCAAGGATCTCGTGGAAGGGCATGACTATGCGGAAGTCTTTTGGGCGCCCTTCTCGCGGAACGTATTGGTGAAGAAATGGGACAAGGTTTCCTGGGAGACACCGAATCGCAACGGCCCGTCTGCCTGGAGTGATTTTATGGAGTGGGGCCAAACAAAGTTTGGGACATTAGGGCTGATGCCACTACCGTACTTCCCAAGAATGACTCCCATATTTACTAACATGTTCATGTTGCTACAGAAAAATAAGACTGTGGTTGCACCTGCCCACAAGGTTTTTCACTATCAAAGACACTTTCCCAGAAAACTATGGGACGTTTCCTACGGCTTCGAAGTCGGGAGTGACTTTAAAACGTTCCAGAACGTATGGAAATTTATCACGGATAAGGTCTGTGAGTATGCGAAGCCGAAAGCCAGCTGTACGTCTGCCTGGCCCTTCTCCTATGAAAGCTCAGGGATATTCCCGCAGAACTTTGTAATGCACGCCCGCTTCATAAAGAACAGCAACGCTTATCTGGCGCCGTCTTTTGGCAACGCCCACACTTGTATGTTGCAACTGATAACTTATTTTGGAACGAATTGTGAGCAATATTTCGGGGAGGTAGAGGCCCATCTGCTTTCAATCGGTGGCCGGCCTCATTGGGGCAAGACCTATGACACTGAGATCGACTTCGGGAAGCTCTATGGTGAGAACATGCAAAAGTTCAACGCGATACGCCAACAGATGGATCCGCAGGGAATATTCTTGAATGACTTTACCCGTAGAGTTTTCGCCGCATAAGCGAGCGACGCGCCGAATCATTGATAGGAACAAAAAGCGTAAATAGCGCATCGACTCATTACATTCCTCGTTCACGGTTTGTGTTTGGAGGAGACATGAAGAACAACGCGACACTGGAACTATACAAAGAGTATCCCGAGCCCGATCGAGAGGCGGCGACTGCCCAAAAAATTATCAACCTTATGGAAACCCAGATGGTGAAGAACTATAGGGGCGGGAGAATGTTGCGCGACGTTCACTCTAAAGGCCATGGGTGCGTTAAGGCGAAGTTTACTGTCCGGCCCGACTTGCCTGATGAATTGCGGGTAGGCGTTTTCAAAGAACCCAGAACCTTTGATGCCGTGATCCGGTATTCGAACACCGGCGCCCTCGCGCCCATCGGTGGGGTTGCGACAGACATAACCAGAGATGCGCGCGGTATGGCGATCAAGCTGGTCGGAGTGACAGGCGAGAAAATATTGGAGGACGAAAGAGAGGCGGACACTCAGGACTTTCTGATGTTTACTCCAAACAACTTTTTTGCCGCCGGCCCTGATGGGTTTTTCGATTTGACGGTGGCATTGACGACCAACACGTTAGTCTTCGCCTGGTTTCTGATCACTCACCCTTCCATGACCCTCGTTTTGGCCGGTTCTCTTAAGAAGGTCCCCAATCTTTTTGAGCTCCAATACTTTAGTGCCGTTCCTTATCAATTCGGGTCTAAAGCTGTGAAATTCTCAGCCAAACCTGTCTTTGCCAGGCAGAGCGAGATGCCCAACCGACCCAGCGATAACTACTTGCGGGAGCGGATGCAGGAACAGTTGGCGAAGGAAGAGGTCAGCTTTGATTTCATGATCCAGTTTCAGAAAGATCCCTATGCGATGCCGATAGAAAATGCCCTCGTGCCTTGGGATGAAGAGGTCTCTCCATTTCTAAAAGTTGCAACGGTCACAATTCCGCGCCAAAGTTTTGCCTCGGCTAAGCAGTTGGAGGATTGCGATAATCTTTCCTTTACGCCTTGGCATAGCCTTCCGGAACACCGGCCCCTGGGTAGCATTAGCCGGGTTCGGCGCCTCGTCTACCAGGAGATTTCCAGGTTTCGGCACCAGCGAAACGACGTCCCTCGCGAAGAGCCAACCGTCGATACCCTGGACTCTGAAGGCATTTGATTTCAGGTTGCAAAGGTTTGCGATGGAACTAACAGGATAAGAAGATTGTGAGCTGGCTGGAAGGTGGACACTTCAAGAAGATTGGCGCTGGTTTTCTGCTCCTGTTATCGGGTGTTCTCGCGGTCGTCTATCGACATCACTTTTCCCAGGGGCCGGAACCTCCCAAATTTTCCGAGGTGCTCTATTTGAACAACGACGTGTGGACAGAGAATGAACGCCAGCGCTATTACCATCTTTCACAGGGCTCGCAGATCATGCCATATGACTGGTTTGTGGCGCTGGAACAGGGAGATACATCCGAGTTCTTTATCGCTGATGACAACATGACAAAGTTTCGCTTCATTCCGGATCCAAATCCGATCAGCAATCCGGATCGGTTGCCAATCGGGTTTGCCAAAGACGACCCCGACCCAGTCACTGGAGTGGTGAATGTCGGATTGACCTGTGCCGCTTGCCATACGGCCCAGATTACCTACAAGGGAATGGGCATGCGCATCGATGGCGCCCCGGGAATGATAAATCTCGACCCGTTTCTCGAAAGTGTGGTGGCCAGTCTGGGAATCACTTCACTCTCAGACTCCACTCCCAAATTCGAACGCTTCGCCAGAAGGGTGCTGAAGGACAATTACAATCGCGACAATGCTAAGAAGCTTATAGACGACGTCAGGACGTATCTGAATAAACTGCTCAAGGAGAAGCTGGAAGAGAAAAAAAGCAACGACTCGCGTGGTCAAACTGCGACGGCGGCAGGTTTTGGCAGGCTTGATGGATTGGGCTCCGGCGGCAACCGTCTATACCGTCTGCTCGGTATTCAGAATCTCCGAACTTTAAACGCTCCCGTTAGAGCTTTACCGCTTTGGTACACGCACGAGTATAACTGGCTGCAGACGAACGGATCGATGCGGCAGCCCATGGCTCGCAACATCATTCAGGCACTCACAGTCAATGCAACTGTGTTATTCCCCGGGGATCCGGTTGGGAATGATCGCTACGTCTCCAGCGTCAGACTGAAGAACATGTTTGAGATGGAGTCGATGCTGCAGAAGCTTAAGGCGCCGCTTTGGCCAGAGCAGGTTCTGGGCAAGATCGAGCTGGAAGCGGCAAAGCGTGGCGAGGCGATTTACAAAAAGCAGTGCGCTTTTTGCCACGATCCGGTAAAAGAAAATCAGCCGCAGCCAGACGATGCAGTTGCCGTAAAAAACACCAAAACCTATTTCGTCCTGCGATTGTTTCCGGTAGACAAAATCAAAACCGATCCCACCGACGCCACCAATTTTGCCGAACGCACGGTGGACGCTTCCAGCATCAACATGGGCAACAAGGTGCCGGGCGCCGAGATCATTTCAATGGTCCTGTCGGGCATCATCAAGCGCCAGTACGATGACATGAAAATTCCACTCAACCAGCAGGAGGAGTGGAACGGCTATCGCGACAATCTTCTGCGGGCGTGTAAAGGCTATATGGCGCGCCCGTTGGCCGGCGCCTGGGCCGACGCGCCTTATCTGCACAACGGTTCTGTTCCTTCTCTATATCAGCTGCTGCGTCCGCCGGCTGAACGGGACAGGGTTTTCTTCACGGGCAACGTAGAATTTGATCCTGTTAACGTCGGATACGTGAGCACAGAAATGAGCGGTGGGTTCAAATTCGACACCTCAATCACGGGCAACTCAAATGCGGGCCACCAATACGGCACCTCGCTTAAACACGAGGAGCGCATGGATCTGATTGAGTATTTGAAGGGCTTAAGGTTTCCCGACAAAGACTATGGACTGGTTGAGCCGCAGGCGCGGTGCTCGTAACTGCGTCAGAGGACGCAAGGCAGTCAAGCCTGCCGAGTAGTCTGGAGCGAATGATGACCCACGCCGGAAAGAGTTCATTGGCTTATGGAATCTACGCGCTGGTTTTGGGCGGCGTTTTCTTAGTGAAGCCCTATGTCATATTGGGTGACTATGGAATGCCTCGCGGTTGCGAGCCTTGGATTCGGATATTAGGGATGTTCATATTTGTGTTGGGGGAGTATTACGTCGGGGCAGCTCGTAGGGACTTGGTTGAGTACTTCGAATTGAGTGTGTTTGGGCGCTACAACGTAGCGGTGTTCATGACCATTTTTGTTTTGCTGGGATTCGTTCCCAAAGTTTTCATTGTTATGGGCTTCATCGACCTGTTAGCCGCGACATGGACACTGGTAGCCTTGCGATTTGATAGGAATAGCGCGCGACAGAGGTTATAGAACTGACAAGGAGGAAGCGTGAATCCAGACAAAAAAATTCGGCAGCGAAAGCAAAACCTTCAGGTCGTGCTCGCAGTTGTCGGCGTGGTGGGAGTGCTCGCAGTTCTCGCCCGACTTCCCCAGCCGTCAGCGGCTGAGGCAGCGAGCCTCTCCACGCACTTTCATTTTGCGTGGCAGAAACTCCCGCCGGTCCCCATTCCTGAAGGGGTCGTCTACCCTGTGAACAAAACCGCAGCGCACATGCAGTTCTACTTTTACCAGGTGGGCGAGTCTGCCGCGCTCGGCGACCTCGACGGCGACGGACTGCCGAACGATCTGTGCCTCACCGATGTCCGTGCAAAGACCGCGATGGTCCGACCCGTGCCGAATACCGGCGACCGCTACGCGCCGTTCGCGCTTGATTTTGGAAAGCTCTTTGACCGAGTGACAGAGTATCCGTCTGTCTGTCGCATAGCCGACATGAACGAGGACGGCCTCGCCGATATATTCGTCGCCTTCTATGGCCGCCCCCCACTCCTGTTGCTGCGCCGCGCAACTCCCGATCTAAAGCCGCGGGCTCCACTCTCGATGGCCTCGTTCACAGTTGCCGAGCTGGTCCCCGGCCTGGCCCAGCGCTGGTGGACAGGAACCACGACATTTGCGGACATCGACGGCGACGGCCACCAGGACATCGTGATCGGTAACTACTATCCAGATGGCGCCGAACTAACCAGTGGCGCCACTCCGTTTGAGATGAACGCTGACTTCTCTCGGGCGCGAAACGGCGGCAAGAACCGAATCTTCCTTTACGTCCGCAGCGAGTCGGGCGCGGCGCCAACTGTGGTCTACCGCGATGCCGGCGACGTGTTCCCGAATAATGGAGCGTATGCGTGGACGCTGGCGGTCGGTGCGGCCGACCTTGATCGCGACGGGCTCTCTGACCTATACATCGCCAACGACTTCGGGCCCGACCAACTCTTGTGGAACCGTTCGCAACCTGGCGCGGTCAAGTTTCAAGAGCTTTATGGTGAGAAGGGTTTCTTCCGTCCCACGTCGATGGTCATCGGGCACGACTCCTTCAAGGGCATGTCCATCGACTTCGGTGACGTCAACAACGATGGCATTTTTGACATGACAGTCAGCAACATCGGCTCCCCTTTCGCGCTTCAGGAGGCGCACTTCCTCTGGACCAGCACCGGGAAAACGGATCGGATTGCAAAGGGGATTGCGCCGTGGGTTGATCGCGCCGACGACGCCGGGGTCGCACACAGCGCCTGGGCCTGGGATTCGAAGTTCGAGGACTTCGACAACGACGGCGTGCTCGAACTGGTTCAGGCCACCGGCCTGGTCAAAGGCACTGAGAACCGCTGGCCCGACTTCGCGCAGGTCGGCGGCGCCAACGATGTATTAGTCAAATATCAAGCGAGCTGGCCAAGGTTTCTTGAAGGCTCGGACGTGGACGGCTCGTATCCGAATCCGTTCTGGATCCTCGGCAGCAAC
>Ga0137404_10000165_pt1 | contig 42344 bp, 48 predicted proteins | sample CZOMad2_1_16fung_FD_108285 | JGI IMG/M metagenome (GOLD analysis project Ga0137404, IMG submission 108285) | Vadose zone soil fungal communities from Angelo Coast Range Reserve, California, USA - CZOMad2_1_16fungal (Illumina Assembly) | ecosystem: Environmental > Terrestrial > Soil > Vadose... | reverse complement strand
CTGCTGCCTGAATGCGATGCCAGCCGCGTTTCTGGCGCAGGTGTTCGCGCAGTAGTTGACCGGAGTTGGGATCAAGCAGCCGAACGTTCAGTCCATCCCATTGCACCTGCAGTCGGCGTCCGATCCAACCGGGAGGCGCACTGTAATAAGCCGCCTCTACTTCCACACAACCGTCCAGGTGCACTACACGCTGACCGTACTGGTAAAAGCGGAAAGGCTCGAGTGGCAATGGCAACAAGTGGGGCTTCTCTTCAGCAAACATGGCAGCCACCTGTCGTTTGGTGGTGCCGTGAATGCGGGTGTCGGCCCAGCGCGTCTCCCAACGATCGAGGTAAGCTTGTGCTTCTTCCAAACTCTCAAAGCGTTGGCCTTTGAGTGGTGTTTTCTGCGCATGGCCCACCCCCGCTTCAACCTTACCTTTTCGATCTGGATCTCTCACCCGGCAAGGCAGCGCTACAGTGCCATAGTGGGCCAACAGATCGCGGTAGAGGGGATTGAGGGTGGGCTCGTAGATGTCCGGTGTGAGTACTCCTTCACGCAAATTGTCGAGTACGACGACGCGCACGCTGCCACCCAACCGGCGGAACGCTTTCTCATGTAGCTCGGCCCAGGTGCGCGAGTTGGAGCGGAAGACTAAAAGCCGTACTGCTTTGCGACTGAAGCCAAGGGTCATGACAAAGAGTCGCGGGCGTCGATACTTGCCAGTTTGTGGATCGCGCACCAATGGGCCAGTGCCGTAATCCACCTGCGCTTCTTCGCCAGGCTCGGTAATGATCACCGCACGCGCTTGCGGCACCATGCTCGGTTGCAGTTTGTTAACGAAACGCTTGACGCTCTGGTAGCTGTGCGCAAAGCCATGCTCGGTCACCAGGTCCTGCCAGATGGCCATCGCATTGCGGCCACGCTGCAAGCCTGACTCGATGAAGTCGCGATACGGCTCACAGTTGCTGAGAGTACGAGCTTTCTTGGTGTTCGTTGAGGCTTTCGAGAGGGGTTCGGTGAGGGCAGAGTCGGTGGTCACCTCATTGGCCGCTTTTGAAAGTTCGCTCTCGTTAGCTGCCTGATTACCCCGTTTTGCTGGGGTAGAGTCGGTGGTCACTTCTATGGCCGGTTTTGCCGCTCGACCCCAGCGACCTGGCCGTCGCACACTGATCCCGGCGGCCTTTAGATATGCGCCTGCTGTTTCGCGGCGCACACCGGTGGCTTGCTCGATCTTTCGCAAGGACCAGCCTAGTCGGCCTAAGGCTATTATTTGTTGTCGTTTATCGTCGCTCAATACGTTGCTCATGGCGCCGGAGGGTACTAGCCCTCCCAGCGACGTCAACGTCCCTGGCGACTACTTCTCATTGGCCGGTTTTGAGGTGACCACGTATGGCCGCTTTTGGGTGACCCCCGAGGACTATAGAGACAAACTTAAAACTCTACTAACCGGTTCACGATGCTCAGAAATTGAAACGCCTGATGAATGTTTGGTGGTCACTCTTAAGAACGACATTAAGGCAATAAGACTCTACCGCTTTCATTCCGAGCGCGAGAGTTACTTAGTTTTCGCTGCGGGATATCTGATTGAGTTCTCCATTGATCTGTTCGGCATATGCAGCGATCAGTTCACAAATGCAGCGGCTATCAACTCCTGCATAACAACCCTAAAGCACAATAATCCTCCGAGGACTGACCAGCTCAAAGAAATTGAGGGCTTTGAGAATATGGTTGAAACTATCGGCATTTCATATCCCAAAACATAATTGTGATCCTACGTTTCAGCGGCAACCTCTTTCTCCAGTTCCCAGTTGTTCTGGATCCAGACTAGGGTGCAGATCACTGAGATCTACTTTGCCTTCTTGGGGTATGGTAGGAATAGTAGCAGAGAAAGTACAGTCGCTTGACGGTCTTTGCAACGGGTCTATACTGCCCTATGACCATGCAAGATAACGGATTTTTTTCAAGCACAGTCAGCTAATCAACAAACCTTACCTAATGACCAGTCAATTAGCTCGTCAACAAGCCGCCAAGACTTTGCCGCCCAACCTTGAGAGGCCAGTCCAAAGCTAGGCTTTCGGTTTTTGATTGACTTCGGTAGAGGTAGGAATTAAAGCACAGCGATTTACCCTATGACTCGGATTCTTTTTCAGTAACATCCAATCCTAATACTGAAGGTACTTTTGCTGAGGGTTTCTCTGCCCCAAGCATTCGCCGGCAATGTGGGAGCACTCGACCTTCGATCCAAAGACGAGCATGGCTTACGTGTTCCCCTAAGATCCCAAGCATTTCCAAAAGTACAAATATGACGAGGGCGATGCCCACGCTTATCCCGATAATGCCTCCGCTTATCGAGCGTTCAATAATGAGGGCTATGGCCCCGACAATAACTGGTAGCGAACTGATCGCCGCGGCAACCCAGCCGATTATCCTGGCAAGAAGGGTGGCGTTTCCTTCGATTGTTATTTTTAATTGCCGATTGTCTTCGGCCGTCGCCCGCTCTCGCGCCTCGGCTTCAGAGAGTAACCGGCGCGCCTCGGTTTCCAAATCTATCAGGCGCGTATCAGCTGCGGAAACCTGCGAATCAGCTTGGGCTTTATATTCTCCGATGAGGCGCTTTGACTCCTCCTCATAACTTGACCGTACCCGACTGACTACTTCGTCCAATGTCGTCACGTCAACAATTTCGTTATCGTCCGTTGTTGCGTCCACACTAGAAAGTAAATCATCAGTCATTTCAGAAACGACTATTGCTACCGCTTCGTCGGAAGTGATGACCTTACTTTTCTCAAGAGAATTTAGGTGCTGAATAAAGCGATCCCACGTCTTACGCGAAGGCTGTAAGGCCGCGCTACAGAGTGCGATCAATTCGTGAGCCTTCAAATCTACCGCTAAAGCCGGCCTTCGTAGCCAAATCAAGTTTGACAATGCCCTTATATGGACAACCGGCCCGATACCACCTTCGCCCTGTTCGGCAAACCAATCTTGAACCGTTGTCAGCACGCTGCCGCTCGACGTTGCGAAAATCACCCTAACGTGACTGAGTGACGCTGATCGTTGACCCTTGCGCAAAGTGAGAATCGCAGCGGCGCAATCCACATCGTGGACAACGCGCGGTGCCTCTAGGTCGTGGGTTTGATCGTCTGCTAAAGCCTCAGCCAATTTCTTTTCGTCCAGGGTGTACTTTGGGAGGTGCTTTGGGGTTGGCGCGACTTGAATTCCCAGTTTTGCTAATTCCTGAGGAAGTAAAGCGGCCATTTGCCGCATATCAGCCGGTCCATAGTGCTCAATCAGGAAATATCTCGTCATCGGTGTGGGCCATAATTCCTTAGCTCCCTGTGTCGTCCCCAATTTATTTTCGTAAACTCGTAGAACACCACGACACTCAAATACTGTCTTATCAAAGGCTAAACACTGGACTCCCGTATTTCTCAATAACTGAAGGGTCTCGCGGGCCAACGTCGCAGCCGCATCACCTTCGTACCCTAATAACTGAAAGAGAATTCGTGAATCGAAAAAAACACGCAGGCCAGTTAAGTGTTTGGCAGGTGCCGTAACGTCCTTCAGGAACGCTGCGTTGTAGACAACTAAACCTTCTAAGATGGTCTGAAGCGTGTGAGAAAGCTTATCCCCTGCGACCATCACTTTTTGCGCAAATGCAGCGACCAGCCGCGTTTCACTTGCTTTGAGTTTAGGTTGCCTCGACGTGATATCGTCGGCACCTAATAGAATGCCAACCTCGTTATCCTCAAGGAACTCAAATATCAATCGTAATGCCTCATCCTCGGAAGGTATCAGGTGACCCGTCTCAGCGGCATACTGCTGAAAGTTTTTAGCTAAACTGGATTGCTCGGCCTCGATACTCAGTTTCTTAGCTTGAAGATCCGCGCCGACAACACCTGTTTTCTGCCGGATATACCGACCAGCATCTTTCTTAATAATTTTTTTCTGTGCTGCTCGATTTAAGAGAGTAACCAAAGTATGTTGCGGCATTGCAAGTCCATGCCGCTGACTAAGAAATTGTTGAACGTCTCGACAGGTAAAAGTATTAGATGGCAAGGCAGAAATCGTGTCAGTCACTAACGGCATAAACATGTCTATATGATCGACTCCTAGGTCGAATCGCGCCTTTAAGAATGCAACGGTAGCCAAACCTCGTGGCACCGATCGAGGAGCGGTTGTGGGAGTTGCGTCTGACATGCTTGTCTATAGTCGAAGGTAAATTGGCGGATAAGACGTTTGACGATATTCGGAAACGTCTGTGTGGTCAACAGGTAGCCGAAAATGTCGCCTTCCATCTAAAAAGGCGCATTCCCCAATTGCCAGTGAGCCATACCTCGCAAATTCCAAGCCGTGGATAAGCAATATTGCTGTCGCGTTTTTTAAAAATACAACGATAGATACAATTCTCTAATCATTAACGGTCCTCACAAATGAAGCTCATGTATCGGAGCTGCCTCTGTTCCTTAGAGAATTTTCCAGAGCGTTCGGAGGGCGCCTGGATTATTGGCTGCTCTATTTGCGGAGCGAAGAATATTTGTTGTGGCCACGAAGGAGGTATTGGGCTGAAGGACAACTCCATGCCTTATCAATTCAAGCGTGAAAGTTCACCTCGCCGGCAGCTCGGTAAACATCATCTCCATCCGCTGTAACGTTTTTCCGATCTCCGGTCCGGCTGCCTCTAATTCTCGTGCAGCCGCCTCGTCGAAGTCTCGTTCCAACATCTGTAACATCGTCGGCAGCAAATAATCCAGAGACTTTCCAAACCCTTGACGTCGCAACGCCACGTCGACCCAAACCATCATCCGCCCAAAATTGAAAATCACCGCCATGTCAGACGGAGACAAGCGCCACGCCTCAGGCAGAAAAGGAGTCAGTAAATCAACCATGCGTTTGAATATTTGCAGCATCTGCCTTCCCAGACGCAGATCCCGCTGGACCAACTCCAACTCCTCATCAGTGCATGCCTCCATTGCCCATGCCAACTGCGGCAACGATAAATAACGATTAATAAATGAAGCATTCGTAAACAGTTCAGTTTTACCTTGAGGAGTCTCAGGGTTTATCGCTAGGCCATCGCCAAGCATTGTCCCGCATCGTTCAGCGAACAATTGTTCCCATTCCCGGAGATCTTTAACACCGTCTTGGTACGGCTGATCCCAAAACTTGTAGTCTGGATTGACTACCACATTTAATAGAGCCGCCAAGGTGGTGTCGGGCACATCCAGGACGGGCAGCTTGCCCTCGATCAGGGGGCGAATCTCAAATACCTGATCGTCAATATCATCCTCGATACTCGTGCGCCCATCCGGCTCAACTTCAACTTCAAAGTCTACCGTCGTCGTCAGTAACGGCTGCAGCAACGCAGGGCGCACTCGCCCCAACGGCACTTCGAATCCCATCTCCCATAGGGGCAGGTACAGCTCGTCAAGCCGCCGGTAAGCCTTCAAAAGATCCATTACCCAAACCGCTTGTTCAATCACCTGAATTGGGTTGGTCCATGCACACCGTTCCCGACCTGCAGCTCGACCCTGACCACTTCCACCACTGCTGAACTGGGGCAACAGCTCGAGCTTTCGCCACGCAGCGATCCGGGTCTCTGAAGCATCGCTGAATCCCAGCTCACGCAGCTCCGCCACCAGCTCCGCCTGCGTTAAAGTCTGACTATTCGCTCGCATCTCTACACCTCCATTAACTCAACTCACCACTTAATACTTCTGCGAATCAGCGTCTGGCCCGGTGGAATGACAACTTGCTTTGTTCGAGAAGAGCTTAGCATGACCCGTCTTCTCAACCAGTCATCCTCACGTCAAGTTGTAAAAAGCGTCTGCGAAGTCACTCACAACTCGCGTTTTCAGTCCGATCCGCCACTGACCGATTTCGCTTGACAACATCGTCATTTTTGACGATGTTAAGGGGCCTTCGCCTTTTATCCACTTCGGTCCTGAAAGAGGCAAATGACCAAGAGATTTAAACCGTTGGCCCACTACCCTGGAGGAAAGGGAAGTGTTGGCGTCTATCAAAACATAATCAACCGTATGCCGCCGCACGACCTCTATATCGAGCCGTTCTTAGGCGGCGGTTCAGTGCTGTTACACAAGAGACCAGCGCTTAGAAGTATCGGCATCGATCTGGATGAGAAGATTGTCGCGGCCTGGCGGCGACATTCCTACGCAGGTCTCGAGGTATTTCATGCCGATGCGATCGATTTCCTTAAAAACTGGCCCTGGAATAAGGCGGACAAGAAAAGGACGTTGGTCTATTGCGATCCCCCGTACCTGCGCGACGTCAGACGTTCAAACCGGCAAGTCTATAACTATGACTTATCCGATCGCGCCAGCCATACAAAACTAATTTCTACCTTAAAAGGCCTGTGTTGCATGGTGATGCTATCAGGCTATTCATCGCCTCTTTACGAATCTCTGCTTGGTGAATGGCGTCAGGCTGACTTTCAAAGCAGAAACCGAGCGGGCCATCCAACCCGCGAAATAGTCTGGATGAACTATCCCGAACCTTCGGAGCTTCATGACTATCGTTATCTCGGTCAGGGCTTTCGTGAAAGGCAGCGAATCAAACGCCAACAAGACCGGTGGCGATCCAGATTACTCCGAATGCCCGAGCTTGAGCGCAACTGCCTGATAAACGCGCTCAACGACCTCCTCACACCAAGTATAGACACGCACTCAGATTCCGTGACCTAGACCTATCCATTCACTTGAGGTAAAAACCTATGGCCCAAACAGTCATCTCCACAATTAACGGAAAGATTCAGGAGCTCCGCTTACCCGATTGCGACGAAGAAGTATTACCCGGCATCAAGTGGGGACACTACTACGCCACCTTCACACCTTCTTTCTGGGCTTCTCTCGCGTGGCTCAATCAAGTTGAGGGCCAATCGCCAGATCATCGAATAGGCAAAACATTGGCGGAAGAAATCACTGCATGTTTACTTGGCGGATATGGCATTCCCGCAGAGATTGGTCTGGCCGCATTCCGACGATTAAAAGAGGAAGGACTGTTGCGGGGAACACCCGTGGCACAGGCACGACTGTGTGAGGCTCTATCTGCACCGTTAGTCGTCCACGGTCGCCAGGTGCGCTACCGATTTGCACCGCAACGGTCAAAATACGTAAGCGCGGCGCTAATCAAACTCGCCGAAGTTGATCCGCCGGTTGATGACCTTGCGTTTCGTCAGTGGCTGCTGGATTTCCAGGGCGTTGGGCCAAAGACTGCTTCATGGATCACGAGAAATTGGCTAAATAGCGAAAAGGTAGCTATCATCGACATTCATATTCATCGGGCCGGATTGCTGATCGGCTTATTTAATAAGGATGAATCGCCGGCTCGTCACTATTTTGAAATGGAAGAGAAATTCCTTGCGTTTGCCAGGAATATTGGTGTAAGAGCTTCACTTCTGGATGCGCTGATCTGGCGCCAAATGAAGGATGCAGGAAGTATGATCTTCAGGCTCTTAAAATAGAGCGCCGCATACCCTCCCGCGTCTTTCCTCCCACTAACTAGGAGACAATCTATGTCCGGTAATGGCCGTGGCGGAATTGATGCCAATGGCGGACCATCCAACGGTCACACGTGTCCCGCCGTTTTTACGGGAGCAAAGTTAGCCTCGCCAAAAAGCAATGTGATAGCAAACTTGAAGGCCGGAGACATCCTTGATTTACGGGTGATCCGCCAGGGCAATGCGTTCATATTGATGGCTTCCACTGGTGGAGCAGATGCCGGTTCCGTAACTCATACTTCGATTACTCAAATCATCAAATGTATTCAAAATGGAAATAATTACGTAGCACACATCACCAAGCGAGAGGGGGGCCAGCTCGAGCTCGACATTAGACTGGTGAGTCAATGATTACTATTGCTGGTGGCACCTACGTTGAAAGATGCGTCGACCCGCCCTGGGACCAACTCTTCGGATCTGGTAGCCGCGCCGCAGCCGCATTGTCCGCGCTCGATGACAATGTAAAACTGATAACCTACATCGACGAAAAACACCGCCCCGCGTTGGAAGCGCTGGCTGCAATATTTGGCTTCAAGGCCACCGCCGCTACCATCGCTATCACACCATCGTTCTCCTACTATCATGGCTTGTCTGAGCCTCGCATCCGCCCGGAGCTACACCGCATGAGCCAGGCATCACCATTAGTACTGGATGACACGACGATCCTCAGATTTGGGATGATTGAAGGTGACGCGGTAGTGCGTGGGGATACGGTCGTCTATGATCCACAAAACGCTTTCAATCCTAGACCCTTTCACGAAAACGGCTCTACTGCAAAAAGGCTGGCCATAGTTGCGAACTATCGCGAGTCTGTAACCCTGGCCAAAACTAAGTTAGCTGACGTTTCAACAGCAGACGTCGCGAAAGCCGTTCTTCAAAGTCAAAATGCAGAGGTTGTAGTAATAAAGCAGGGGAGTTTCGGAACGACCGTTGTCACGCCTAATGATCAAAGGCATTTGTCAGCCTTCCGCACTGAACGAGTGTGGCCCATCGGCTCTGGTGACGTGTTTGCCTCAATCTTTGCGCACCAATGGGGAGTGTTGGGGCTTGATCCCTTTAACGCATCGCTCACTGCCTCGCTCGCAACCGCCTATTACTGCGACTCAACTTCTCTTCCGATTCCCGCTGACCTGGGCAGCAAATACTCGCCCGCTCCGGTAATAAACTCAGGCGCGTTTCCGAAAACCAACAATCAGATTTACTTAGCGGGACCTTTTTTTACTATGACCGAGCGGTGGCTAATTGAACACAGCCGCAATCACCTCGCGGAACAAGGTTTTAAAGTCTTCTCTCCGCTGCATGATGTCGGCTACGGAGCCGCCGAGAAAGTGGTACCCGAAGACATTGCAGCGATAACAAAGAGCGACCTGTTATTCGCGATCCTCGATGGATTGGATCCCGGTACGTTGTTCGAGGTGGGCTACGCGCGAGCACTTAGCAAGCCGGTTATTGCCTTCGTTCAAAACGAAGCGGCTAAGGATCTGAAAATGCTGAAAGGTACAGAATGTGAAATCGTTCATGATTTCGCTTCCGCTATCTACCGCGCAACCTGGGCTGCCATGGCTTTATGAAAACTGGTTTACTCCTATCCGGCGGAATGGACTCTATTGCGATCGCCTATTGGAAGAAACCTGACGTCGCTTTTACAATTGATTACGGACAACTGAGCGCGCAAGGCGAGATTCAAGCGTCTCGGACTGTTTGCGAATCATTAAAGATACCGCATGAAGTGATAACGGTGGATTGCAGCCAACTGGGTTCTGGCGACTTAGCCGGCAAAACACCCCTGGCACTGGCTCCTGTATCCGAATGGTGGCCCTTTAGAAACCAGTTATTGCTTACGATCGCCGGGATGCGAGCAGTTTCCCGTTCCGTCAACACCCTGCTGTTCGGCTCCGTTAAAACTGATGCGGCTCATGCCGACGGACGGTTTGGTTTTTTTGAAATTATGGACCAGGCCTTTTCCATTCAAGAAGGTGCCTTACGGATAGTAGCGCCGGGAATTCATTTGACATCCGCAGAACTCATAAACACCTCCGGCGTTCCGCTCTCATTGCTGGCATGGGCACATTCTTGCCATGTGTTTGATTTCGCGTGCGGCAATTGTCGAGGTTGTTTCAAGTATTTAAGCGTGATGAAAGAGCTGCGCGCATGAACAGAGTTGACTTGGCGAGTCCCATTTTAAGACCTGTCGATCTTCCTTATTCCGAATTTGCTTACGCAATCGAACGGAGACAGTATTTGGCAGTACCAGAACCTCTCCCTGCGGTCCTGCTTACTCAGGTGCTCGCTTCCAGACGTTCGCGAAGAACTTTCCAGCGAGTTACTCCTAAAGATCTCAATTCTCTGTTGTGGCATTCGGCACGTGCAATCGAAGTTTCATCAGCGAATCTCCCTCGCTGGCAACACCGACCAGCCCCTTCAGCCGGTGGGAAACATCCTCTTGATCTTTTGATCTTCAGAGATGAAGCCGGATCAAGAGTTGCGGAGATTTATGAACCGGCAACACATGCGTTGGACTGCTTAAAACTACCGAGCGTGGGGCTTCTTCATCACTTCCTCAATGATCTCAACAAGGTCCTCCAAATTAAAGATGGCACCATCATTTGGTTTGCCGCACAATTCGATCGAACACTTTCAAAGTACGAAAATGGCGAAAGTCTCGTTTGGCGGGACTGTGGTGCCTTGATCGCTACGATTTCATTGGTAGCCGAGTCTCTGGGCTTGAAGTGCTGTGCCGTTGGAATTACAGGCGAGCCCTCAGTCTCACAAATCCTTTCTTCAAACAAACGCGTAGTCGGCGTCGGCGGTATGATCCTGGGTACCTGAGGGATCTTGTTTGCGCATTTGTCATCCTCGGCTGAATTCTCACGAGCGTTTGCTCCACAGATGGTCGTCTTTTTCTAGCTGCCTAGTTAGCCGCCTTAGGATTGCACTTCTGAAATCGGAAGGGAGCGTAGTATCGGAGGATTGATGTTCTTGTGCGCGTTATCTACTGTGAATGTTGCCTCAATTGCCAAGGTCAACATAACTTAGCAAGTCAAGTCAATTAGTGATATAAGTTCGTTGTTCAAAAGCGACAGCCAAGGAATCCCTAGTGATGATTGATGTCTTTTTCGTCTTGCCCAATGATGATGGATTGGAATCACCTTTCGGCGAAACCTTTAAGTTTTCTTGTAGCGAGGACGCTCCGGTGGGGTTACTCTTCGATATCATTAGGAAGCGACTAGGTACGATGGACGTTGGCCTTTCTTTGGAAGCGCCGAATGATGACACCATGGCATTGATAGCTATCGACCCTCACGACCCCGCAACGGTCGGTTCAATTGTGACTAACGGAGCCCGAATCATCGTGGGCTGCCGTCGCTCCTGAGGGTGACTTGGCACAATGGGCGAGTTCCCAAGTTAAAGAAGTTGGGGGGAGACAATGAACGACGATCCCACACTTTCTGCAATCCTCGCAGACCTCTGGAAGATTAGGCGCTGGTGTGGCAAACACCCTTCTAAAAAACCACCCCCGTCTGCAGTGGCGTATATAGCCGCCAACAAAGACGCCCTCCTATTCTTCATACAGCAATTAGACTCGACATCGCGCGCCGATCGCAGCTCGCATCACTCACAGCATCGCGAGCTAGATGAGGCCGTCACTTATAGTGATTGCTCCGTTGCTCGGTCAGCAGTGGGAAAGGCGGTTATGATCGAAACGGGCAACCGGCTTACAGAACTAACGGATGATGATGTGAATATGATCATACGGCCGATTGAGTACGTTAAATATCTTAACTGTGATTATTGCCCGGATGCGCTAGATCAAAGCCCGATCCAACTCCCTAACTGACAGAGGGAGCGTCGGAAAGTCGTTCAATACCACGACCGACCCTGCCGAAAGTCTGGCTCTCTAACAAGCAACACACTAACGGAGCACTAGCGAAGGGAAGGGACCATTGACTTTACAAGCGAAGCGGCATTATCGTCAGCATGTTCTCATATGGCTGATTCTCCCGAGCCCGCTGCGTCCCTGCAGATTCGCTCAGCAAACAGCCTTAACTAAGTTCAGCGCCTAGCGCCGCAGATGCTTGACCCGAGGCAAGGAAAAGCAAGCCAACGCTTCGTTATAAGTAGTAGGTGCTGTCTTACGGCTGACCATAATACTGGCACCGTCGTACTGGAATTGCGGGACGCGTATGGCAATTTTATTTCTAACGATGTTGAGCTGCGATCTGTGCCTCGAAACTCTATCATTGGGCTCTTCTTGCCAGGACAGCAATGACGGGTCACTGAGAAATGCTGGCTCCCGCGCATGTTTGGTCAAGGCCCAAGGAATAAACGACTCGTGTGGCTCTGAGCCAAATAGTGACGAGGCAGAATTACTCAGCTGAAGTTTTCCGGCGTCTCTATGTCTGAAAACGAATCCAAAATAAAACTGGTTACTGTGATTGCTGAAGGCCTCGGACAGAAGCCAGCTTACCTCTTGATCTTCGGTATCTGTGTCTTATTCTTTATTTTCGGAATCGGCGCCGGAATTTACGGGCTAAATAATCCTCGACCCGAGGTTATGTATTGGATAATTGCTTGTTTTGCGGGATTCCTCGTTGCGGTAGTTGCCGGTGTTATAGTTATACGGACGGTAGAGGTTCGAGTGCCTGACTCCGCCAGAACACCGAGTTTGATAGTTGGTAATGTTCACGATGACTGCATCCAACTGCCAAAAACGGGCGGTGGCAAAATTGACGACACGTTGATTGGAATCAATAGAGGTGTCAAAGAAGCATTACTTATTGACAACACGATATTCCACGAAGCGATTCTTGAAACATGCCAAGACTTTCTAAGCAAGGTAGCAGACTGGGAGGATGGGCAGTTCAAAGCGCAGAACGAGCAATACAATCGAATCTTGCTTGAGTTCTACGAGCATGCGAAAACCAAGGTGTTTTCAACCAGTGTCCCGGATTACTTGTCGGCCTGGAAAGGAAGCCTGGGCGAGAGGATTATTTCGGCGCACAAGAAGAGTGAAGCACTTGTCACTCGGGTCTTCGTTTTCAATAATAAATCCGAAGTAACACCGGAGACCCTAGAAGAAATTGAGGCCCAAGACAAGATTGATTCCATAACGGTACGCCTTTATTTCGATGAGGAGGACAAAAATTTTAATTTTCCTGTCGATGTAGGCAGGGACTTCACTATGATTGATGATGGTGAAGCTATCGGTATCACGGCCTCATTTGGCGGAAGCAATCCCACTGCTATCTGGTACATTAACGACGACAAACGAAAACCTCGCTTCGTGAAAATGAGGAACGCGCTGGTTGCTGGAAGTATTTCCTTTGACGCGTTTCGCGGTTGGTGGCAGGCTCATCAAGTCAGAACCGATCTTACTAATGACTCATAGATTAACGTAACATTAACGCCGCGTTCGCGAAAGTTCAGCCAGCGTTCGCGTTTCTGGCACGTCACAGAACCGAAAGCTCGGGTGTAGGAGCGGGGCTCCGCCTCTCCAGATCTGCACCGTCCGGAGGCGGTCGATGGGTCGTGACCTTCAACGGCCGTTCAACTTCATCGCCCAGCCCCTTTTCTTTTCTGATCGAAATATTTAAACAACTGGCTTACTAACGCGGAAAGAGTTCGAGTCGTGACCCGTTGCGGTCCACCAAATAAAAATGAAGCACCGAAAGGCGCTGCTTTTATTGGTCCAAATCGGTTCGAGGAAATGCTCGGTTTTCAGCTGCCAATTGTCAGCCATTATAAGTACGCCAAGAAAAGTTCGAGTCCAATCAGCTTCTATTCGTGAAGTCCCTCAAATGGTCAATTACAGCTTTGATTGCTTCTCCGGTCTCAGTTAACTGCTGCCGCGTCCCTTTACATGCCTTGCACCTTGGTTCACCAAAACTGAGTGGTGTATATGGCCGTGGGCCAAATGAGTGACCTCCACCGCTTGGTTCAGGGGCCTTGGGTTCATTACCAGTCCCACCGCAGACCGAACAATCCTGCAAGACATCATCTTTTGAAATGGTCATGATTAATCACTCCTGGGCGTTACGAAACCTATTTGGTCCAATACTTGCCATCAATCAGAAGCTCTAACCTGCTATTTGGTCAAATATCGAATTAAGTTGCGCGGCCAGTGCCTCATTATTTCCTAACGCTTTAGCTATTCCTAAGCAGACCTCAGAATAACTTACGCCCGCGGAGGAAAAAGTTCTTGCGTAGAAACGCTTGAGCACTGTTTTTCCATGAAACCGCGACAGAGCCTGGTCTGTTTGCAAAAACTGATCGACCTCTGTTGTTACTTGGGTAATGATCGCCGTAAGTTTATCACCGCTAGGCACCATGTTCTGGACGGTTTCTATTGCGGCTCGGTGAACAGCCTCAACCTCACCAACAGTTGCACCAGCCACACGCACCGTATGCGCTTTAAGTTGCCTGCCTACGCGTCGTTTGATTTCTTCGTCTCGCATTTCACGCATGATAAGCCTAAGTTCTTCCAGCACTGCTTCTGAATTCGCAAATTTTTCAATACCGATAATTCGGCCATATTCAAGTAGTGCTTCTGGATCGAGCAAGAAATTCTCAATCATGCATACGGGCAAAACCCATATTCCTTGTGGGGTATTAGTTTCTGTCTGATCAGCATCTACCAACCCCCTGACGCGTAACCGAAATACATCCTCAGGCAAATGTTCGCGAAATCTTTGGACCGTATTAATCACATTACCTTTGCCTCCCGATGGCACTAACGTAAACGCAGTCGCTCTGGGATAAATGATTTCGAGAAGACTGAGATCCGACATCTCGTCAGGCGGGGTCGTCTCTCCTTCAATACAGACAAGAACCCGTCCAGTGGTCAAAAAATAGGTACTGCCCGCCAGCTGCTTCAATGCTTCTAGTCGTTCGAGGCTTGTTGCAATTTTCTTGAGTTGATTCTCTGTGCCAGCCGCAGTTGGAGCAACAAGCACATAAAGTTCCTCATCTGTGGCCTGGTCTAGAATTGTTGGCGAATGAGTACTTAGGACGAATTGGGTTCTGGAGTCGAGAGCTACGCGCCGAACATAGCCGAGCAATTTAGCCTGAAGGTCAGGATGAAGGTGTTGTTCCGGCTCATCAATGAGAAACACCCGATCTTCAATTTGAGCAGATGCGGCGTCAAGGCCAGAAGCCATATTTTCAAGCGATTGCAACTTTTCTCGGATTTGATCCTCGATAAGCGGTAAGAATAATACGATGATCGATTTTTCGCCTGAGCTTAAATCATCGATGTCGATTTCTAATGATTGGTTATCATCCTTGCGTGTCCAAAGGCACCGAATGTTATCTTCGTTCTGGAAATCAACGCGACTAAATTCCAGATGCGGAAGCAGAAACTTAGTTAGGTCCCGTAGTGGTCCATAAACGTCGGGAAGCACCGCGGGATCAATCGTATCTTTTTCGACGCGCCTTCGGTCTATCAGGGCCGAGTGAATAGACTGTCGCCTGTTCTCGATCTTGCCCACAGTGTGCTTGATCGTGCTGCCTGCTTCGTCGACATTATCCGGGGTCCTGGCTGCATTTCCGAAGCTTAACCCCTCATAGCCAGAGACATCCGCGCCTGCGATGAGATCCATAAACGATTGCAGTGCGCCTGTCAGCCAGCGTCGACTTACCGTTGTCTTGCGCAGGACACGATGAGGTCCTTGGTATAGAAGCTTTGTTCCCGGAGTTACGACCCCGGCTCCCTGTTTGATTCCATATAAAATGGTCGACTTTCCTACACCATTTGGGCCAGCAATAACCATTATCGGCGGCACTTGTTCCGCTGCAGCTAAGCGTATCGACTTTTGATTTGAGATACTAAAGGAGGTAAGGGACATAGTGAGAAGAATTGTGTAGTAAAAGTAACATATCCTTGACCATCCGGGCAATATCCATCGAGTAGCCATAACCCCAATTGACAGCTGGCAAATTTTCGATTGCTTGTTCCCAATCTACAGAGGAGTACAATTAAGGGTGACATGGTGTCTGTTTTGTCTCCGCATAACGAAGCTCGAACTGAGACTGGTCAGTTTTCACAAGTTGATTCCCCTCACCACTAATTATCTTAAGTTCTGAAGCAGATGAATGAGCACCTCACCCCAATTTTTGAAGCAGTAATACCAGCTATAGAAAACGCCGGCATTTCTTACTGGGTCTATGGGGGCATTGCAATAGCGGGCATCAATGGCGAGTTTGTAAGAGTGAATACAGATGTTGATCTAATTGTTCTTAACGAACAATACCAAGCCGCGATAGATTTGATCGAGCCGTTGGGGAGGAAGCTGGGGTGGACTTTCCAAGATACAAATTTTAGGAACAGGCCTAAGCGAGAGTGGTTTGAGTACGGTAACGATAAAGACTTGCTGTCAATAATGCCAGTGTACAAAAATGACGGCAGTGTGCGGATTATTTTTCAAACTTCTGAAAATGACTACCCTATAAGCCTACTAACCCAACAACAAAGAACAATAGGAACCTATGTGTTTTTTACTCCAGACAAAAGTTACATCAAAGACCTGTTTATTCGAAATTTGAAGTACTTGATCAAATCTGGAAAGTTTCAGGATCGACCGGGACTCAGAGATAAGTATGAAAAGGACGCCAACGTAATTCTAAATGACGAGGAGCGTAACTCCTTTTGGGGACCATACAGGCAAAAATAGCCTCCGGTGCCAACTTTTCCCCTCTTGCACTGATTGCCTCCCTGAGTACGCTGACTTTATGCAGCCAGTCTCTCTGGACCAGGGGAGTTAGCTCTATGAAGTGTGAGCTTCAATCGTCCTGGAGTGATCTTTACCGGCTTATGAATTTCCACTCCATTGTCTTCAGCTTTTCTTGATTCAAAATATTTAAACAACTGGCTTACCAAAGCCGAAAGCGTTCGAGTGGTGTCCCGTTGCGGTCCACCATAATGGTCAAGATCGCACTTTTTCTCAGAACTAAGCCAGATCACAATTCGGTTACTAGACTTGACTGAGTGGCATGGGTTGAGGACCCCAATCTGGAGACAAATGATTGCGCCTTTCAAGGTCCCCACAAGAATTTAGAGAGAGAAAAATTTCCCAAGGAGTTGGTATGTTCTGGTCGGCTGATGTTTTTCTTCAGGGACCTCGAGCGCAATTTATCTGAGGAAAGCGCGTCGGTTTGGAAAACATTCCAGCGCACGGGCCAAACTCCCCAATATCGAATCAACAAGCAAATTGAGTGGCTTGGAAATAGAAGTTTAGAGCTGCTAGAAGAGCTCACTAAAGAGCCCGTTTGGAATTGCGTCGCCGTAGAATTGTATCCAGTCTTCTATCGGGAGGCCCGGACCCCAGAACCAAACAAGTTTGGGTACCAAATATCGTTTCAGTTTTGGGCGTGGGGTGAGGATGAAAGCGAAACTATGGATAACTTTGGGTTAGCCGTTCAGACTATGCTGCAATGCCTTAAGACCGTAACTGCAGAAATGAAAACGCTTCCCAGGCAGGCCCGCTGAGGCAGTGAATCTTCTGACACGTCTTTTTTCCGTAGTCATCCTCACTTCGATCACAAGACGGAAAAGTTTGTCGGCTGCGGCTACTTCTAGATTCTTTCCAGAACAGCTGCGGACGAGCTTTTCACAAAAACCAGTCTTCTGGGGTCGACTTTTTGTGCAGAATCGCCGGAGCATGCGTTCTCGTATCCCTCCCGCGAAAGGGATAGTGGTAGGCTTAGGTCGCGCTCTTGCACCTTCACCTTGGAAACGAAAGTCACTGCGAACTCTTGCTCTAACGGGCACGACAGGCTGAGGAGATGAAGAAACGCTTCAAAGAGCAAACTAAGTCGATCATCCGTGAACTCCGCCCTCATGTCCTCTGGGAGGTGATTAAGTTCGTTCTGATCTTGCTTGGAGGTTCAGGGCTTATGACTCTAGCCTATCGCCTTCTAGCTTGGTTTCGCGGGCTGCCTCAAGATCGCATTGCAGACTTAGTGCTCTTCGGCTCTTCAGTTTTTCTATTGGGACTGGCTTATGTGATTGGGCGCTATAGCTGGAGAGAACCCACGGAAACAACGATAGAGAGGATCAACGATCCCGGAGGTGCTCAGGAAACAGCGCTAAGGGTTGAGATTCTTAGCCCACTCGACGGCAGCGACCTCGGGCGTCAGACAGTTCGCGGTTCCGTCTTCCCGCCCGACAGTACCGTGCAAGCGCTAGTTTTAGCTCCGAATGGCTTGTGGTACCTACAGGGTCCCGTCGAGGTGAAAGGCCGCGCTTGGAGTTGCAAATGTCAGTTTGGCGTGGAAGGAAAGCCGGGTAACTCGTACGACGTAGTCGCAGTGCACGGCAAGGCATTGAGGCTGCCAAAATACGAGCGCGAGCATTTGCCGAATGGGATCATCAAATCGAATGTGATACGCGTTCACAGGCGGTCCAATGAGGTCGAGTCCGACACATCGGAGATAAGAGAAGACTACAGGTCTCGGATGGACAAGGTTAAATCGTTGAGCGAGGTGATCGCTCGCGGCGATCAACTTGTACGGGTTTTCAAGGCGCGCGGACTTATACCGCGAGAACACATCGACATCTGGACTGTGGACATAAGAGAAGCTCTCAGCCACTGCTACGGCAAGTCTGGCATCAGCAAGTTCTATCATGACGAAAGGGCGGAAGCTATCAAGCCTATTCCCGGGGGGAAGGAGGAGGATTTGCATGACTGGTTCGATTTCCATCAAAGACGGTTGGCAGAACTTGTATTTGAGGAGCGATACCAAAGGGAACCGGAGGACATTACGCTCCGCTTAGATAAAAATCGACCCAATCAGTGACCACAAACTAGTGCTCGAAAAACAACTGTTGGTTTTAAGCGTAGAAGGATCAAGGTTCTCAGTGATCAAGGCGAAGTTTGGCGGCGCACTCAGCAGACCAGAACAGCGCAGGTCAACCACGCTTTGCAAGGTGCTCTGTCATAACACCTGCTGCCTGATTCTTGCATGTACCAGTGGGACATCAAGCCGGAGTTTTGGGCCGAAGCCGCTTAATGCGATTGGGAGTTTTCTATGAGCGAAGAGACGCAGGAACGGGAACGGGATTTGTGGAGACACATTTCCGGCGTGCTTGTCTTAGTTCAAACTCTGGCGCTCATTGCCAGCGTGTACCTTTTGCGGGAACAGATTAAAGACTTGGAAAACACCAAATCCAATCGATCGGCGGACCTCATATTCCGGTTCGACGAACGCTTTGACAAACCACCGTACTCAAGCTCAGGCTCGCCATTGAAAGCAACAAACCGATCTCAAAGGAGCATGGCGGCAAGACTTGGTAGAACTGCTCACGGCATTAGAGGTCGTTCCTTACTCAGTTGACGAAGATGTCGCTGCTGGAAATGACGATAACCCTTACGCCGGACTCGACGGTCAGCTTATTGATGATTATCGGAAACGTCACAGAAGGCAGGGTGTTTTGATAACGAATTTCGGTTTGCGTGCCGGTCAGATTGCCTACGCCCTCTTTCTTCCCGACATCAAGACTCCGCAGTCGGTCGATTACGCATCGTCGAACCCGAGCAATAAGAAGATGATAGAGAAGTGGCTTCGCAGCCAAGAATGTATTCAGTTTCTAACCACAAGAGCCGACAAGCCAAAAAGATGCCCAGGCATGTGCACACTGGGCCACGCCCAGCTCGCTTCTTTTTTGCTCGCAAAAGATTATCCGAAAGCCGCCATTAACCCGATAGTTCCTTGCCGCAGGCGTGATGCCGCGCTGGAGAAAATCATTACATCTAAATCCTTCAAAGATAAACTGAAAGGGGTTAATCAGAACGTTGAAGCAGTAAAGACAGTATTGGTTTAACTTTGCACTAGATGAGCCCAGGGCGCATCTATCACTCAGTCCTATGCTGCCTGGATTCCGTTCACTACGAGGTGACAGTGACTCGCTTCGGCGCTGAACCGTAGGAGATTACGGAAGAGGTTTAAATGTCAGAATAAATTGAACCCGACTGTGAAATGATAACACACTGCGGCGAGGTGGCCTCGGTCGTCAAGACACTGGTAGTGCTCCGTTAGAGTGTTGCTACTGTGGTGGCAGGTCTAATTCCGCGCATCTCATAAAGTATCGTTATTCTTGTCGCGAGGAAATCGGAGAATAGTTCCCCGTACTGGCGACTGGATGGAGCAGAGACAAAGCGAGCCGCCAATTCGTCGGCTAGGGTATCGACTCGAAAGGGCTCGGCGTCATTAGGATTCGTCGCTAGAAAAGTTATCTTACTGCCGGCAGCGATCAACCATTCTTCTATAGAAACTCGGTGATCAGTGTCGGATTTTTCCTGAAACTTCTCAAGCTTGAGGGTATTGCGAATATTCTCCGCCCCTTTAATTAAGTCATTGATGTCCCGAAAAGCCCACGCCTCGAATCCTGGTTTCGTGTTGAGAAATGACATTACTTGTTACTCCAAAAAATAAATCGCGCCCGTCATCGCAATGAACACCCTTAGTCGATGTTCCTTCCGAAAACGGGCGCGCTGCCACGGCCCTAATGCCGGAGCGTTCGACCGTAAATTATCACGGCTCTATTTTGAGAGCAATTCGGGGCTGTTGGTTTAGGATTTTTTCTTCACCTTAAAAAGCTTCAGGAGCGTTCACCGCAGCCAAATTGAGCATTGTTTCGAAATGTCCAAGCCCGTGGCACAGCTCATGGCTCTGGGATGCGGGCAGTTTGTGTGGCGACTATCTGCCACCGCCCCTGCTGCTTCACATAAACTCTTGGTACCTGAACTGGCCGCTGAGGTCTTTGCCATTGTCTTGGCCTTTCACCGTTTGCCGGCCAGTTACCACGGCCGTGTCCCCATAAGCGTGAACCTTGATTTCATCGAACTTGACAGATTCGTACTTCAAGCTTCCAGAGTCATAGGCTGACACCATCTGGGCTTTGGTTCTGATTACTGCGTCTTGATTCTAGGACTCTAATCTTAAGATCCCAGCACAAGTCGAAAACACGTCGGTGATAAAGCAAGTTCTTTTAGCCTGCACTCTATTGTAGTAATACAGTAATCCAAATGGAAACTTCTTCCTAAGATCGTCATCGAGCCGGTTCAATAGTGAAAGACGCTGATATTTGACCTTCACAGCTCAGCTCTGCCCGTATCAGCTCCGTGCAGCCTGCACCCCAACCTATTGACAATACAGGGGTTACGCTCTAAGCTGCCCTCAGTCGTTTGAAACGGTCTCCTTGGTGGAGGGAAGCGCCCTAGAAACCAGTCTAGGACGTTTCCAAACCACTGAAGGAGGCTTGTAATGAGCAGAAGAAGGAACAAAATTATCCTCTGGGTAGTGAGTACCTTGGTCCTCGGAATACTTAACCTCTTCACACTTGAAGGCGCCTACCGCGTTGGTATATCCCGAAATCTCAGCGCGGAGATGGTAATGCTTGAGCGAGAGGTCGCAAATGAGCGGTTATACTCAAAGGATGTCTTGGTGACCGCACAAAAACTCAAAACAAAAGGACTTGGTAACGAGCTGGCCGCCCGGCAGATGGCAGTTAGACTTGCCGATGATCCCGAACTTGCTGACTTTTCGTTTCTGAAGGCTGACGACCCGGTTGAGAACGCGCTTCAGAATCTTCCTAGAGTACTCGAAAGAGAGGACAACCTACTTTCAAGTGCGAAGCAGGCGAACAGCGGTGTCGGAAGGTTAAACGTTCGGCGCACGATAAGTTTGCTTGTCGAACTCAGAGATCTTCGGTTTCCGAAAGAACGCGGCTATCGGGCCGTGCTTGTGGCCTACAACAATTAGAAGAACTGACAATTGACGCCTTTTCCAAACACATCCACACTGATCACAGTGTGGATTTTTCGTCTCATTGTCCCTCGTATTGGTTTAGGCTTCTTGAGGTTTAGGGTTGTGAATCGGCGATATGTTTTCTTCTGGACGTGCGCGTGCTCTATTCAACTTGTGCATAATGCGAAGCGGGTTTTTCGTGCGAACCGATCTACTGTAGCGGGCATCTAAGCACGCGAGGCGGAAATCGCCAGTGGCCTTCTTGATCCTCGGAATTTGACAATCCTGGAGCCCCGACAATGAGAGAGCATAGTCCTACGTCTAACAAAACGAGCCTCGATGAGTGGAAACACCGACTAACAAGAGCATTGCCCTACGTGGTGGGAACTGCCGTGGTTTTGGCCGTTGCGCTGATATTGGTGCGGTTATTTGATTTACTTCTCGCCTTAACGCTGTATTCCTGGTTTTTTGGAAAAATCCGTGAGTATGGTGGTTTCCCCGACCTAGTTTCTGGCGCAATCTCCATCTGGTTGATGGCGCTGCTGCTTTTGTCGTTACCTGCCGTTGTTTCTGCAATCTTTTTTAAGAAAAGGCGCGCCATAGTGCTCATCGCGGTCCTTCTTTCAGGGTGGTGCGTTGGGTTGTATTTCCTCTCCCAGCCGCGCGAGGGATGCTATTTCAATGCCATTACTGGAACGCCGTGGTACAAGTACGCCAGGCTCCCTAATGGCAGGGTGGAGCTGTTTCCTCTTGGATACAACTATCACCCACGATATAGAATTCCATTGGAACCTCTCACCCAACCGATTGCTTGGGAGTATGAAAACCAACGAACTGTTGGTTCAGAAACTGCAGTCAAAGACGTTGCTGAGGCTGACAAAGGAGCAACGAAAGAAAGGTGGCTCAGAATACAAAGCGAGCCACAGTCCGTGCCTGAAAGAACTGGGGCCGGCTTGGATATGTCGGTCGAGGGGGTTGGGTTAGTAAACGGCAAGACGGTGTTGTGGCTGGCTGTCAAATCACGGCCGGAACTTGAGCATGAATTTTTGTATCCGGCTTCTGGGGCGTACCTTATCGACAGTAAAGGCACAAGATATGATCTAGAGAAGGACCAAGGAGACTATCAGCGTTACGACCGCGGATTCCTTGATTGGTATTTCGCACGCGTGGTGGGGCTTCACGAAGTCTACCGGTTTGGGCTGGTGTTTCCTAAGCTAAGCGATCAAACGCCATACCTTCACGTTAACCACCCAAGATTTCTAAGCATGAGGATCAACCTGAACTGGAGCTAGAAAAAGTTTCCCTCAATTCAGGTTGTCCTAGTCATTTCCAGAACAGCGGAAGTCTGAGGCTAATCTTGCGCTTGGTGTACGCGTCTTCGTGCATGAGGTACGGGTTCGCCGAAACTCTTGAGGCCGTGCTTTTCCAGCAGCTCAATGACGGGTTCTCCACAAGTCTTGCACAATCTGTACTGCGGCTGGGGAAAGCCGTAGCCAATTTCAAGATACCGACGGAAGTCAGCTATTTCTTTTTTGCAGATGGAACGGGTGAGCTTTGCCATGTTTGTGAGCTGGGATTTGAATGAATGCTCGTTAAGTTAAGGAATCCCACGTTTGCAGTCGTAAGCTGCATTTATTTTGGCAGTCCTACCTTCTTCTCCAGCCGTTCCACGCGCGACTGCAAATCATGAATATCCATCTCCATGACAGCAACGGTCCGCACTAGAGGCCCTAATACTGTCTTGATTTCCTTAAGTTCAGTATCAATTGAACCAAGGATTCTCTCGATCCCCTCAAAGCGGTTGTCCACATCGTCAAAGCGCCGCTCAAGGCCTTTGAGGTCTTCCTTGGTCGCTGTCTGCTCAAAGCCACGTTGGACCATGTGGGCCAGTTGTTCTAGGGTAATCTCGTGAGGCATTATTTTCAGTCTACTATGGCCAGATGAATAGTCAACATGCGCCCCTGAGGGTAGAGTTGGGCGCTATGGCAATAACTTACGCCGCTTGCTTTGCTGGATTGCGGTCCGCACGGGTGATGATGGGCCTGACTACGTAGAAATCTAAAGGGCTTTCCACGCCCGAATTGCGTCCACAAATAGTCTGTCTTGTGGCTCACTGTGCGGTCTTGTCTCTGGAGCATGTTGCTTGAACCAATCTTTTTTGTAGATCAGCAGTTTCGATCGTTCTTTATTCCATCATTGTGAACGGGTGGTATCTAATTCTGTTCAAGGACGCGAACCTTGCCGACTTCGGCAAGATTCACCTCCTTGTTTCCACCTTACGCCTTGCTACTATTGTTTTGTGACTGAGACTGAAACCAACCCCAGATATTCTGAACGATTGCGTCAAAAGTTCGAAGCGTGTCCTGATACGGGGGCACCATGACTAAAAACTTGCCGTAGTAGGCAAAAATAATGTCTTTCACAAAACACCCAGATGTTCTCTGGGTTTTGTATAAAAAGATTTTGCCAAAGTGGATAGTTACACTGTCTTTACAGATGAATCTAGAGAGGATTCGAACTTTTCGAATTTACCTTTGATTTGAGATAATTTTTGCAGCGGAGGCGGTAGACGACTCAATGTTCATCCTATGAAGATACACTATTTGAATTGTATGAAAATGAGGGTAAGTGTGATGCGTTCGTTTTTGCTGAACGGCACTTACCAGCTTGCGGAGTGAGCTCCAGGTCCAGCTGATCAAGTTTCGGATGGGTTCGATCAGTTTGGTCGTAATTAAGACATCTCTGGTCAAAGCAACAGTCGTTGCTGTCGCCGTCACAAGTGATCCGACTAAGAGGACAACGATAATCAGCATCATAACCACTTTCAAGCCACACCACCGCATGGGCGTGAGGTAGAATTCGAGATAATGGTGGCCCCAGTAAATAGCAAACACGTGGGCGAGCTCCAGAAAAGTCCAAAGGAATATCCGGACGAGAAGTATGCCGTGGTCACCTAACAAATCGCCGAAAGTGCCTAAACCTTTGACTTCCTTGGACATAAAAAAGCATCCCTTCGGCCTCCTGCTGCTTCTAAGTGGTAGAAAAAACACTCCGCGCAAAACGGAGTTATGTGAAATTACAGCGGCGCCGCGGAGGCCGGTAAACTTTCGCGGCGCCTATTTGCCCGTTCAACTATTGGACGGTAATAAGCTGCTAGCGGTTGGCCGCGTCAAACGCGACAGCGAGGCTGTCGAGAGAGCCGAAGATCTTCATCAATGCAGTTCTCTCTGCCGACGCTTTAGTCTCAGAATTGTGATTCAGATTCAACCGAGTCAGGCTCATAACACCGCACCTCTCAGCTCTTTTTTACCTGAGCCTTCGCCCAAGAATACAAAAATTTGGATGTGCGTCTAGAGAGTGATGGTTGCACTGTCAATGAATGGTCATTCATTTTTTGACGGTCGATCAATAAACAAGGTTGAAGTGCGCCTAGCCAGGAAATAGCGCTGTCTGCAGCATGTTCGGTGAAAAAGGAAACCAGCGGGAGGCACAAATCATGTAGCGTCTGAACGAAAGTTATATCGGCGCCAACACCGAGGGCGTGTTGTTCCGGAATCAAATGAGCCTCGATGCGATAGTTTGTAACGTCGATGCGGGGGATCAGTTGCACCGAGCAGTTCTGCATTACCGTGTCCGGCTGTCGCCAGGTTTGGAAGGCACGACCGGGTCATCGCTGGTCCCGGCTACCTGAATTCTCGTAGGAGCAATGATCGTAATTGTCCGAGGTGGCACGGTCTGCGGCATAGTCGTGAAGGGGAAACCAGCGCACACCATACATCAAGTACGAACCTTCAGAGTACTCCGGTGTTGTCGGGTTGATACTTGGATACTATTTTGGAAAAGGAGGAAGGTTTAATCACTTGCAAACCATTTACCGAAAGCTATCCCATCGTGAGAACGTAACTAGCGAGTTTTTCTTTTTGGGCGTGATGATGAATGTTGACGGGATAGCTTGAAACTCTTTCTTGTAGGGGCCCTGGGGCCGAACTGCGACCATCCGGCGCGCGCACAAAAACGCTCATATTTTCTGACGCGTCGATCCAATTCTAGTCATCCTCAGTTTGCTTACAAGAAGCTGAGACTTGTCTGCTGCGGCAACTTCTGAGTTCTCTTCCAGAAGCGGAGTGCTAGTCTCTGCCAATGTGTTCTTCTGCCCAGGCCGATCAATCGAGTCCTCATTTAGAGAATTTGAGGAGGTAGGGCGTAATATATGAGAAATCTCTCGTGTTGCAACCCGAGCTTTATGTCACCTAATTAGTCGTGTCAGTGAGGAGATACGGGTGTGGAAACCAACAGGCCATTTAGGCGTTGCGGGCCGGAGGATGGAAATCTAAATGACGTTTCGTGAGCAGTTGCTGATCACCTTGGTGGACAAAGCCGTTATCGGAGCGCTTGTCGTGCTGGCTGGCTACTTGCTCAACAGGGCGCTAGAGAAGTTCAAAAGCGAACGCGCTCTGGCCAACGAGTTTGCCAAGCAGCGCCTCGAAAAAATCGCGGAGCTTTGGGAGGCGCTCTATAAATGGGAGGCCGAGGTTCTCTATTGTGCTGGAGCTGCCCAAAAGCAAATCTTTGTGGTGAGAGATGATGAGATGGTCAAGGCAATGGAACCGCTCTTGCCGACCCTCATTAATCTGACTGACGTGCGGGCCAAGGAAGTGGCAGGACTCATTGACCGCAGCCGCTTCTGGCTTGGGCCCGCGCTCCACGCTCATTTCCGGGAGCACCACGGCATCATCCTCAATCATTTGGCTTTGTTAATGGAACGACCGAGAAGCACCAACCACAACCAGTTTGTGCAGCAGCTTGACGCCACCCGTCAGTCCATCTTTGATCACCTGACGGCAGGAGCGCCCGTCGGACCTCACAAGGCTCCAAAGTCGCGCTTAAGTCTGTCGTCGTTGTAGTAAGAGAGCGCGGTAGAATTCTTCTCAACTTGAAACTATTAAGCCAAACCAAACCCTGAATTGTGCCCCCGCGCCCTCTAGAGACTGAGCAAAACGTGCACCGACTAAGCCTCGTAATCGAGTTCAGTAGAAACCAAAAACAATTGAGGCCCGCTGTGCCCAACAACAAGATTGCCGCTTCGCTTCTGGAAAAGAACTCAGAACTACCACCGGGGTTAAGAGCCATGTCGAGAATAAGCGGTATTGCAGTTGCACCTAATACACACAGTTGACAAAAATGGCACATGCGTTAGCGTTAGAGTAATGACCCCGCGGAGACAAAACAAGAAAGATCTCACACTTGATGACCTTGCGCTAATGATTAATCGCGGGTTTGAAGAAACCGCGAAGAAAGCCGAGGTTGACCGTCGGTTCGACAAGATTGAGCATCGTTTCGAACGATTTGAGAAAGTTATTCTTGCTGATTACGAACGACGGCTCAAACGTCTGGAAGCCGATATCGATTATCTAAAAGGCGCACTCGCGATGTGATAGCGTGCAGTCTTAGCGTCACTGTCCCGGATTTATTTGAAAGTTGAGAGGGTGTCGGGTCATCCAACCAATTCGGTTAGAATTAGGCAGCAGCGGCAAGAGCTGCTGTTTCCACACAGTTCTACGGTCGGCTACAAGTGGGGCAAGGAGTTTAGCGTTGAGTTGCTCATAACAATTGCTCTGCTGGAAAGTTAAGCATCAACGGTGTTCTGAGTCCGCTCATGCCCACTTTCAGCGCCTTCGGAGGATTTGACATCTATCCTCAATAGAAATCTCTCCTTGCCCTTTGTGTCTTTCACGAGTTGTGCTTCACTGGTTTCAATTCTCAGCATTTCAGTTGTCAAGGTCGCGAATGTTCTTATCGCTTCAGCTTCGTCTTTTGCATTGATTGAGCCGGTGAACGTTACGGTGTAGGTCATGTTTTTACTTTTTGAGATCTCGACTGTTTTATAACCACACTTAACGATTGCTCTTATCCATCCGCTGGTAGTCTTGGCTCTGCTTTAAGGAACAGTTGCAGCCATCCTTCTTGTAAGGCTTCCTCGCGACTGCGGGCAGAAATCTGAAGTTCCCCGATGGGCTCTAGGCTGAACTGCCATTTTCGACAGACGATAACGCTGTAGGTTTTGTTTCGTCCAAGCGAACTGCTGGTAGGACCTACGCTCTTTGTTTTGTTTTTGATGTGTTGGGGCCATAGGTGAGTGGCGAAGGTAGTATAAAGATATGGTACAACGCTGGGCCAGTTCGTCAAGACATGGGCCGCTGGTAATTGCTTATGGGGCCGGTTTCCTACGGAAGGTGACGATCACACTGGGAAAGGGCGCTGAGTTTTTCGCATTACCAAACTTCAACCGTCCCCGGATGAAATAGACTTCGCCTTTGAGACAGTAGTCGTGCCACCAGCTCGTATCGGTTCTTGCCGGCAGTAGACAAACTACCAGCTCAGCACTCTTGCCTGATTCCTCATAAGCCTTCTTCACCCATTTCCCAATCTCTCGGCCATATGGCGGATTCATAAATGCGCGACCACTCCATTGCTGCTTGAGACCGTCATCTGCTTTGGTGAAGTAGCGTCGACACTTCGCGTTCTGGGACGTGGCGCATGGATCCAGGGTGAAGCGGAATTGTTTGTTGAGCGTGTCGAAAAGGTCTTGTGGGGTAGACCACTCGCCGGTGTGGCTGGTAAATAAGGCTTTGTTGAGCATGAACCGAGGTGAGGTTGATTCATTAACGTGGTCCAGAAACGTTTCACGTTAAGTCAGGCTGCAAGCGAATCCTCTTCTGCTAATCGATTCTCAGCCATCTGCACGTAGGCTGGGTTTAGATCAATTCCGATAAATTTCCTGCCTAGGCTTCTGGCGACCAATGCTGTCGTCCCACTACCGATAAAGGGATCCAGCACAATGCCGCCTTCTGGGCAGCCTGCTTTAATTGGTGTTTCGATCAGTTGTGGCGGGCAAGCGGCGAAGTGACTCCCCGCGAAAGGCCGTGTGCCGATCGACCATACGCAGCGTTTGTTTCTGCCTCTTTTGAGAATTCTCAGCCGACTGGCTTCTGCGGTTTTCGGATTGAATGCCGAGATATACCTGTCACCGTATGTTCGTTTCCTGTGGCTTTGAGAATTGAAAAATCTGCGCGTTAACCTGGCTCTATTTCGTAACTCCTCGAACTGTTGCTCAAAGGAATACCTTCTGCTTTTCACAAAGAAGAAGAGCTTTTCAAAGTCAACGGTGAAGCGATCTTTGACGCTTGCGGGCATACAATTTGGCTTGTGCCAAATGATCTCGTTTCTCAATATCCAGCCTCGGTTAGCCATCTCAATTGCCAGGCGGGATGGAATTTGGCACAGCGACTTCGTTGGCAGTTCTCGGCTCATGGTCCGGCTCTTCAGAGCCAAGAGCTGCCTCGCCACCTCGATATGGACCTTACCTTGATTACCACCGCCCGAGCTTGAGTAGTATGAATCCCCAATATTGATCCAGCACGTGCCTGAGTTTCTGAGGACCCGCCTAACTTCATCGAAAACGTCGCAGAGCTTATTGATATAGTCCCGGATCGTGGGCTCCAGTCCGAGCTGCCCTTCGACTCCGTAGTCTCGGAGTGCCCAGTAGGGAGGACTGGTGACAACACAATCGATGCTTTCATCTGGAAACCTCTTCAGAAGTTGATCGGCTGGTCCACAAAGGATGCGGTTGATGAGTTGTTCAAAGGAACGGCGTGGCACGGCTAATCGACCAAGGGTTGTGGTTTGCTCCGGTACTAGCCGAACTCCAAGGTTGGTGGATGGACTGCGCTGTGACATTGAGGATTGGTGCTTGCAGGTATCAGCCTAGCGAACTGGTCCAATCCTGGAAGACCGTAAAGTTTGCCTTGAGAGGCTAATTTCACCTTCTATTATTCTCGAACCTACTTGTCACAAATGGGATATGGTGGGATCACAGATAGCCTCACGCTGCACAGAGCTGGAACGAAGCAGATCATCGACTTGGCGTTCGCTAATAACAGACGTGCCGAACAAGAGTGAAACGAGAGAGACAACGCGGATTAATACAGCCGGCTCCGGGCGCAGTAGCGAGCAAGCCCGCGGCCAAAATTTCTGCCGCGGGCTTGCTCAGGTTCCTTGAGAATATTTCGGTGAATCCTACGAACCGTTTTGGTCTACGGGCTATGCGCCTGAATGTTGCCGGCGGTAATGAATCCTCCATTGCTATAGGAGAAATTCATCGGTCCCGTTACGCTGATGAAAAACGTGTCCTTGCCTGTGCCAGGGTCGGCATTATCACAGGCGTTTACCGAGTAGCTGTAACCCGGTTTCTGGTTCACCTTGGCATCGCCTTTGAAGGTCACGCAGTTGCCGGAGAAGGTCATCGACGGCACGCTAGTGTTCGCGCTGTGCACATCGATGCTGCCGCTCGTAGCGCCATCGTCGTGATAAGACAGAGACGCATTGGGCTTATTGCTGTTTGCGACGAACCCGAAGTTGGCGGTCAGAGTGGGCGTTTGCGACGACACCCGGCCGCCTCCCGTCATCTTGTCGGCTCCTGGCGGTGGTGGTGGACTTCCAGCGCAAGTGCCAGTCGTGACGATGCCCGAAATCGCCGTCAACTGGTGAGTGAAATTCGCACGAATCTTCCGGCGGCTGGTGGGGTTGTCAGCCCCATTGTCCGGACCGACCTCCGTGTTGACCAGGTGGTCGTCCGAGAAGGCGACGTTCGCGCGGTGCTGTGGGTCAAAAGCGATCTGGAACAGGTCGGCGAGGCTGCGATCCGCTCCGCCGCCCAACCCGCCGGTCGAAATCGTTCCCCGGTGGATGACGTGATCGCTGATCTGACTCTGCGCGAAGCTGGGTGTTGCATCGTGGGCGTTAACACTCTCGGCATAATATACGTTCCATTGGGCCCACCCCTGCATGCAGGTTGTGCCGCTAGTACAGGCCGCTCCCTGTGTTGCTGGATGTCCCGGCTCCAGAAGAGCGCGGTTGTTGGAATTGCCGGGTCGATCATCGCCAAACCATACGATACCCACGTGGCCATTGGCGTCGGCAGCCACCCACGGGAACACGTTCGAGTTGCCCTCCGTAACACCCGAGTTCACCTGGATTGGCGTTGTCCAAGTGGCGCCCTGATCGGAGGAGGAAGAGAAGTAGATCTTGGAGTTGTCCGACCAGACGGCGTAGACAAATCCAAAGTCATCCGTGGCAAGGGCTGGGAAAAGATTCAGAGCGCCCTGATTGGCGGAACCCACCGGGCCGGCGAAGACCTTGAAATCGGTGAAGGTGAAGACTGGCAGGCCCATCTTTACGTCGGTCGAGACACCGACGTAGACGCTCCGGAGCGCTCTACCCGTAAGGTTTTCTGTGACACTGTCGGGGGCTATGAAGATCGAGTAGAGGTTTCCGCGGCTGTTTGCGCACTGGGTGCTGCGGTCCACCTTGATCTGTCCCGCGACGTTCGCGCTGTTGCTCGCCGGTACGCCGCCCGCGGTAGGGAAAGTCTGAGGATCGATAGCCTCGCCAAAGCCATCGACGTAGGTCTCACCGCCGTCGTTCGAGCGCTGCACGTCGATATTGAAGGTGCCGACATCATGATAGTTCAGGTAGACGTTCTGCCCGCCCGTGCCGTCGATCCACTGGCGGTCGTCGCCTGGGATAAGCGCGACGACGGGATTCGGCGCGCTAAAGGTATCGCCGCGGTCAGTCGAATGGGTGCCCGTGACGCCGGGCGCCAGCGTCAAACTCACAAGCGCCAGGTTCGGGGTGCCGCTCGTCGGGTAGTTCACGGCAATATCAACGTCGCCGCCTCCAAGACCGAGTCCCAAGGGGTCAAGACTATTGTTGGCGCAGCCGTTCGCCAGAATTCCGCAGTTGTCCGGCTGGCCTTCGTATTTGAACGGGTAGGTGCCGCCCGCACCGGGCGGGCCGTCCGTCGCGGCGAAGTAGCGGTGCAGATCGACGCCACCCGGTACGCCGCGGATGCTGCTCACGTACACGGCCCCATCAGGAGCCACCCGAATACTTGGCTCGAGGCCGCGCACGATGAACGCGACCGGCGCCGGCCCAATCGGGGCGAGCGCCGGCAACGGCAGTTCCTGGTTCGTGCTGAAACCATTGATAGCTCTCGTCGGTGTGGTTAACTGCAGGACGAAAAGGGTAACGAGAACGGACATGAAGATAATGAGGGAGGCTAGGGGTCTTGGGGCCAAGAGTTTCTTTCTTCTCTTTCGCTCTCCTGGTGCAACATGCGTAAACGTACGTCTCCGGAGGTTATTTCCTCCACTGCTAAGAAATGTCAAGAATCTTGATTTCATCGCTCTATTCTCCCAACTACGGCGATGCATTCATTGACAGGGTCGCGCCGTACCGCCATGCCAACATCCTGCAGAGTCAGTCAAGCTTTTGGCTGAAAGGACAGGTACAGGATATTGAGGGTGGTTGAGAAATTCTTGAGGCGAACGGAGGAATAGAGCTTCGATTATTTCAACCCTCTTGCAATCACTTTATGAATTGAATGCGGAGCATCGGCTTAGGCTTTTCGTTCAATTCACATATTGTATTTCGGGTTTGCAAACTCTTTTTGGGTAACCGAAATACGGCAAACTTTTGCCTTTGGAGCAAGATTCACCTGCTTGTTTCAACTGTTCTCTTTGCTACTATTGTTTATGCGTTGTCCGGTTTTAAACCAGGCCCAAACACTCTCAAGGATTGGCCCAAAAGTTCGAGGTATGTCCCGTAACGGGCGACAACGACTAAAAAACTTGCCAGATTGGCAAATTAGGTGGTCTTGCAGACAAAAACCCAGAGAACATCTGGGGTTTTTGTTTACATTGAGAACTTGCCAAGCGTGGACAGTTATACGGTCTTTACAAAAAATCTGGAGGGGATTCGAACCACCCAAGGTAACGAAGTATTGACGAATCAATGATGATTACTTATGCTACAGCCAGTTCTTAAATGCCCGCCTAAGTCAACCATTTCTCTTCTTAAAAACTAGATTTTCCTTTCCGAGAGAGTGGTCCTCTTTCAGAAGAGTGAGGAAAAGCGTAAGGCAGTTGCATATAGCTGAAGTGTCTGAGAAATGGAATTTGCCCACGAGCGTATTTCTGTGATCGGATCCTCCTTAACAGGCGAAGGTGCCTCAATCCCGGGACATCTTCAATCTGTGAAGGAGACAAAAGAATATGGGCGATGCGACTACAACGAGACGGCAATTAGCAGCTTGGATTGAAGCGGGTCTCCGCAATCCCGACTTCGTAGAAGTATCCCGAACAGGTCTGGACAGATGGGCCGAGGATGATCTCAAAATCTGCGGCGATGTTCTCTGTGCAGCCTTGGTTGGAAAACTGAGTGATGCTAACGCAGCATTCGAGCACTACTGGAGAGAGTACAGGGTCAATCGTTCTCCTGTGAAAACTCTTTGCCAGGCGTTGCATCTTTCTGATGACCTCAGAGACGAAATATTTCAGGAATTAGCTCATTACCAATCAAGCGCCGCAGATATCGTACAGATGTTGCGTAAGGGCGCGACTTGAACGACTGGCAGCTATGAAATCCCTACGAAGTGCACAACGTTGTGCACTTTATTTTTTGCCCCGAGCGAAATGCTATGACTCAAAAATCATCCGTCTCCTTCCTCGCGCCTCTTCGCAGCGCGATATACTGACTCAGTAGGGTTAAAACAAATGTTTGTATCATTAACTACTGCGTTGATAGCGCGAATCATTGAGCCAACAATATCCTTCACCCACTCGGGCACATCAACTCCCACTAAGTCATCCGGAAAGATGAAGCCTTTATCAGTCTCCAGGATTTTCTCAAATTTTGTTACCCAAAATGGGCGATTCGGCCTTTTCATTTTTTCAGAATCCTTCTCAACTCTTCTTCGTCTAAAGTGAATTAGCTCATTTCTCACCTCCACCAGTAGCGAGAATGATTGAAATGGGTCGGCTTCCTCGTCAAACCGATGACCACAAAGCTCTTCAGACAATCCGTGGTACTTGCGTCGCACCCCCAATTTGTACAATTCTTGTTTCCTATATTCTGGAATGTTAGAACATAAATAGGTAAGCTCGTTCGCATATGTTTCTAAACAAGTGACACCAAGAATCACGCTCGCGAATGTGGTATATCGGATCCTCGTGTCATAATAGAACTGATGCCGTGCATATCTTGCTCTGTCACGGCTATCATAGACGTCATAGTCCAACGTGAGACGTGAATTAGGATCTCTCCAAGCGATCTCTTTTTCCTCGTCAAGCACGAGCGTATTGAGCATTTCCCAAAAATCTAATGATACCATTGTGAATTGCGCCATGAGTTCTCTTCCTCTGCCGTGTGGCCCCACAGCTTATTGCACACAGAATACGATAAATAGTGAGGTTTAAAGAATAAAATCACATTTTAATCCGGCCAATGTATCACAAAGCTCTTTGCGGTCTAGGATTTCCGGCTATTGTTGTCAAAACAAGGAGGCAAACCTTGCCGTATCCGGCAAGATCCACCTCCTTGTTTCAAGCGCACTCTTTGCTACTATTGTTTATGCGTTGTCCAGTTTGAAACCAAGCGTAGATACTTTGGAAGATTGGTCCAAAAGTTCGAGGTATGTCCCGTAACGGGCGACCGTTTGTGTTTTCGGGGCGATTTGCAAGTTCAGCGAACGGCAAAGCCAGCATAAACTCTGTGCTTTTGCCTTCCACCTGGCGGTTCGAGGTGATAGTTTTCAGCAAGTCGCGTTTTTCTTCCGGCAAACTCGATTTGTACAGTGTATACGCGCTTCCTGCGAGTTCGAGGAATTGTGCAACCAGATCTGGTATTGTGCGGCCCTGCTGGTCCAGTTCAGTCATTCTTTCTTCAACTTCCCTCCGGTTCATGAGGAGTGCAGATTTTCTTTCCTCAAAGATATCCTTCTCGATCACTCTGTCAATGTAAGCGTCGGTCAAACGGCCGAGGCGCTCATTGAGTTGGCCCAGTCTCAGATGCAAGGATTGGACTAGGCTCTCTTCTTTCTTGTCCCAATCTGCCCTGAGCCTGGCAATCTCCTGAGTCGCGTAAACTCGCTCTTCCTCATTCAGCCGCAATAAGGAGAACTGTTGCAATACCTCTGTCTCGACAGCTTCTTCACGAATACAGGTCTTCGAACAGGTCTTTGTGTGACAGCGATAGTAGACGTGGCCTTTCAGTTGCTCGCCGATCAGTGAATACCTACACTGTTTGCACATAAGCAATTGGCGGAAGAGAAAGTCATGACGCTGACTGCGGGTGTTTGTTCTGCCTTGAAGAACACGCTGGACGCGATCAAAAAGAGACTTTGCAATCAACGGTTGATGGGAGCCGGCGAATGTTTCCCCCGTGCGCTGCAGTCGGATGAGACCGATATAGAAGGGATTATTCAGAAGGACTGACAGGCCGTTGCGCGTAACCTTGTTACTGCTGCGGTTTCGAAGTCCAAGGTGGAACAGCTCTTCGCCGAGAGCATCGAGGTTGTACCTCCCAGTTCCATATAGCTCAAATGCCTTCTTGACTAAAGGAGCCTTCGCCGGATCCGGTTCTTTGTGTTGTGCTTTGCCCTTATCCAGATAACCCAACGGGGCGGGCAGTGGGTAGAGTCCTTGCTTGATACGACCGTAAAAACCCTTGCGAGTTTCTTCTCGTAAGTTACGGACGTAATCGGCAGCCACGACTGCCTGAATGTCTGCGGAAAGCCTACCACCTCTCGAATGCAAATCCAGACTTTCATTTACAAACTGGACTTCAATTCCCTGATCTATCAGTTCACCAAGCTCAGCCCAGTCTTTCATGTTACGCGCGCTGCGGTCTATCTTGTGAATAATTACCCCATTTGCTTTGCCGTGTCTCAACAACTTGAGCATCTGATTGAAAACTGCGCGGCCTCGTTTGGCCGCTGTTACTCTCTCTTCGAACCAAGAGATTATTTCCAAATCGTTGCGCTGAACATAGTTCATGATGGCGTCCCGCTGTTCTTGAAGAGAGACGCCATGCTCTCCCTGCCTAGCAGTTGACACACGCGTGTAGGCGAAGAATTTTCTCACGTTGATGTTTAAAGATTGTGATTGGTGGGATCCGACCTTTCGCGATCGATCGTATGATCCTCTCTTGAAGGTGTCAAAGTGAGTTGTTCACAGGGTCGAGCATCTAGCTGAATGCGCTCATAAATGCGCAGCGCAATCTCTAAGTATCGCTGGAAGTTTTCCTCGGCCTCTTTCAACTGTGCCTCGTTCAAGTGCGGATAAAGGTCACGGATTGTGATGCGATCTTTTTTGTCTGGCGCGAGATTTTGCATGTGTGGTTGAGATTAACTTTTACCCACTCTTTCTCAAGACGAAAAAACTTGCCAGATCTGGAAGTTTTTGTCGTCTTGGATTGTTTTACGGAAGGACTAATCTCATAGCATGGCTAAACACAGCGACCTTCTCGACCTCGCGCTCCAATACAATAAAGATCTTCCTCACAGGATTCGTGCGTATCTGAATGGCAGAGGCATTCCGGACACGCTTATCACTTCCCACCTGCTGGGCTGGAATGGCTTGCGCATCACGATTCCGATTTATGACCGCAAAGGCCAGGTGGTCTACTTCAAGCTCGCCAAGGACCCGGATGAAAAGTTTCCCGCACCAAAGATGTTGGCATCGCCCGGAACAACTGTGGAGCTTTACGGATGGGATCGAGTCATTGCGCAGGCCTCGCCGCTTGTCATATGCGAAGGTGAGTTTGATCGGCTAGTTCTGGAGGCAAACGGTTTTGCGGCCGTCACCTCAACCGGCGGTGCCGGGACGTTTCGCGCGGAGTGGGCAAAGGAGTTTGAGCCAATCAATGAGGTTTACATCTGCTTCGATCGCGATGCGGCAGGACGACGTGGCGCCGTCCGTGCAGGACTGATGATACCCCAATCGAAGCTGGTGGAATTGCCGGAGGAAGTCGGACTCGGTGGTGACGTAACGGACTTCTTTGTTGGCCTGAAAGGAAGTCGAGAGGACTTTCTGCAACTTCTTGAAAGTGCTAAGCCGGTTCCACCGGAACTCCGAGTCGAGAACTTCACTTCCTCGCCCGCAACTCCTCGCATTGACTCGGCCACAGGCGACCGCGTCGAGCGTATCAAAAGAGACGTGTCGATTGTTCACGTTATTGATCACTACGTCTATCTGCGCGAGTCCGGCCAGAACCTGGTAGGCATCTGTCCTTTCCATGAAGACCACATTCCCTCACTGGCAGTTTACCCGCGCACCGGCAGGTTCCATTGTTACGGCTGCCAGAAGAGCGGAGACGTCATAACGTTTATGCGGGAAATCGAGAACCTGAGCTTTGGTCAAGCTCTGGATGTGTTGGAGCAAATCAAATCGAACTATGGATTCCAACCTGAGTAAGGCGGTGGAGGTTGCCAAACAGAGAATGATAGTGCCGACGGTTTCCGCAGTGCTGCCGGACGGCGCACTCTTGGAAATGGTCTATCAACCAGCACAGGCGCGGTCAGGGTTTGCAATCTGGAAAGATGGTGGATGGAAGTTCGAGACCGCTTTTTCGGTTAGTGAAAGGAAACGGCTCGTTCCTTACTCTCCCGACAACAATCTCCTCAAGAACGAAGTTGTGCTTCTGCCGTCTGAGCCTCAAGAATACGACTCACAACAGAAGCTCATGGGCGAGATCGAGGCATTCATTCACCGCTACGTCGACGTAGGGCCACTAGTTGAAAAAATTGCCAGCTATTATGTGCTTCTCAGCTGGATCTACGACGCTTTCAACGAACTGCCGTATCTGCGGCTGCGCGGCGATACCGGTTGCGGCAAGACGCGGTTTCTCCTCACGGTAGGCTCGCTCTGCTATAAGCCGATGTTTGCCAGCGGCGCCTCAACCGTGTCGCCGCTCTTTCGCATCATCGACGCATTTCGGGGAACACTGATTGTGGACGAAGCTGATTTCCGCCTCAGTGACGAGCGGGCGGAGGTGGTGAAGATTCTGAATAACGGGAACGCAAAAGGCTTTCCCGTACTGCGAACTGAAGTTTCTCCCAAACGGGAATTTAACCCGACTGCCTACAGCGTCTTTGGTCCCAAACTGGTCGCTACGCGCGGCCCGTTTGAAGACCGAGCTCTGGAGAGTCGCTGTCTCACCGAAGAGATGGGCCAGTATCATCTGCGGGACGACATACCCATAAACCTTTCGTCGCACTACAAACTCGAAGCACTTGAACTGCGCAATAAGCTGCTCCTGTTTCGCTTTCGCAACCTTCAGGCGGTGCAAACAAACGACAGCTTGGTGGATCGCGCCATCGAGCCGCGATTGAATCAGGTACTTGTCCCGCTCCTGAGCATCATTGAGGATGCCGGGGCGCGAAACGATTTGCGCGAGCTGGCGCGGCTCTACAACGGTCAAATGATTGCCGACCGGGGCATGGACAACGAAGCGCGTGTGCTTGAAGTTATTCGTGACTTAGGAGCTTCGGGCGAGGCAAAACTTTCCATCAAGGAAATTACCTCATGGTTTTCTGACCGTCATCAAGATGAGTATGAGCGCAAGATTACACCCAAGTGGGTTGGCAGTATCGTGCGCAAGAAACTGAATCTGAGAACACAGAAAAGCGACGGCGTTTTCGTAATACCTCTGGAGGAGCAACCAAAGCTCGCTCGCCTTTATGAGAAGTATGGAATTGATAATAAGGCGAGCATAGCCGGGGCGGCCGATATCTCTCCAGGCTCCGTCTGATCCCAGGGACTTCAGGGACTTGAGGGACGTTGATAGGGGTACTGGAGCTGTCTGCCTCACCAAAGCAGAGGTTTTTGATTACTGGGTTATTGCCGCAAGCAGGCTGGTCCACAGGTCCAAACAAAGTCCCTCAAGTCCCTGATGTCCCTCTAACACATATGAACAAGGCCGACCTCGCAAAACTTCTTTATTTAGAATTGAGAATTCTTTTATATTTTTTTGAGCTTTATCTTATCTGGATTTTGCTATGATAGCGCTCCTTTTCTGTGGGTTGTGTGCTCTTAAGTAAACTTGCCGCTTCCGGCAAGTTTTTGTGTCTGTCGAGATCTGGGCCGGCTGCTAGTGTGAGTCTCAAGTGACTCACAGGCATTTTCTGACCTTGAAGTCATATCAATCCTCACTATGTCTCGCAAACTACCAAACTATCTACGGATGTATCGCAGGCGCTCTGGTCTATCGCAAGAGGAGGCAGCGCTTCTTTTGGGATATCCGAATGGACAGCAGGTTTCTCGCTGGGAGCGCTTCACGCGCCAACCCTCCCTACAGACTATCCTCGCCTATGAGGCGGTGTTTGGCGTACCGGTGAGAGAACTTCTGGCGGGAGTCTATGAACAACAGGTCGCTGCAATCCGAGAGCGAGCGCGACTCCTGAAAGAAGACCTGGAACATCCACAGTCGCAGACTAAGCCAAAGAGAGAAAAGCCTCCTGCACGCATGGCTCGCAAGCTGGAACTCCTGACCACTATCACTTCGTCGTCGCAAACCAAATCAATCATTCATGAATAACTCTTTCAAAGAAACAATACGAGTACTCGCAATTTCTCCCACAAGCGGCGGCTTTGGCTTTGTCATATTTGAAGGACCTGAGAGATTGATTGACTGGGGCCTGAAAACAGCCAGAGACGAGACCAACGCGCGGTGCGTGCGGTTGGTTGCAGATTTGCTCACACATTACGTGCCAGACGTCCTCGTTATTGAGGACACTAACAAGATGAACCTTGGATGGTGGCGATGGCGCCGTGGCCGCCGCGTTACGGATTTGCTCACAAGAATAGTTAGGCTTGCTGCACGAAGGAACATCGAATGCAGGCGCGTTTCACGGGCGACGCCAAAGACATTAGTCGCCCCGTTGGAACCAATGACCAAACACCAGATTGCCAACGCGATCACCAATCTGCTACCCGAACTTGCCCCCTCACTGCCGAAGCCACGCAAGCCTTGGATGAGCGAAGACTCCAGGATGAGCATCTTCGACGCTGCGGCTCTAGCACTCAGCTTCTTATCTGGACAAAAGAAATCGACCTGATTTGGGCAAACGATCCTAACGACTTCACGTGATTATTTTGTCAGACGCTTCGGCAGATCCAATTTGTCATCGACTAAGGCTTCCATCTGAACACCTGCAACTCGCGCATACCGCAAGAGAACTATTGATGAAGGCTCACCTTTACCCAGCTCGTAGTCTGAAATCCTTTTGTAACCAATAAGCCCTTCCACACCCAGCTGGTGAAGCATCTCGGTTTGCGAGAGGCCCAGTGCGGTGCGAATCTGTAGCAATTTCTTGGGAAGTCTTTCCGGTCGCAGCCGCGGAGTGCCCATTAGGAATAACCTCCTAACGGCTTGCGGCTATCCGCAGGTGCGGATAGAATGGGTTCGGATTTATTGAGCGGCAAGCATCCTGGTGAATGCTGATGAGCCGCTGCGCCCATCACCGGCAATATGAAGTCGGGCTGCGCATAGTAGTGGCCCAGAGTATACCGAAAGGGAAGAACCGTGGGGAAATTCAGCTACCGCAAAAGAACCTTCCTGAGTCCGCTGTCCACAGGCTTTACGTCATACGTTCTCGCCGAAGTTGAGTCGAGTGAGGGCGGGACCTACAAGTGCGGCAACTACCACCTCACGCTCGCTGACTGTCGTCGTAAGGTTGAGTTTGAATTCTTTATGGGAAACTCGCGGGACCGCCGCCAGAGCTTGGCGAAGATTGACTTGCTTGTTGAAATCTTGAATGAGTTCCGTTCGGCTCTCAAAGAGGAAGCGCGACTTATAGCTGAAGCGAGACCAAGCGGCCGAGCATCTACAAAGAAGAATCTAATTCAGTAAGCGTAATGGGCAAAGACTCCAGGATGAGAATCTTTGAGCTGTTCTTTTCGGCTGATCTTTTTCTCCTTCTGAAATCGACTGGAATCTTAGAATGTAAATGTGTGTGCGCTCTTAGTGCTTTTCGGCACGTTTGCCGCAATCTTTCGACTTCGTGCCGAGCCGCTTAATCTCTTCTTTGGAGGAAGTTAGATCATTGTGAAGTTGCTGAAGTTCCGACAACGTGGGCTTGAGTTGTAATTCCTGAGTTTGTACCCTTCTCCTGTTCAGGATTACTTGCGACTTATTCTTGGAACCTTTAGCGTTTGCTGAAGAAACGGGCTCCTTCCGTATGGTTGAATAATTTCAATCCTTCACCGGGTCGGCTCGGGCACTGCCTCGAATCGCACCGGGCAAAGTGATTGACCTCGCATCCGCTGGGCGATATCTCGTCTTCTTCGGCTATATCAGCCTCGTGCAGTGAGACAGGCGTCCCGTCAAGTGAAGTACTTATGGCAACCATTCAGCCACACCACCATGGTATGAGCATGTGCCGCGTCGATGTCGGCTAAAACTGTAGGACCCATCTCGACAACGGGCGCTTGCGCCTGCTGGTGGGTGGTCGCTGAACACTGGCGACGGTACACGCTCGCCATCGACGTTTATATAAGATCGACCAGAAGTGGTTTTAGTTCCGCCGGAAGTTGCTTGTTTTCGCTGCTCGGAAGATGTCGCAGCTCCTTGTTTCGTCGGCAGGAGCGTGATGGTATTGCCGTGAACCCAACCCTCTGAACCCGTGCCTCGTTCTCGAACCAGATACCATGGTCCCACTCGGTGCGTTGTAATCAGAATTACTAAATCATCCCTTTGTAACTCTTTTACAATTGCTCCGGCTCGCGAGGGTTGTTCGCGAAGGTTGGCCTTCAGCGGCTTCACCACGGCGGTTGGTTCTGAAGCAGGGGCTTGGCTCAGTTGGGTTGCCTTCGATGGAGCGGCCGCAGTGCTCTGGCTCAGTAAACCTGGGGTCTGAGGTGAACACGCCAATAGGAGCGAGGCGAGGAGAAGTAAGAAGGCCGCTGGAGTATGAGAGAAGCGCATGTGAGAGTCCTTTCACCGATAAGGGGTTAACGCAGTTTGACCGTGAAGCCTAAGGTTAAGAACCGCACGTTGCAACCGCAGGATTCGGCGCGATGCCGAATACGAAGAACTCAACGGCATCCTGGGCCGCGATAGCTTCATCTTCCGAATGTGCATCGTTCGACGCGTCCAGCGCTTTCTTCAAATTCACACTAAAAAAGCCGAGCAGGAATACCTTTTGACCCGCCGACAATGTGCTATCAATAGGAGAACCAGTCGCAGTTATCGCAGTGAGTCCGCTGTATATCAATGTCGTCATGGCTTGGTTGGAGAACACATCGACTGTGACTTCGTGTCCTCCGCTAACAGAGCTAACTGCCTTGACCTTGACGGGGAGTTGAAAGAAATTCGAGGACCTAATGAGTCCAACGTGAAGCACACCCTCTGTTTGAAAAACCAGCGGCCACTCCTCATCTGAGAGCGAGCGCAGCAGAGGCTTGAATTTCGTGGCACCGAAGCCGCGATACCCTGACATAGGCCTTACCAGATCCTTGCGCATGAAATTGACCCCGACTCCCTTGAATCCCCAGGCGGGATGAATTTCGAAGACGTGATGTGGATTACTAGGATGGACTTGGCCTTGACCGTGCCCCTCGTCCCAAACTCGAAAGTACCCAAAGAATGTGACAGGTTTGCCAGCCAGTGTATTCAGTAAAGACTGGCCATCCCCGCTGTTCGTGTTTGGTAATTCAGCTACAAGACCCCAGTCTTCGTCATCACTGTCGGGCGAATCAGTGAGTGGCATCTGGTTGTTCGGTAGCTGAACTTCAGGCAACGTCATGCCGATATGTAGTTCAGCATCTTTTCCGCCGCACGATGAAGGGTGGACAGTCATTGCCGGGTGAGGCTGCGTAAATGAAAGATCTCCGATCGCGCTGTTGGAGTATTTGGACAGGATGAAGTCTCGATCGAAACCGTACCACGTCAGGCTTTGGGCGAAGCAGTAGTTTGTTAGAAAAAAAACGATCAGTAATGAGAAAGTAGAGGATCTGAGGATCTTCATGAGCGTGACTCCTTTTGAGGTTTGCGAGGAAAGCGCGCAAAGCCTATAACTGTTGGCTCGCACTGTCAATCACTTGTATAAACTACGTAGATTCACGACTGCGAAGATACAATCGTATAGAATCGACATAGGTAGGCTGTCACCAGCTTTCCCTGTCACACCACCGTGCATACGGGTCCGTACACGGCGGTTCGGCGAGTTAGGCGATACTGACCAACGAAGGAAGACCGAGCGAGCCGAAGT
>Ga0137404_10000162_pt1 | contig 42478 bp, 29 predicted proteins | sample CZOMad2_1_16fung_FD_108285 | JGI IMG/M metagenome (GOLD analysis project Ga0137404, IMG submission 108285) | Vadose zone soil fungal communities from Angelo Coast Range Reserve, California, USA - CZOMad2_1_16fungal (Illumina Assembly) | ecosystem: Environmental > Terrestrial > Soil > Vadose... | reverse complement strand
GACTCCAGACTCACGACTCCAGACTCCAGACTCATGACTATTTCCTTATCGGATATCGATGATCAAGATCCAGATTAAGCTCGAGGACATTCACTCTCGGCTCACCCAGAAAACCAAACTGTCTATGTTCCAAATGCGACGAGACTATTCGCCGGGTTTCGTCTTCGCTGATCCCTCGCTCGCGAGCAATGCGCGGCACTTGAAACTCAGCGGCCGCGGGAGAAATATGCGGGTCGAGGCCTGAACCCGAGGTTGTCACCAGATCAATCGGTACTGGCGTACGCGGGTTCTCAACCTGTAATTTCTCGGCATCAGCTTTGATGCGATCGACAAGTTTCTGATTCGTAGGTCCAAGATTCGAGCCCGAGGATGCGCTCGCGTCATAACCTGCGGCGCCAGCGGCGCTGGGCCGGGAGCGAAAATAACCGGGCCCTGTGAATGGCTGCCCAATGATCCGTGAGCCAATGATCGTGCCGTCACCGCTTCTGATCAGCTGGCCGTTTGCCTGGTCGGGAAAGATGACCTGTGCCAGTCCGGTGACAAGCAAGGGATAGATTAGTCCCAGTAGAATCGTCGTGACGATCGTCATCAGAATTGCGGTAGCTAGATTTTTCATTGTCTCAGTCCCTCTTAATCAGGTCACCGGTGTCGGCTTTAGGTTTCTCGTGTTGTTAGGTGATTCGTGTTAGTTCGTGTGATTTAGTGGATAGGTTCCCTGCCGCGCCTTCTCAAGATGATCCACGAAATCACACGAACTGAACACGAACCACATCAAAACTCGAATCACAACCGACCCACGGATAATTGTCATCGTCTACGCTAAGCCGATCGCATGGATAATCACGTCAATAAGCTTGATGCCCACGAAGGGCACGATAATTCCGCCAAGACCATAGATCAGCAGATTGCGACGTAACAGCGAAGCTGCACTCATCGCTCTATACTTAACCCCTCTCAATGCCAACGGTATCAAGGCAATAATAATTAGCGCGTTGAAGATCACGGCCGACAAAATTGCCGATTGCGGCGTACGCAGACCCATGATGTTCAGGGCATTGAGAACCGGAAACGCGCCGGCAAACATTGCGGGGATAATTGCAAAGTACTTCGCCACGTCATTAGCAATTGAGAACGTGGTGAGCGCGCCACGTGTCATTAGTAGTTGCTTGCCGATTTCGACGATCTCGATGAGTTTGGTGGGATTGGAATCAAGATCCACCATGTTCCCGGCTTCCTTCGCGGCCTGGGTGCCGGTATTCATTGCGACGCCGACGTCCGCCTGAGCCAAGGCAGGCGCATCGTTCGTACCGTCGCCAGTCATGGCCACGAGCTTGCCACCTTCCTGCTCGCGCTTAATGAGGGCCATCTTGTCTTCCGGCGTTGCCTGTGCCAGGAAGTCGTCCACCCCCGCCTCGCGAGCGATCGTCGCCGCGGTGAGTGGATTGTCACCCGTGATCATGACCGTGCGAATGCCCATTTGCCGCATCTGGTTAAAACGCTCGATCATTCCACCCTTGATGATGTCTTTGAGTTGAATTACACCAAGCGCAAGACGATCTTCTGCCACTACCAGTGGAGTACTGCCTTCCCGGGAAATGCTTTCCACAATCTCAGTCAACTCTGACGGCATCTTGCGACCATTTGAACTCAAGTATTTCTCAATGGCATCGGCTGCGCCTTTACGGACCTCGCGGCCGTCAAAGTCAACTCCGGACATGCGTGTTTGCGCAGTAAACGGAACAAAAGTCGCCTCGTGCGGCGCCAGTTCACGTCCACGCAATCCATACTTCTCTTTTGCCAGGACTACAATCGAGCGACCTTCAGGAGTTTCATCCGCCAGCGACGACAATTGAGCGGCTTCGGCCAACTCTGTTTCATTCACGCCCGGTAACGGAATGAAAGCTGACGCTTGCCGGTTGCCCAATGTAATCGTCCCCGTTTTATCAAGTAAGAGGGTGTTCACATCGCCCGCGGCCTCTACGGCGCGGCCTGACATTGCGAGCACGTTGTGCTGGATCAGTCGATCCATTCCGGCAATACCAATGGCTGAGAGCAGGCCGCCGATTGTTGTTGGAATCAAACATACGAGAAGTGATACCAGCACAAAGATTGTCTGAGGCGCGCTGGAATAGATGGCGAACGGTTGTAAGGTAACGACTGCAAGAAGAAATATGATCGTCAATCCGGCGAGCAGGATGTTTAGGGCGATTTCGTTTGGTGTCTTCTGCCGTTCCGCACCTTCAACGAGGGCGATCATCCGATCAATAAAAGTCTCACCGGGATTCGAAGTAATACGCACCCTTATCTGGTCTGATAACACGCGCGTACCGCCGGTGACGGCCGAACGATCACCTCCTGCTTCACGAATTACCGGAGCGGATTCGCCTGTGATTGCCGATTCATCAACTGAAGCTACACCAGCAATGATCTCGCCGTCCCCAGGAATAAACTCCCCGGCTGAAACTATCACTATGTCGTCTTTGCGCAATTCGGGCGCGGCAACATCTTCGGTCCTGTCACCTGAGACGACGCGATGCGCAACGGTTTCCGTCTTTGATTTCCGCAGATTGTCAGCCTGTGCTTTGCCGCGACCTTCCGCCATCGCCTCGGCGAAGTTTGCAAACAGCACCGTGAACCAGAGCCAGAGCGTGATCTGCAGTTCAAAGACCGTATTCGTCACGCCGGGAATGGGAGCAATGATTCCCCGAATCAGTTGCAACGAAGTCAAGACACTCCCAACCTCCACGACAAACATGACGGGATTACCCATCATCTTGCGTGGATTGAGTTTCCTGAATGAATCAACGATCGCGCGCTTAACGATTTGCGCATTCCAGATTGCTTGTTTTGATGGTGTCGCCATTTAGTTCTTTAGTTGTTTTCTTGAACTGCCCCAGAGGCAGAAGCTGTCATCTCAGGACTCTTTATTCGTGTCTGTTTCGTGATTTCGTGGATCGCTCATCTCCTGCGGGAATGAAGAACGATCCACGAATCCACACGAACGAAACACGAACAAAAAACTCCCTATCCTTTTTCAAAACGTCTTTCCTGCATTCATCAACAAGTGCTCCACTATTGGCCCCAAACTTAGCGCTGGAAAGAATGTCAACGCACCCACAATTACAATCACGCTAACGAGCAATACGGTGAACAGCGGCGTCGTCACGGGAAACGTTCCGAGCGATGGCGGCACGATCTTTTTCTTCGCGAGATTACCCGCAACTGCCAGCATGGGGATGATCATCATGAAACGCCCAATCAACATCGTGATGCCGATCGTCGTGTTGTACCAGAGTGTGTTCGCCGATATTCCCGCGAAGGCCGATCCGTTATTGCCGGCGCCTTCCGTGAAGGCATAGAGAATCTCAGACAAGCCGTGCGGTCCCGGATTAGCAATTTGCGATGTGCCGAAGTTCGGAGATACGACTGAAATCGCCGCGAAAATCAGAATTACCAGCGGGAAAACCAACACCACGAGCATTGCCATCTTCACGTCATATGACTCAATCTTCTTGCCGAGATATTCCGGGGTGCGGCCAACCATGAGTCCGGCGATGAATACGGCCAGCACTACATAAATCAAAATGCCGTACATTCCCGCGCCCACCCCACCGAACACGACTTCGCTGAGCATGATGTTCGACAGCGGCACCATGCCACCGAGCGGTGTGTATGAGTCGTGCATCGAATTTACCGCTCCGCAGGAAGCGTCGGTTGTAATCGTGGCCCAAAGTGTGGAGTTCGCCAGACCGAAGCGTACCTCTTTACCTTCCATGTTTCCGCCCGATTGCGCCGCGCTGTTTGTCTGGTCAACTCCTGCCAGTAACGGATTGCCTTTCGACTCGGCCCAGTAGGCGACCAAAACTCCAGCGAAGAAAAGTACAGTCATTGCCCCAAATACCGCCCAGCCATGTTTCTGCGACTTCGTCATTCGTCCGAGTGTATAGGTCAAACCCGCTGAAACTGCGAAGATAGCGAGCATTTCCAGAAGATTTGTAAAGGGCGTCGGATTCTCGAATGGATGGGTGCTGTTAGTATTGAAAAAGCCGCCGCCATTCGTACCCCACTCCTTTATGAATTCCTGAGAAGCAACCGGCCCCTGCGCAATTGTCTGCTCCGTCACAGGCTGACTTTCTTTAACGGGATTACCCTGGGCATCATTAATGACGTTGCCGTTTGCGTCTTTCTTATCGACCTCAACAGCGATGCCTTTATCCACCAACTGGGCTTTGTCGTAGGGACGCAAATTCTGAGGAACGCCGCCGGCAACGAGAACAAGGGCGCCCACAATGCAAAACGGCAGGCAAACCCAAAGCGCGGACCGTGTCATGTCAACCCAGAAGTTCCCAATCGTCTGCATTTCGCGCCGGGCAATGCCGCGTATGAAAGCAATTGCCAAAGCTATTCCTACCGCGGCCGACGTGAAGTTGTGATATGCCAACCCGGCCATCTGGGTCAGATAGCTCATCGTTACCTCGGGAACATAGCTCTGCCAGTTGGTGTTGGTAGTAAACGACGCCGCCGTATTGAACGCTGAACCGACGAAAGCGCCGGTGCTGCTTGAGCTCGAGTCAACTCCCGGCAGATGTTGCGGATTGAATGGCAGGTATCCCTGCAATCGTTGAATCAGATACAGAACGAACATCGAGACGGCGCTGAACAGCAGCATCGTTACGGCGTATTCGGTCCAGCGCATCTCCCGCTCTTCATTTACGCCAGTGAGCCTGTAGATCAAACGCTCAATTGGTCGCAGCACTGGATCGAGAAACGTTTTCTCGCGATTGAAGACATGCGCCATGAAGAGACCGAGCGGTTTCGTCAGGACAAGAATGATCGCGAAGAAGAACAGAATCTGTAACCAACCGTTTAAGCTCATAACAATCATCACCAGGCGGAAGGCAGTACGCAGAAGGCAGCGGCCACAAGAGGGTTTTTCTGCTTACTGCAACCTGCCTGGTGCCTTCTGCTCCTCAAAACTTCTCCGGACGCAATAGAGCGTATGCCAGGTAAAAAAGCAGCAATGCAGAGGCTATTAAGCTGACAACAGTTTCAAGACTCATCACCTGCTCCTATCGCAACTTCTCACACGCGCGCACATAAGCGAGCGCTACGAGGAAGAAAAAGATCGTCAACGCGATATAGGTAAAGTCCAGCATTACTGGCCCTCCTCATGTCGTTACCAACTACCTTCTTTGCGCATGTCCTACGACAGTAAATAGGAAGAGGGCTCCTGCGACAGAGACAAAGGTAAGTAATCTAAGTTTCATACGACCTTAATCCTTTTCCAATCTGGCTTTGATTGATGCGGAAAAGACGGCTTAATTGAAGACGCGCTTCGACCACGAGCATGCGCATCGAAGACTATAGTGACGTAAGAACCGCGCACTTTGATGGCCACTTCAATGCAGCTCTTATTAGAGCCTGGAGTGAGGCCGGGTTTCTTTCCGCTTCTTGCCCGCTTTATCAGTTCCTTGCGATACCCTGAACGCCAGGTATTCAGACCGCACACCCTTCAGCCTCTTTTCGCGACACCTCTTCTGAGACGTTTTCCGTCAACTTCAGTGCTCTGCCGAGTCGGAGTTTGTGAAAAGTATGGTCTCCCTCTCCGTTTTCACATTGGATTTGAACGATCTCCTCATCTTCCCTAACACCAGCTTTTTCTACCGCGTCCTTGATCTCTCTCCAGGTCATTGTGGTTCCTCTTCTGAATTAGCCAATCTAGGCTAAGCGTACTTTTGGCTCTTGATTCATATCCTCTTTACCGGTCGTTCAGCCCAGTCCAGGAAGAAGCCTGCAAAAAGTATGAGCGGGATGGCCACTGCGAAAAGCGCATTGTCCAAAACGCGCATCCAGGGATGCCACTGACCGCCAATTATCCAAAGGGACGCAGTTATAAGGCAGCCGGTGGAGGCGGCCAGGACTCCGCCCAGAAAACACAGCACGCCACCATTCGCTTGCCACGTTCGCTGATACTGTTCGTTCATTACTCTCATACAAGTAGGTTTACGCCTGCCTGCATAAGAAGTGGGTAAATGGTTTATAAAATTTTCGTAAAGATTGCGGGGAACGAGGGGCTGGTGGTTTTCGTTATCAGGCCTTGCCTTTATCTTTCAGTAGTGCGTCTGACCCAATTGCTTCAAGACCTTCGGAAAGGCAGAGCGCGGCTGAGGCGCAACTGAAAATCTGATCCACAAAATCACACGAAATAACAGAAAGAATATTTCGTGTAAGTTCGTGAATTTGGTTTGTGTGATTTCGTGGATCGATTGCTTGGTGCGCACAAAGCTCCTAAGAGCGGGTAACACAATGGGGTGCCGCCAAAAGGCATAAACCACGAAATCGCGCGAAATGTTAGCGGTTCTAAAGGTGAAGGATCACTTTCGCGATGCTGAAATAGATCACCAGCCCTGTCGCGTCGACCAGCGTGGTGATGAGAGGGGCGGAGAGCACCGCGGGATCGACGCCGAAGCGCTCGGCAGCAATGGGAATTAGAGAGCCCACTGTCGTTGACCAGCAACAGATTGCTACTACGGTGAGCGAGACTGTGAACGCCAAAGGCGTGTGCGCTCCCCAAAGCAAGGCACGACCAAATGCTACGCTACCGATCAGTAGTCCAATGATGATACCGGTGCTTAATTCGCGGCCCAGAACGCGCCAGGCATCCTTTAACCGAATCTCGCCCAACGCAATACTGCGAATGATAGTAGTCACAGTCTGCGAGCCAGCGTTACCACCCGTGCCAATTAGCAACGGAATGAAGAATGATAGGGCGACGACTGCAGCCAGTTCGCTTTCGTAATAACGTAGTACCGTGCCAGTGAACGTCTCAGCAACAAACAAAAGCAAAAGCCAACCTATGCGTTTGCGAACCACGCGCAGAATCGGATTGTGAAAGTAAGGCTTGTCCAGCGCGCCCGGCTCCACTGCGGCCATGCGGAGGATGTCCTCCGTACCTTCCTCAATCAGCACGTCAATCACATCGTCAACTGTAACGAAACCCACGACAGTGCCATCCTTCTCTAAGACCGGTACTGCAAGAAGATTGTATTTGCCGATCTTCTGGGCCACAGCTTCCTGATCATCGAGAGCGTTGACGGTGACTGGCTTGCGCCGCATAACTTCGGTCAACGGCGTCTCGAATTCCGCCATCACCAGGTCACGCAGCGACACTGCCCCCATTAGTTTTCCCGAAGCCGGTTCGAGAACATAGCAGGCATAAATCGATTCCTTCTCGCGCGCCACCGAGCGAATTTGCTTGAGCGCCTCGCCGACCGTCATTGAAGGATTGAGCTGGACGAATTCAGTCGTCATGATCCCGCCCGCCGTGTGGGGCGGATACTGCAACAGGTTCTCCAGCTCTTTCCGCAACTCCGCGCTCAGCTTCGGCAGGATGCGATGCCGCTCGTGCAACCCCATCTTTTGAATGATGTCGGTGCGTTCATCGGCGGAGAGGCCTGAAAGGACTTCTGCAGCCCGATCCGGTTCTAGTTGTTCGAGAATCGCGGCTCGACGGCGCATTGTCGGCTGATCGAAAATTTCAATGGTCCGGGCCACGGGTAACATGGAAACAACTGTGGCTGCCTCCACACATGTCAACTGATTGAGTAGGTCCGCTAAATCCGCCGCAGCGAGGTCGGACACCTGCGCGCCGATGCCTACCAGACTCTCGTCGAGTCGCATGTGAATCCGCTCTAACAATTGCTTCAGATCTGTTGCAGGCATTGGAGGCTCCTCAAGACAAAAGAGAGACTAGCCACAGATTAACGCGGATAATACAGATCAAAACCTGGTAGTAAACGGAGTCATTCGCGGGCTTAGCTATTGAGTTGTTCTGATCCGCGTTATCTCCGTTTATCTGTGGCTGGTTGTTCTTATTCGGGTTACTCACCAGGGTTGAAGCGGTACCCTATCCAGGGCTCGGTAAGAATGTACCTTGGCGATGCCGGGTTCGGTTCAATCTTTTTTCGTAATTGACCAATGAATACCCGGAGATATTCTGTTTGCTCAGTGTAATCGCCACCCCAGACCGCCCCCAGGAGTTTGTGGTGCGTCAACACGGTATCAGGGTGTTGGACCAGGTACAGCAATAACTCAAACTCTTTCGGCGTCAAATGAATCTCGTGGTCCTTGACCGAGGCTTTGTGGGCGGCTGCATCGATGCGAAAATCACCGACCTCAAAAACGCCTGGGCTCTTCGGTTGAGCCGCTGTGCTGCGCCTGAGCGCGGCTCGTATCCGCGCCAGCAACTCGTCCATACCGAACGGTTTCGTGATGTAATCATCTGCGCCGGCGTCCAATGCCTGCACTTTCACACGCTCCTCACTCTTCACAGACAACACAATCAAAGGAATGTTTGAAACAAGTCGTATTCGCCGGCAAAGTTCCAACCCTTCCATATTCGGCATGGACAGGTCCGTAATCACCAGGGCCGGATGCCAATCGTTGAAGAGGTCCAACCCGGCCTCGCCATCAGAGGCTATGCGGACGTCGAAACCGCGGGTCGATAAACTGGTGCGCATAACGCGACCGATTTGTGGCTCGTCATCGACGACCAGGATTTTTTGTTTTTCCGGCATTCAGCAAAAGGTCGTTAAATGCAAACGGCCCAAAGTATCCTGGGAACTCTAGGCGTCGCCCGTAGGCAATATAACCACGACCCTGGTTCCCCGGTGCTCATTCACGGGTTCGATCCAAACCCGTCCGCCATGAGCCTCGACTATTCCGCGCACGATCGCCAGACCCATCCCCGTCCCTGCCGGTTTTCTGGCCGAGCTGCCGTCCTGTGTTGCCCGGTAGAATTTTTCGAAGACGCGTTCTCGCAATTCCGCCGGTATGCCCGGCCCCTGGTCTTCCACGATCAGTTTGACAGTACCCTCTTCGCCGGCTTTTGCTTCAACTCGAATCTCCGATCCGTTAGGGGAGTATTTGGCGGCGTTATCGAGCAGGTTGTAAACAACTTCCGCGATGGCCCGCTCATCGACGCGCACTGTCGGAAGCTCATCGTCAATCCAGGTATGGACCTGATGGTCGCGAGTCAATAGCGCGGCGCGTTTCACAGCGGTCCTGGTAATTTCTTCAACTGACCCCCACTGCCGGCGCAATTTCATATCGCCGGCCTCGATGCGCGCCAGCTCCATCAGTCCTTCTATGAAACGATCCAGCCGATCAGTCTCTTCGTCGATCACTTCCAGCATCTCTTCGCGACCTTCGACATCCAGCAAACCCTCTTTGTTCTCGTTGTCGCTTGCCGGCTTCAAATCCTGCAACAGGGTGGTTACCGATGCTTTGATCGAGGTAAGCGGTGTCCGCAGATCGTGTGTGACGGCTTCGAGTAGAGCAGTTTTCAACTTCTCACTCTGTTTGAGCGCCTTCGCCTGACTTGATTGTTCGAACGTGTTCTGGAGCTCGCCATACAAGCGTTCAATTTCATTACGTCCCGCTTCGGCCTCAGCGGCACGCCGCTTCGCTCGCGCAGAAAGTTCGCCGGTAGTGACAGCGGTAACCAGGAAGACGAAGAGGGCCACCCAGTTCTCCGGGTCCTCGATTGTCAAAGCACCGACGGGCGGGAGAAAAAAGTAATTAAGAAAGACCACCGCCATCAACGAAGCGAGCACCGCGGGGCCTGACCCCCACACGCTGGCAGTGAAGAGCACCACCAGCAATAGAATCAGGGCCACTGTTATGGCATTGATTCCCTCGCCGAGAAATTTGAGGACGGTGGTCGCAATGGCTATCCCGAATATGGCCACCAGATAGCCTGCGAATCTGTTTTCAAGAATCTTCTTCCACACGGTGGGTCATTGTAAGACATGTAAGGCACGGGGACATCTGACTGTGGGCTGTTCTTCGTGTAATTTGGTGGATGTCGTGAGTCTGTCCGCTGGCAAGTGTCCGATAAACTTTAGTTTGTCGCGCGTTACGACAAGCTATAAAGCTTATCGGACATCAAACTGCCCCACTACCGCAGCGGCGCCGGTTCTTGACAATCCGGGGCCGCAGTCTAGAATGAGTTTCGCCTGAATTTCGGTTCGGAGATGTGGCCGAGTGGCTGAAGGCGGCGGTTTGCTAAACCGTTAAGGGTCAAAAGCCCTTCAGAGGTTCGAATCCTCTCATCTCCGCCAAGCTTAGCAAGTCAGTGGTCAGTAGCCAGTAGTCAGTAGCAAAGATTTTCCTGCTGAATCCTGATTACCGCTGCTGACTCTTTTTCTTATGACCGCTCGCGTGCGTTTTGCTCCATCTCCGACCGGCTACCTGCACATCGGCGCCGCGCGCTCAGCGCTATTCAACTGGCTCTTTGCACGCAAAGTCGGTGGCAAATTCCTACTGCGCATCGAAGACACCGACCTCCAGCGATCGACCGAAGAATCTACGCGCTCCATTCTCGAGGGTTTGGAGTGGCTTGGTCTGGACTACGACGAAGAGGTCGTATTTCAATCCGACAATGCACCGAAGCATCGGGCCGCTGCTTATCGTCTGATCGAGGAGGGAAAGGCTTATCGCGATTTCACCCCGAAAGAACAGCGTGACGATACTACCGTAAAACAAGGCATCGCCGAACGTGCGCGCACGCAGGCGGCTGAAGGAGTGGACCACCGGCAGAATTCATTTCGGGATCTGGCAAAAGAAGAATCCGACGCACGTGCCGCCGCGGGAGAACCTTATGCAGTTCGCCTGAAGGTTGCAGTGGAGGGCAAAACTGAGTTTGCGGATATCGTCTATGGACCTCAGGAACGTGCTTATTCGGAAATAGAAGATCTCGTCCTGCTCAGGTCGGATGGTCATCCGCTTTACAATCTTTCCGTAGTTATCGACGACATTGAGATGGGTATTACCCATGTCATTCGCGGTCAGGATCACCTGACAAATACGCACAAGCAGGTCTTGCTGTGTCAGGCCCTCGGTGCTCGAATACCGCAGTTTGCGCATTTGCCGCTGATTCTCGCGCCCAACAAAGGAAAGCTTTCGAAGCGCAAACACGGCGAAGTAGTTTCATTGACAACCTACCGCGATCGCGGTTTTGTGCCCGCAGCCTTCCGCAACTTTCTGGCTCTGCTCGGATGGTCGCCTCCGGAAGGCAAGGAGCTGCTGAGCAAAGACGAGTTGATCAGGGAATTCTCGCTCGAAGGCATAGGTCGCGCCAACGCTATCTTTAATTTCCAGGAACATGATCCGCGGCACTGGACTGACGACAAAGCCTTGTGGATGAATGCAGAGTACATCCGCACAATGCCCATCGACGAACTACTGCCGATGGTCAAGTCTGAGTTGCGAGCGAACAAACTGTGGCGCGAAGAGTATGACGACGACGAGCGCGAATGGTTTACGAAAGCGTTGAATCTGATTCGGCAGCGTTTCTTTACTCTGAAAGATTTTTCTGAGCAGGGCCGCGCCTATTTTTCGGATGATTTTGACTTTGACGAGGCTGCGGTCGATAAGAACCTCAAAAAGGATCCTCGGTTGCGCGAATTGTTATCAGGTCTTGCAGACGCGCTTGAAACGGCTGACCCGTTCACGGCTGAGAATGCTGAAGCTGCACTGCGAAAGTTTGCGGATGAGTCAGGCGTGAAGGCAGGCCTTTTGATAAACGGCTCGCGGACGATGTTGACGGGACAAGCAGTTGGGCCTTCAATGTTCGAGGTTTTTGAGATCCTCGGTAGGAAGCGCTCCACAGACCGTTTGCGTAGTGGGGTGCCGTGGTTTGATCTTGCCAACAAGCTGGGTGACATTTGAGGTCGCTAGATAATGCTTCGCTCTGACAGATCCACAAAATCACACCAAAAATAGCCGAAATTTCAGAACATGGGGGTCTTGTGGCGGCGCGTTTCGTGTAATTTCGTGGATCGGCTTTTTTCAGGTGGGACAAAAAGCTCGGGCGCCGCGGATATTATTTTTTGGTTGCGGCACCATTAGTCGGTCCAAGCCAGCTGCAAACGGGTAACATAGTGGTTCTGTGAGGAGAGCCCTTCCGGAAGGCAAACCTCGAAAGCTTGAATCCCCTTGAAGGTGAGGAATAATCATGTGTAAGAGACTGGTTCCCCTCGTTTGCGGTTTCCTGATGGTTGCTTCATCTATACTGGCCCAAAACAGTAACTCATCGACTACAACTCCGCCGCGAAGGGTCAATGCAAACCAAGCAGCACCTCGTCCATCACAGCAACCAACCGATACTGCCAAGCCTTCGGCGACAGCACCGGCGGCCCGCACCACGAAGCCAAAACCGGCTGTGACCGCGACGCCACCTCCTGCTTCTACGTCACCGTCGGCTGGAGTGGTGGCGGCTTTCAATAAACTGCTCGAAGGAATTCGTCATGCCGATGTGAACGCGGTCACCAGCGTCTACTGGAATTCCCCGCGACTGGCGCTCTTTAACAATAACGGCACGGTAACCAAAGGCTGGGAACAATTAAAGAAGAACCGGGAAAGCTCATATCCGGATGTCAAGAACGTAAAGCTGGACGTACGTGATCTGTCCGTGACGATGCTGGGGCGCGACGCAGCCGTTGTCACTTGTCTCTGGAACCAATCTCAAGAGTACAAGGGCACGCCTGAGTCAGCCTCGGGCCGAATGACCCTCATCTTCAAGCGAGTGGGAAAGGATTGGAAAGTCATTCACCTGCATACTTCGCCGGAAGCGCCCGCGGCTGAAAGGGTACTCCCCTCCGAGCAAACGCCGACGCCAAAGCCCTCACCAACTCCGTAACCTGCCGCGTAACGCAAGCTGTTAGCTTGCGTCCGAGCTTGGCTGGATTCAACCCGAACGCAAGCTAACAGCTTGCGTTACAGGATCGAGCCATTCTTCTGATGTGTGGCTGTCTTTTCGCTAGTGATCTAAAATATGCCTCGACAAGCCCAGGCGCTCCCAGGGCTTTCCTCTCGAGGTCCCGAATGTATCCACATATCCCTGTCCATGACTTGTGGTGGCTTGCTGCCGGTGGGGCCAGCTATGGCGCGCGCTATGCGAGACATAAAGTGATAATGGCGCGCACCCGATTCAGAAGATCCTGCCTCCCGGATCCCACGGACGAATTGTTACGACTCCAATCGCGGTACGGTTATAACGCGCACTCGCTTGTCAGTATTGCGCCTGGGGCAGCGGCATGGACAGTTCCGGGAATAGATGGAGCGATCATCTATGGGGAATTTGGCCGTGTTTGGCTCGCGGCCGGTGATCCGTTGGCAAGGCCCGACGACGTCAAGCCCCTGGTCAAAGCCCTTATGAAAGCGGCTTTGGATGCGCGGCGCATCGTCGCGTTCGTGCCGGCGACGGAGCGCTTTTCCCGAGAGGCCGTCTCGTTGGGATTGAGTGCGGTGAAAGTGGGCGCCGCGCCTTACTTCGATCTTCGTGAGTGGCATCCGCGCGGCAACAGCGCTAAAAAGATCCGCGCGGGTATCAATCAGGCTGGTCGTGCGGGAGTCACAGTCGAATTGCTTGGTTCGCTAAACGATGAATTGAAACAGGAGACTGCAGAGCTATGCCTCCGCTGGCTGAGTACACGAAGGTCGGCAACGACCTTCGGCTGGCTGCTGGCACTGGATCCGTTTCTCCGCGCCGACTTGAAGAAACTATTTGCCGCGCGGGACAACAAAAGGCGATTGGTTGGTCTTTTGGCTGCGAGTCCAATTCCCGCTCGCGACGGTTGGTATTTGGAGGACGTCCTGCGCGAGTACGATGCTCCGCACGGCACGGCTGAGCTTCTGATTTACGAGGCACTTCAGCTGCTCAAACTGGAGGGTGCGGAAATCGCAACGCTGGGCACCGCGCCACTCGCAAAAGAAGGCACGGACAACGTTTCGACGCACGATCATCCGGTCATCGAGAGAGCGCTCGATTCCGCCTCAAGGCGACTTACGCCTTTTTACAATTTCGAAGGCCTCAGAAGATTCAAAGCTAAGTTTGCGCCCAGTTGGTGGGAAAGCGAGTATGCCCTGGTCCAGCATGGTGTCATGGTGCCTACGAAAGTCGCCCATGCGATGCTGCGCGCAATTGTTCCCGGTGGCCTCACGCAGTTGTTGACACGCAAGGCCGTGCAAACACTCCGATCTTAAAGATCTATTGAACTCGGGGACGGGTGCGGTAACGCTTGCGTATGAAATCGGCAAGTTGGACCACCGCAATTCCTGCAAGCACAGAGAGAAAAGGAAATACCTCAACAACATAACGCGGTTCGGGATTCTCAAGCGTCGCGAAAAAGCCGAGCCGCAAAAAGATCATCAGACCCACAAGCACAACCCAGCGCATGGTTACAAAGTCCCGCGACCGCCAGAGTAACCACGCGCCCGCCGCGCCCAATAGTGTGTAGATCCAGGTAAGTCCCGCGAACAAGGGCAACCAGAACTGCTGGTGAATTTCGTAATCGAGATCTTCGAAAGGCGTCAATTCACCTTCAAACGGGTAGTACTGCGAATGGGTATCAAACCATAGAGAGATTGCCCGCCTGAAAGGCAGTTGTAAATAATAGCGAAGCGGAGAACGCGAAATACGTTCACGAGCGATGCGCGTAAACGCCGCATCTATCTCCGGCGTCATCTCGACACCCTGGGGCTCTTCAGCCTGGTCCTGTTCCGCATCGGCTCCTTCCTCTTCCTCGTCGCTCTGTTCTGACTCTTCATCCGCCGGATTAGCCTGATGAGAGTCCTTTGACTTGCTATTTGCTTTCTCCTCAGGTGAGGGCATCGGCGTCGGGGAAGGGAGGGTCTCGGGTGGAGACTCCTGGTCTGGCGGATTGTTGTACTTCTCGAGCAAGGCAGCAACCTCTTGTCTTTCCTGATTTGAATCGAAGGCTGTATCAGGGAAGTCGTCAATGTCGATGGGCGCTTCTTCGAGTTTCCAGAGCACTGGTCCAATGTAACGTTGGTCTTCGATCCAGCTGCGCAGCCAGGCAAGATAGCCGCGCGGCACAAATTCACCAGGCATCTCTGCGTGCGCCGGCGCAAGAGGTTGAAAAACATGGAACAGGCGCCTGTTTCGTATTGTCCAGGGAGTCAACACAAGACAAAAGGCCGCCGAAAAAATAGCGCCGAGCTTCAGAGCTTTAACCATTCGGGGCCGCACACCAGCGCTTTTGTCCGTGACTGGCTCAACCTGCGGCCGCAGCAGTGCATCACCAACAAGCGTGAGGCCAATCGCTGCCGCGAACAATCCGCTATCGGGCCGAAACAGCACAGCCATCCCGGCGATGATTCCCGTTGCTGCCCAAAGTCTTACTGAACGCTTCCAAGTTCCCGCCTTGAACGCAAGTGTGGCGGTCAGGCACATTGCTGCTGACAGGAAGATCGTGGGTGTTTCGGTCAGAATTGTGGCGGTGTAGATCGTGGAAAACGGGCACACTGCAACAAATGCCAGGGCTGCGATAGCTGCCGCACGTTTGCGCCTGCTTTCCGGTTCCCATTGAAACGCGATCAGGGCAATCAGCACGCAGGTGGCAGTATCCAGCACGGCCTGGATGATGCGAACCGCTGTATTGTTTGTGTGCCCGAATACGGCATAAACAGCTGCGATGAAGAGCGGGTAACCGGGCAGGCGAATTAGCGAGGGGGCATAGGGCGCTTCAGTGGCGTGCGAGTAGACGTGCTGCTCGAGTAAGTTGCGCGCCATTTGCGCATAGATCCGGCCATCATCCGGGTCATCGTTTGGCAGGTAGCGAGCTACCGCCAGACGAAAGGCAAAGGCCACCAGCAACAGCAGCGAGCAAACAACCAAGAACCTCCGCCTGATGGACATTGATGAATTGTAACTTAGGGACGGGCTTCCGCAGTTGCTTTTCTCTCGAGTTTGCCCCAGCCAACGACTGGACCTCGCAGCGCCATTGCCACAGATTTGATCATCACGTAGTACATTACCTGTCTGTAACAGAACCGCTGCAGGAAAAGCCACCAGAGCAAGCGCCATCGTTCTTTCTTCTCGAGCGCGAAGGCGAAGCAAGCTGAGATCCAGTCAATAGCCAAAAACAATGCGTAGTAGAAAAGCACTTGCTGGAGATTTGTGGAAGAATAGCCGGTTGGTTGCTGCCACCTATCCAGCCCCGCCGAGATCAAAGTATAAACGAGCATCAGGTCCATTACCGGCGAGATGAGCGGGAATAGTATCTGGAAGATCCAAACGTTCGGCAAGGCAATGAAGCCGAGCGCGCCGTAGCGTGGACGGAACAAGGCATCCAAATGCTTCCACATACACTGAAGTGTGCCATAGGCCCAGCGGAACCGTTGACGAGCAAGCGTACGCAGGCGATCGGGCGCTTCAGTCCAGGCAATCGCGGCCTCTTCGTAGCCAATCTTATATCCCATGCGTCGAATACGCAGGGTCAAATCCTGATCTTCAGCGAGGGTATCCGATGAAAAGCCGCCCGCTTGTTCAAGCAAATCCCGACGCCAGGCGCCGACCGCTCCCGGCACAACAGTGATGCAATTGAGACTGGCAAAGGCCCGCCGATCCATGTTCTGTGAAGTTATGTATTCGAGCGCCTGCCAACGGGTGACGAGGTTGATACGGTTTCCGACTTTCGCGTTTCCGGCAATGGCACCCATCGCGTGATCGTAGAATCTATGGGCCAGAGCGCCGATGGTTTGCGGCACGAACAACGTGTCCGCATCGAGCGCTATGATGACCTCGCCCTTGGCAAGCAGCAATCCGGTATTCAGCGCTTCGGCTTTACCACTGTTTGCCACGGTAATGAGCCGCACGCGTTCATCGTCCGCGAACTTCTCGGTGACCACTTTGCTAGTGTTGTCCTGCGAACCATCATCGACAACGATGATCTCATAGCTATCGTAGTTCGAAGCCAGCAAACTGCGAATGGTCGCTTCGATCACCATCTCTTCGTTATAGGCCGGCACGATAACCGAAACAAACGGCGCGTATGTTGCCCCCGCGTGAAGGCGCTGTCTGCGTTTAGAGCGGACAAACTGTGCGAAAGCCAATGAACCGACGACCAACAGCCTCGAGAGGCCGAGTAAGATCCCTATCAGGTAAATCCATTGGAGGGCCCAGCCGCCGGTCGAGAGGAAGAAGAAGGCGACTGCGTCTGCCCTGGTAAAGACTCGCTCGCTCGCGGGAATCACCGGCATTACTTGATCTCGTGAAAGGTCAGCCAGGGCAGAAACGGGAACAAAGGTAAAGCCCCGATCCCTCAGCTCATGGATCAAGCGCGGCAGCGCCTGAATGGTGGCCGACCGATCGCCGCCTGAGTCGTGAAGCAAAACAACCTGGCCGCGCGTGTCGGGATTTGAGTCCATCGCGCGATCTATGGTTCTCTGTACAATTTGATCCGCACTAACAGGCAATCGCCAGTCATCCGGATCGATGCGCACGCCAATCATCAGATAACCGAGATCCTTAGCTTGAATCGCGGGCTCGACTTCCGAAGGTTTGTCAGCTTCGGCGTCACCAAAGTAAGGCGGACGAAACAGCACTGTCGAACGGCCTATCAGAGACTCAATCAGTCGCTGAGTCGCATTCAACTCCAGTTCGGTGAGCGAAGCAGGAATTTCACCAAGATTGGGATGCGTAAAAGTGTGATTGCCAATCTCATGTCCTTCGTTGGCCATGCGGCGGACCAGGTCGGGGTACGCCTGACCGTTCTTGCCGATGATGAAAAACGTTGCCGGCACGCCTTCGCGCTTCAGAATATCCAGAATAGCCGGCGTCCATCTCGGGTCAGGCCCATCATCGAAAGTCAGCGCGAGCAGGCCCGGATGATCACCGGTGCGTTCGATAACATAGGAAGAGGGAATGGCGGTAAAGTTCTCCGTCTTGATGAAGCCGGTGGCGGAATCGACTTCGATGTTACGTGCGCCCTTCTGTGGGCGCGAAATGACCTTCAACAGTTCACCATTGCCTTCAAAGTCTACCTGGTAACCGTAATTGATCTCGCGCAGGGCATCAGTGACGGCCGGCTCTTTTGTGCCGAGTATGGACCAAATCGATGGGTCTTCAGAGCCCAGTCGCCAGATTGCATAGCCGGCCGGTTTGTAGCCGCTGGCGGCACGCATCTGGTTGTAAGCGGTTACCGAGTCAAGAAACCAGACGGTATGATGCGAATCGTCGTCTTCGTCGTATTCGTAGTAGGGGTTGCGCGCGGTCGGATCAAAATAAGGACTGGTCTGCGATTCGTTTGCGTGAATTAGAGCTTCTTGAAAAGTAATTTCCTCGGCTTCCTGTTTTCCGTTTGTCCAGTCATAACCATAGTTGCCCAGAACAAGGATAGTCTTGCCGGGATCCAGCTCAGCCATCCGGGCAACGAGGTTCTTTTCGTACCAACCTTGCGATGCCAGCGGACCCAGCTGCGCGCCTGTGGCCCAGTGTTCATCGTAAGCCATCAACATCAGGTAGTCCGTCGCAGCTGCATAACTCTTTAATCTCCATTCGGGATTATCAAAGGGCACCGCTTGTACAACCAGCCAACCTTTAGCTGCGAAAACTGCGTGCAATTCCTGCATGAAAACCAGCAGATTAGCCTGTGAGTCCTTTGGTGGTTCCTCAAAGTCAATACAGACACCCGCAAATTTATTGTCCTGGACGAACGACGTCAAAGCTTTGATCAAGCTCTGTCGATGCGGCTCGTCGGCCACCGTTCGCGACAACAACTGACCATCGAATTTCTCATTGGTCAGATTATTCACCAACGGCAGAATTCTTACTTGCGGACGCGTATCGCGGATGAAGTTCAGGGCCATGCGAGTAGGATCCGCGTCCATCTCGGTAGCCAGAGGACTGCCGCCGGCGTCTCCATCCTGCAAGTGCGACCACTCGCCAATAACCCAGTCGAGATGGTCCAGGTTTCTCTTCAATGACTCGTAACTAGATTCATCCCAATTGATATAGAACCCCACTGATAATGGACGGGACGCCGGTACCACGGGTGCAGGAATCGTGGGCGGCGCCGGCACAATTGGAATCTGGGACGCATGTTTTCCTGGGACGATCCGCTTGGTTGTCGCTAACGCATGTTGCAACTCAGCCTGCGCCTTTTTGGCTTTCTGTTCACTGGGGTTGGCGGGAACGTTTGGCGGCCTGGGTTTGATGTCCGAACTGTGTGGCAGGATGGCGACCGGCCGCAGCTTAAAGCTGGGAAGCACGGGGTTGGCCAGGACGCTGGCAATAAAAATCGCTACCAAACCGGTGACGATAACGGCGAGCGCCAGCCAGGTGCGGCGCACTCGACGCCAGCGCCTGCCGGCAGGATCGAAGAAAACAGGGGTTTCGGGGGCTGACAACTAGACTTAACTCCGAATTATAGGCTTTCTCCCTCCAGGCTCGATGTTTCGATGCACAAACCAAGACAAGTGTTACGATGGGCACTCGTTCGGGAGGGTCTAAATTTCTCACCGCACCAGCCCCGGGTCAAGCGTTGAACACAGCAGTCTTGGATTGCGATTTCTTGGCGTCCTTTTGTGGTGATCTTGTGGACCCATAAAAACTGGAGCGATCCGTGAACACGGTGGAAGAGCGATTGCGAAGCTGCAAAGCGTTACGCGTTGAAAAGCCGTCCACGAAATCTCACTCGTGGACGGCTTTGTCGGTGAACTGTTGGGATTGGCCTGAGGCTGACTGTGTGCCTTCCAGAAAGGAGGGGCACTAAGCAGAAAGACGACTGAACCTTAATCCAAACAATTAACGATTAAGTTCAGAGGTCAGGCCGCAGCCACCTCACTGTGATAAGAACTCATATATTTTTGAATCACCTCCTTTCCAGTGTTGTGATGATAATAAAATACCCGGGCAGCATCGTCAATCGGTTTTTCGGGCGTGCCGGCCCCTTGCCTGGTTATGAAGGCAAAAAAAGCCGTTTTCCATCATTTCCCATTCGTCATTTTCCAATTTTCCATTTATCATTTTTCATTTCCGGTCAATCAAGAGGCAGTCTCAATGAAAAATGAAAAATGGAAAATGACGAATGGAAAATGTCTTATGTACGTCAACGTCGAATGCCACTCAATCTTGTGCCACTGACGGTTGGGTGATGGCCCTTCTTTCAAACACCACCTGGCCGCCGGAATAAACGCGCCACGGGTGCTCAATCCCGAAGAAATAAGCGATCTCGCGGTAATCCTCACAGTCGTAAATGACAAAGTCAGCTCTTTTGCCTGCCTCGAGCGAGCCTATGATGTGGCCTCGATTCAAACTGTAGGCGGCATTGATTGTCGCTGCACTGATTGATTCGGCTGGAGTCATTTTCATCTGCGTTGAAGCAAGTGAAAGAACCATCAGCATGGAAGGAGTGGGCGATGAGCCGGGATTAAAATCCGTCGCCAGCACAACTGCCAGCCCAGCCTCGATCATCTCGCGAGCCGCGGGATAACGCGTCGAGCCAAGCGCATAAACCGACCCGGGTAACAAGATTGGTTGCACGCTTGCTGACTTCAGCGCTGCGATCCCTGCGGCATCGGTGTGTTCAAGATGATCCGCAGTAGCCGAGCCTAACTCAGCTGCAAGTATGGCGCCTCCCGAAAGTGATAACTGATCAGCGTGCAGGCGCAGGCCCAGACCGTGGCAACGGGCGGCGGAAAGAATCTTCCACGACTCATCAGTGGTAAAAACCCTTTCTTCGCAAAAGACGTCACAATATTCAGCGAGCTTCTCGCGGGCCACGCGCGGAATCATCTCGTCGATTAACAAAGAAAGATACTGCTCGCGCCGGGCGCGATATTCGGAAGGTATGTCATGGGCTCCCAGGAATGTCGGAACGTAATTGAGTGGTGTCTCGTCGTTCAAGCTGCGGATTGCGCGCAGCATTTTGATTTCGTCCTCGAGTGTAAGGCCGTATCCCGACTTCGCTTCAACGGTAGTCGTGCCGCATCTCAGGAACCACTCTGCGTATCGTTTGCCGGCATGGACCAGTTGGTCTGCCGAGGCAGCACGCGTTGCTCTTACGGTCGATTGGATTCCTCCGCCGCGGGCTGCAATCTCCTGATAAGTTGCGCCGCTCGCTCGTTCTTCAAACTCGTTCGCCCGGGTTCCGGCAAAAACCGGATGCGTGTGGGCATCGACAAAGCCAGGCAGCGCAATTCTGCCGCCCGCATCCACAACATCTACTGATTGATCTATCCGCGATTCAATCTCCCGCCGCGAGCCAACACTTTCAATCGCGCCATCCCGAACGAGCATTGCTCCATCGGAAATGATACCGAGCTCGCGCAGTTCGGCGCCGGCCCGCGAGCGTGCCGGACCGGAGAGGGTAACGAGTTGCGCACAATTGATAACTGCGGTTGCGTTTGCCACGTTATTCAGCTAATTACAACCTCGTCTGAGGTCTAACTGATGAATAGATAAGCGCGCCGACTAGATTGGCTATGACTACCACGCTGATAATTTTCAGCGCGAAAGCAAACCGGCTTTCCACGGTAATGATAGGAACGACGGTAAATCCGATGTACACAAGCGAAACCAGGAAACCTGAGATACACGCGAGTTTGAGCCACAAGGGTGCGCGGACGCCAAAGGCTTTCATTCCCACCACCGGAATCGCGAACAAGACCATGTACGTGCTGGCGTAAAAGACACCACCCGCATTGTCCAGTAGTTGAAAAGCCTCCTGCTCGTTAACTCCAATCAAACTCGCAAGTCCCAGGGCGAGCGTAACCGCTCCGACAAAGAGAATCGAGTTTACAGGAGTTCTATACCTTGAATGCAAACGAGTAAACCAGACCGGCAACAGGCGATCCCAACCGGCGACCATCGGCAACCGGGTATTACCAGCGAAATAGATACTCATCAGGGCGACCTGACGCACCACCACGCCGAGTATTGCAAACGAAACCACCTTTCCCACCCAACCAAAAGATCCGAAGCCAATGCTCAGCACCTGGGGAATTGGACCGATCAGATCAACCTTATCGGGTGTCACGAACGCGAGTACTGAACCAGTTCCAAGTATGAACATCAAGGCAATAAGCGGCGCGGCAATGATCACTGAACGACCAAAATTGCGCGCCGGCGCCCGTGTCTCGCCGGCCAGGATCGCGATGTATTCAAAGCCCGTGAGCGCGCCCAGAGCCAGTTTGCTGAAAACATTTAGGTTAAAAACCGTCAGGGCGGGAAAACTGACGGCGAGCGGGTTGTATTCAGTTATCGTGCCGCGCGCCAAGCTGAGAAAAGGAAGCAGAATCAGCGCGGTAAAAGTCAGCATCAGCATTATTCCGCCGGCGTTGTGCACCCATTTCCCCAACCCGAGTCCCCGAGTTGCAGCCGTCATCATGCCAAAGATTAGTCCGCAGCTCACGACCGTGATAAACCACTTGCTGCTCTTCATCCAGGCAGCCTGGGGGCCGATTGCGTACGAGATATTCGTACTGACAACCAGGCCAATGCCCGAAAGAATCAGGATGCCGAAGATCCACAGATTCCAGGCCACCATAAAAGCGACAAAGTCGTTGAAGGCAAGTTTGGCCCATTGATAAAGACCCCCTTCAAGAGGCATCAGCTTGTTGAGGAAAATCACCGCGGCGGCAAGGGGCAGGTAGAAAGTCAGGATGGCCAGCAGCCAAAAGACGTTCTGGTCGCTGCCCAGCTTGGCTGCCCAGCCGACCCAGATTGTGCCCACCACGAAGACCACCTGAGTCAGCACGAGGTCGAAAAGACCGAGTTCTTTCTTGAGAACGCCGCTTCGCTTCTCGACGGCCCGTTCGAGTTCGGCAACATGCGCGGAAACAATCGTTTGGTTTGTATCAGCGTCCAGCGTGTCTTCCGTCGCCATGTTTGATTTATTTCGTGTGATTTAGTGGATCTTAAGCTGACGAAGTGTGATCGTGAATTATCTTCCAGCCATGTTTGCTGCGGCGAAAAATCAGCGTGAATCGACCATGGGGCTCGTCGTTGGCGCGCTGGAGGTGCCAGCGGCCGATTACAACCGCTGTATCACGGCTCAAGAGTGTGGTTTCGAGATCGGAAAAGGTAAGCGTCCCCATTTTTTCACGCGAGTTGTAGTTTCGCTTGTACCGGTCGAGAACGGTTTGCCACCCGCGCGTGACGCTGTCGCCGGAAACAAAACGGTAGCATCGGAATGATCGTAGCCTTGCATATATCCATCAATGTCGCCGCGGTTCCAGGCATCTCGTTGAGCATCGAGCACCGCTCGAATAGCCGCAATAGTTTTTTCCTGCCTGGAGGTTCTTGCTGTTTGCGCATTAGCAGCGTTGATGAGCAGGGCTGACAGGATCAGTGCGAACATGGTTCCTGTACTATTCATTGAACTATTCGAAATACCGGTAATGTCCCGTGATGCGCCAGGCAAACAAGACATCTTCAACTCGCGTGCCTGCGCCGATGTTATGGACCACCATACAACGGTGCTCCGTTTCCGACCAATAATTTGTAACTATGCCGATATGATCGACACCGCCACCCAGATCCCAGGCCACCACATCACCGGGAAGATAATCCTCTTTGTTGTCGCTTATCGGCAGCGATTTTCCTTTGCGTCCAAAGAAGGTCATCAGGTTCAGCACGCGACGATGGTCTATATTCGAATCGGCCCCGCTGGCCCCCCATTTAGTTGGATAAGCCGCGCGGTTTGCCTGCATGTCTTCGTGAACTTCCCTCTGTAAGTCAATGCTCGCCTTTCGGAACGCCCGAATTACCACATCCGAGCAGACACCCGTCTCCGGCGAAACGTCTCCACCGGGATAATCAAGCTTGACGTAAGAAGGATCGTATCCGGTGGTGACGCCAGCTTGTGCTACAGCACCCTCAATGAGTTGTTTCAACTGCGTTGAAGCATTCGCGGGTAGAGGCTTGAGAATCGGATGAGGGGGCAACGCCTCAGCTTGCCTTCGCACCGCAGGTTGCTGCCGGCGTTGACAGCCCGCGACGCAACATACGAGCAGAAGCACGCAGGCAAGCTTTGCCAGGATGCCGACGTAATCATTTCTCATTCGTCATTTCCCATTTTGATCTCTTTAGTGTGATTTCGTGGATTGGTTTTTTGGTGGCAGTGAAATACGATCCACGAAATCACACGAACGGTAGCCGCAAATGAGAAATGACAAATGAAAAATGGAAAATTAAAGAACTGAAGCTCATCTCTAATCTTAACTCACGTCTTGAGGAGCCAGGAGCGTATATCTTCCCGCATTGCCGGAACAATCTCATGACCGGCTTCATAGCTCTTGAAGTCAACGCGACTGGCCCGCAACCTCAGGCGCTCAGCGTAATCCGCCACTCGGGCCGGCGGATAAAACTCATCCTGCGTACCGGATAGATGAAACACAGCCGCAGCGGTTGCCTGATAAACCCCGCTGGTCTCCCAATCACCTGGAAGCCCGCCACAGATTCCGACTATTCCCCTGAGTCGGTCGGGGTATGTAAATGAAAACCGATAGTTCAGCGCGCATGATTGTGAAAAGCCCAGGAGAAATACTTTCTCCCGTTCGGCAACGTTCTCACCGATCAATCGCTCAATCAGATCAAGTAAAGCTCGATGATACATCGCCACCGATTCTTCGGGGCGAAAGTTTGTCAACCAGCCGAAGCCAAAGCGCAGCGGTCCATCGGGTTCTTTGGGTTCCTTCAAATGCTGATGAAACCCTTGCGGTGCGGCAATAGCAAAACTCTCGGGTGCCATCTGTTTTGCTTCGCGCATCATCTGCCGCTTGTTTGCTCCGTAACCGTGCACAGCAATGAGAAGCGGAGCGGGACGGCGCTCGGGCAGATACAGATCGTAATAGAGCTTCGTTGCTGCCGGTAGGTGCTGGTCTTCCTGAAGTGTGGACGTTTCGGCCATTTCCAAGCTCGCTTCGCGATGTTCTGAAAGCCATTGATGCAAGAGCATCAGTCAAATCGCGGAATTCTGTCAATACGGTCATCCCCGTTCTGTGAAAAGCAGAACGATCCACGCGCATCACACGAAACGAACGCCAGATTAGGGTTCGTGTTGATTCGAGCTCTTCGTTCGTGTGGATTCGTGGCCAGATCGCCACATCAAAGGGTTGCTCAAAAAACAAGATGTCAGATTCAGTCCCTCGTTGCATTCGCTCGTGAGGACAGTTAGGATGCTGACACACATCGGCAGCAACCATTTGGACTCAAACGAGGTAGAAGCGCATGAAATTTCCCGGTGGATTTAACATTCAACAAATGATGAAGCAGGCGCAGGTCATGCAGGAAAAGATGCAGAAAGAGATGGAAGAACTGCGCGTCGAAGCTTCCTCCGGTGGCGGTGTGGTTACAGTCGCCATGAAGGGCAACCACGAGATAGCTTCCCTGAAAATCGATCCTGAGGCGATCAAAGAAGGCGACGTAGAAATGTTACAAGATATGATCCTCGCCGCCATTAACGAAGCGAACCGTAAAGTTGACGAGGCAATGAAGGGCAAGCTTGGAGGCATGCTCCCGCCAGGACTTTCGGGACTGCTGTGAACATTGCCGATTGCCAATTGCCGATTCGTTTTAATGCCGTAGTTTGCTTTCAAACTTTCGCAGATCTCTTGATAACAAAGCCTCATACCTTAGAATGAGGCCAATCGGCAATCGGCAATATCATTTGGCAATCTAGAAACATGTTAGAGTACGCGGAACCAGTAACCAGGCTGATTGATGAACTAAAGCGCCTGCCGAGTATTGGACACAAATCGGCCCAGCGTTTGGCGTTCCACATTATGCGAACCCCGGACGCCGACCTCGAACGGCTGATTATGGCGTTGCGAGAGGTAAAGCAACGAATCGTTCTTTGCTCGATCTGCAATAACCTCACGGAAGTCGAACCCTGCCGTTTCTGTTCATCGCCCGGTCGGGATCACGGAGTCATCTGTGTCGTCGAAGAGCCATACAGCCTGGTGGCCGTGGAAAAGACGCGCAGCTTCAAAGGCGTTTACCACGTGCTTCACGGCAGCCTCTCCCCAATTCGTCATATCGGCCCAAACGATCTCCATCTCGCGAATTTACTGCCGCGTTTGAAACCTGAGAATAACGGCGGCGAGCCGGTCCGCGAAGTGATTCTGGCCACCAATCCCACAACGGAAGGCGAAGCCACCGCACACTACATCAGCCGCCTTTTGAAACCGCTCGGCCTCCGAGTGACGCGTATTGCCATGGGCATGCCGGTTGGCAGCGATCTGGAATACGTCGACGAAGTGACGATGGATAAAGCTCTCTCGAACCGCCACGAAATCTAAACCCAATCCACGCGCATCACACGAATCGAAAAACAATCACACGAAATGTCCCTCCCTTATTTCGTGTCATTTCATGGATCATGTCTTAGGTTTTGGTTGCGGCGCTGCTGCGCTATGTAGCTTTGTAGATCGCTTTCTTCATGGCTGCCGCGCAGGAGAGGGCGAACCAGCTGCTGATGGGCTGGGGGATGGCGAGGCTTCTACCGTCGGCGATGGGCTCGGCGGCGGATTTTGGATAGTGGTTGTTTGTGAAGCCACCGCCTGCCATTGCCCGTTGCGCCGGGCAAACACATCAGTGAAGCGGTAGTGTGGTTTGAGTAACTGCGTATGGCCGTCAGCCCCTTTGTATTTCCCGTTCTTGATTATGCCGCGACCAGTAACTACCGCGGCGTCGGCATCGAGCACTTTTACTTTTACGTCGGCGAGTTCCCATGCTTCGGCCGTAAGTGCGCCGCTCTCGATGTCTCGGATGTCGTCGGCTTTCGTCCCGGTCGAGCCGTCAATGTAGGTGACGATGATGTCATCGGCTTCGACCCGCCTGACTGCCTCAGCGTTATGAGTGACGGCCGCGGTCGCCCAATCGTGCTCTAACTGTAACAACTCCCTTTCAATGGCAGCAGGATCCACGGGTTGCTCTTTTTGCGAGTTCGCATTCTCCGCGGTCGTTCGGTTGGTCTCAGGCGCCGGCTTACAACCTGGTATGAAGAGGACAAACACACAAGGGACCATCAACGCGGCGATGGGAAGAATCCGTTTCATCTAATCGACTCCTTTTGGGTAATCGGGACCAACTTCATCAGTGTTAGCAAAAGCAGTCTGCTTCTACGTCAAACCCAAAGTTGAGTCAATAGTTAGTTGCGCCCCTGGGGTTTTTCTTTGTCGGGTCTCACTTCTGGATGGCCCCAGGGGGCCCTGGTAGTGGGTCAGTTTCGCTGCAAGTGTCCGATAAACTTTAGTTTGTCGCGCGTTACGACAAGCTAAAAGCTTATCGGACATCAAACTGACCCACTACAGGGAGCCCCAGGATTAGTTGACAAGATTTGAGTGTCGGGATTATTGTGCCGTCACGCGAACCTGTTGTGAGAACCCGCGGCCTACCTGCTTCGAGAGTAATCCTAATTGCTTCCGCACCCGCCGTTGGTTCGGCCTGACCCATCGTAGTATTGGAAGGAGAAAACTCGTATGATTCGCCTTTCACGAGGAGTGGCAACCTTACGCACAACGCTGCTCCTGGTATCAATGTTATCGTTGATCTCGTTACCGCTTGCCAGTGCCCAGACGCGAAAAACTGTTGCCGCCGCCGAGGAGCCTCTTTTTCACGAATACCGGGGGATTCAGATTGGTAGTCTGGCTGACGAAGTACGCAAAAAACTTGGCAGCCCGGCGGACAAGAGTGAAGAACAGGATTTCTTTGTGTTCAATGAAAAGGAGACGGCACAGATCCTGTACGACAAATCGGGGAAAGTAGTCACTATATCCGTCGACTTCATGGTTGGAGCTGATGGAGTGATTACGCCAAAACAGATCTTCAGCGGAGAGATCGAAGTGAAACCCGACGGCTCAATGTACAAGATGGTTCGTTATCCGAAAGCCGGTTGCTGGCTCTCCTACAACCGAACCGCCGGCGCTCAGCCACTTGTCACAGTGACGCTGCAAAAAATCGATCGTTGAAATCGCCGCCGGTTCCGGTCTTTGCGATCTCTGCGTTTTGCAACCACCCTGTCTGTTGGGCTTACTAGACGATCCATTTGATGGCGTCTTATGCTTGTTTTAGATGCCGTCGCAGCCTACTCAAACTGAACCGGATTACTCGCCTCGGAGTTTGTCTCAGGCAGACCTCTCACGCCGAATCAAAGAGCAAGCTGTGGGATTAGGTTTTCAGAAGGTCGGAATCGTTCCCGCAGAAGCGCTAATCCCTGAGCAAGCTCGTCTCAGCGAATGGCTCGCGCGCGGATACCACGGAGAGATGGGCTGGCTGGCTCGCGATCCTGAGAATCGCACCTCTCCTGAGAAAATTTTTCCCGGAGCGCGATCGGTAATCGCGGTGGCGATTAACTACTACACTGCTCACGAACACACTGAAAAGGCGGGGGCCGGAAAAGTCTCGCGCTACGCCTGGGGTGACGACTACCACGAAATAGTTGGCACAAGACTCCATCAGTTACTTGATTGGATCAAAAAAGAGGTCCCCGCTGTCGAGGGGAAAGTTTGCGTGGACATTCAACCTGTCATGGACAAAGCCTGGGCCGTTCGCGCCGGTCTTGGTTGGTTAGGTAAACACACAAACCTGATCACGCCGGAGCTGGGCTCCTGGGTTTTCATAGGGGAACTCCTGCTAAACATCGATCTGGATTATGAAACGCAGTTAAGCGAGGACCACTGTGGGGGTTGCACACTGTGCATCGAGGCCTGCCCGACACAAGCAATCACGGAACCTTATGTGCTCGATTCAAATAAATGCATTTCCTACGTGACGATCGAACTTCGCGGCCCGCAAATTCCTGAACCGGTGGCGGAAAACCTTTCCGGTTGGTTGTATGGCTGTGACATCTGTCAGGATGTTTGTCCCTGGAACCGTTTTGCCGAGGTGACAGAGGAAGCTGGATTCCAGCCTCGGCCGGACAACGTGAATGTAAATCTTCGGCAGGTGCTGGAGTTGACACCGGAAGCTTATGCCAAACGCTTTCGTCACAGCTCAATGAAACGAGCCAAGCTTGCCGGCCTGCAAAGGAACGCTCAACATCTGATGCGGAATCAAAGCTATTCAGAGTCAGCCAACAGTTCCAATGGCAGCCATGAGAAGTAGAGCTCGATTGAACGGTTGAGCTACTGACTTTCTTCGTCGAATTGTCTAAGCGTGTCGAGGATAAGATTGGTATTGCTCGCAGCCGTAATTTTGAGGGTAAACTCCTGCTTTGATATCTGGAACTCGAAACCTCCGCCCGTAATCTCGACAATCTGACGAAATCCCGCTTCGCCACTTAACCCTGCACATTCAGCGTCAACAATCTGACCTGAGTTGAACATTACCCGGCCGGACTGGGCATCACCAGTCAGCATCAGCGAGCCAGTCAACTTGGCGTTTTCAATAACCTGAATTGCATCAAACGCGCTAATCACCGCCAGGTCGCCGGCGAGAGTGGCATAGGGTCTGTCGCTGGGTTCTGCGACGGGCGCCGGTTTAAGGTCGGGCCGGCGAGCTCGTCTGATGGCTTCGAGACCAGCGCCGATATTTATGCGCGGATCGAGGTGCTTGGCTTCCAGCAATCGCTCGTGAGCATTTTCAAACTGGTCTCGATCGATGTAGAGGCTGGCGAGTGCCAGACACTGCCGGGCAGCTTCTTCAGTCTGTTTGTTGGCCGCGCAGATTTCCCGCAGCCGTTCCCGGATCTCAACTGATCGGGGGTTGCGACCAAGCGCGGTACGCAGACATTTTATGGCCTTCTCCGGGGCCTTGTACTTGATAAAAAGTTCGGCGTCGAGTAGAGCTGCCTGGGCCTCGCTAACGTGTTCAGTTTGTGAGTCGACATTGACCATTGCTCGTATCACCACACTCACGCCGAGTTTAGCATAGCTCTAATTCTCCTGAACCCAGGCTCCATTTCGAATTCGAGCACAACCATATCGTATGTCCGAAAGAGGTTGCAGCTCGTAGTTTTCACAAAACGCGATGCCCGAAGCGACACAAAGCTGCACTCGTTCTGAAGGGCGGGCGGATTGACGTCGGCTAACCCCCCGCAAAACTTGGATTTACCGGATTTTGAGCGTCCCTTGGGGTGCTCCCCCAACCAGGACGTCTCCGAATCGGGTGTGTTCGCGCGCAGACCTAAACCCGCGGCATGGAAGATGCCAAGTTATCTTCGTGGTTGCTCGAAACGATAGGCAAACAGATCGAGCTTAGTTTCATCGAACCGATACTGGCGTTTTACCGTAGTTAAGATTGCAAGGACCAACTGAAATGAACAGATGGATGAAAAGACGAATCGAACGGTCGCGCGAGCGTTGCGAGCGCGCTGAAGAGGATCAGAAAAAGGGCAACAAGGAGTTGCCGAGGGACCACGGCAGAAGTGGGGCTGGCGCGAAATCAGATAGTTCCAACGCGTTCACGCAACCTGCACCGGTACTTCAGAGCTAGGCAACCCGGCTGACTAGGTTTAGGCCACGTTAAAAGTCAGCTAGTCAGTTGACGGTTCCCGCCGAGTTCAATCTCGATTCCCTTCACGACAAGCGGCAGGGGCATATTTTCTCCTCAACTCTCTCGCGCTCCTCAACGTCAGAGTGTGTTACATTCGACTTCAGAATATCGCCCGAACTCAGCAACCCCTGGGCCGAAAGCACGGCCGCAATGAGTGATGAAAACGACGCAGCCTGGCCGTCGTCGATTCAAACGACGCGCGGTCCAAATTGAAGTCACCCTCAAATTCAGGCCGCCGCGCGTTTTGCGAACGTCGACACCGGCAGAACTGACTCTCATAGGCCGCACGCGTGACATCAGCGAGGACGGACTGTCGATCATCGTCTCTGCCGGCAACATCGATCGCTATCTAAAGCAGAAGGAAAACAACTTCGATGTCCGGCTGAACCTGCCTGACGGATTAGCCACATTCGAAGCCATGCCTGTCCACTTCAAACGAATCATTTTTGGCGGTGCAGCCAGTTACATCATCGGCTCGCGTCTTGTCAACGTCGATCAGCAACAGCTTGCGCGCCTTGAAGAGTTTCTTAAGTCGTTACCCTCCTGATCCGAGTCAGTATTAGAAATCAAACTTAAGACCCAGGCGGACCTGACGCGGGCGCAGCGTTCGTGTCGTCACAAGGAACGAATCGAGAAATTTCTGGCGCTGTTCCGCTGAAGCATTCGGAGCAAGAGCGCTGAAGTTAATGAACTCGCTGCCAAAGCTGAAGACTGTCTTATTCAGCACATTATCGAATTCAATGGACGCGCGCAGACGGGCTCTTTCGGAGATTCGGAACTCCCGCGTGACGTTTAGATCGAGAAAAAATTGGCCCGGACCGCTGCCGGCATTGCGTGGCAGATTTCCAGATTGTCCGATCGCCGGCAAAGCAAACAGCCTCAGAATTCTATCATCAATGAACGTGCCCTGAGCGCGAGAGCGCAACAACCGGAGATCGCCGGAGAACATCGGCCGGTCGTTGCCAACATCGTCGAGATTCCGATCCGCACCGGCAAGAGAAATGTTGAAGGGAGCACCGGAAGTGAGCCGGAACAACGGCGCCATCCTTAGTTTGCCAAGATACGACGGCAAGTCTACAGTTCCGGAAAAGACAAAACGATGACGACGATCGAGCAGGCTTCTTGCCCGCTCAGCATGAAAATCACCGGGCATGAGGGCGTCGGAAGTGTTTACTATGCCGTCGTCGATCAGATGCGAGAAGGTGTAGGCGGCCCGAAACGTCGTTACGAACCCCTTCTCGGGGCCGAAAACACGGCGGCGCAAATCTATCGTCAGTCCCTTGTAAAAACTGTTGCCCGCGGAGATCGGCTGCTCGATTTCGGCACGGCGGGGATCGGGTCTGAGCTGATTCAACGCGGCCAATGCTACGTCAACTGCTGTGGCTGAAGTAAAGCTGTTAAGGTTTATCAGAGAGACGGGTACTCCGAATTCGATAACGGTTGCGACCGAGTTTGGACTGGTTGGATTTGGAGGACTCAGAACAAATCTCACCAATTCGCCTGCGCCTGCTGAGTTGTAAAGTGGGCGAACGCCGTTTACCAAGGGACGAAAATTTGGGAAGTCCCGCGACGCGAGATAATCAGTAAAATTTCTGTAGCCGACAGGCAGAACGGGGGCATTAGCATTGAATTCCCGCCAGAGGTGAAGTCCACGGGTAAATGTGAAATTTGCTTCGACTGCAAATCCTCGCCCCAGATCGCGTTCAAACCCAATGTTCGCCTGGTAACTTTCAGGAATGCGCAGGTGTTGATCCAGCCGGCGTGAAAATTCGCTGTTGAGTACGCCGAATTGTTTGACCAGCGGCGAATCAGCTACCAGAGTATGGGGAAACTGAAGGTTGGCAGCAATGAATGCTCGGCGCTGATCGGCGCTAAAGAGATTGCCGGAAACTGGATCCCGGAGTGTATTAGTGTCGAAAAATAGTTGTTTCGCGCCGACAGTGAAATCGTCAATCGTCCTTAGTAATACCCGATTGTAGAAAACACCGAACCCAAATCGCAGCACCGTCTTTGCTGAGTTGAAGGGGTCGTACGCGACTGAAAAGCGAGGACCGAAGTTGTTTCGATCGCTAACAATGAGCTCACTTTCGTAGCGGACGCCCAAGCCAATTGTTAAGTTCGGGCTTGGCCTCCACTGGTCCTGGGCAAACACTCCGAGGTACGCGGTCCGCTGAGTAGATGAGCCGAGAAAGTTTTGCCGAAAACGGCTGGGAGTATTGGTGAGGAAGTCGCCTGCACTGGCAAAGTTGAACGTACCCGATACGTCCGAAAGATCGATGAAGGTGGAACGAATGCGCTGCGCATCCAGCCCAACCGTTACCGAATGATTTCCATTAACAGCCGTGAGGAGCTCCTGAAACTGGATCCGCGCCTCGCTGCGATCAGTCGCGCCGGCAGTAGAGGAACCCGCAACGAGCGTGCCGGATCGCGCCGCTGGATCATTTGACTCCAGGGAATCATTGATAGCGATGAGGACGACAGGTGCTTGCCGGTCGCGCGCTATTAGGGTTGGAGCCAATCGCGAGTACTGCAATCGCGTTTGAATCACCAGCCTCGATGAAACGACATAGTTGTGCGTATACGAGATCGCGTTCGAATTGCGGATCTTTCCCAGCAGAGTCTCTGCCAGGCGATTACCGCCGCCAAATTGGCGAAGATTGTGAAGGCGTCCGAGCTGATAAACGAGACTGCCGTTGTGGCTTTGACTGAACTCGTGATCGATCCTGGTTAGCAGGCTTGTATTCTTCAGCGGCGTGCTCACGGACGAGACGTAAGGGGCAATTTCCGTGGCGATTGCCGGTGAGGTGACACTCTCAAGGCGCGCCAGTTGTGGCAACGTTGGCCGTGGTAACCGAAGGAGCGGATTTTGTTGTAGGGGAACAAGGGTATCGACCAACGCAGTATCGAGCACGCGATTGTGTTCGTAGCCCGTGAAGAAAAAAGTTCGCGCAAGTTTTCGATGGAGCAAAGCCGACGGTCCACTCAAGGTGAATCCGAAGTTGTGTTCCTGCAATGGTAAGCGGGAAAGCCCGAGCGAATTGTTTCTAAGGGTATTTGCATTCAGTGCTTCGTCACGGAAGTAGTAGAAGGCCCGAGCCCGAAAATGGTTCGAGCCACTGCGCGTTTGCAGGTTGACACGTCCTCCGGAGGCCCGGCCGTATTCCGCAGAAAACTGATTCGTGATCACCTGGACCTCTTCGACGGCATCCAGCGGCGGCAAAAAACGCTCGCGCGCCGCGCGGTCGTCGTTGTTGTCGAGGCCATCAATCGTCAGGTTGTTTGAATAGGCAGGCGCACCTGCCAGCGCAAAAATGCCGGCTTCTTCCGGTGTGTTGGCGGGACTTGAGTTGCGATCCTCGGCGAGATCACGCGTGGAAAGCGGTTCTTCTGAAACGCCGGGGAGCGTGAACACCAGATCGAGTGGTGAACGGCCGGCAATCGGTATCGAATCGAGCTCACGGCTCGTAATCGTGGCTCCCACTACTGTGCGGGTTGTGTCTACGATCGGTGTGTCGTTAGCCGCAATCACGACCGAATTAGCAGCTAAGCTCTCGGGCGTTAACGTCAGATCCAATTGGAGCGTCTGGCCTGCGATGGCTGTCAGATCATTTGTTTCCCTTTTTTCAAAGCCAATACAGGACGCTCGCACAACGTAATTGCCAGGCTGTAACCGGAAAAGACGATAGCGACCTTCAGTATCGGTAATGGTCGAGCGCTGAGTTCCTGTCTTAGCCAGTATGGCTGAAACTTCAGCGCCTGGAATGACGGCGCCATTCTGGTCCATCACCCGGCCAGTAATCGTCGCATTATCGAGGTCCTGCTGAAGGTGAAAGGCTCTGACAGGATTGGTGGAGTTCAAAAAGACGAGAAGAAGGCTGATAAGGATCTGTGTTGGTGAGGAACTTGATTTCATTTTCAATTCTCCTGCGGCTGCAAATGTGAGGCTGCCGCTCTCGAAGGCCGGCAAGAGATTGCTCAGCCTGAAGGATATGGGCCGGCGCGTTGGCTTCCGACGAACTCAAGTTGGGTGGCGAACGTGAGGGAAGCGTAAGCTCCTGTTTACGGCGGCAGACTTTATCACGTCGCGCAAGAGTGATTCAAGGACTTCAGCAATCAATTATGAGCGACGCCGTCCAAATTTCCGGAACCGCTTCTCGACAACCCTAAGACGTGCATTCAACGTTCTATTCGCATCGCGTAGGGTTTCGATTTCCTTCTGTTGCTCCTTGACGGCATTAATTAGAACGACGGCCACGCGGTCGTATTTCACGCCTTCGACTTCGCCTTTGGCATTGTAGGTAACCAGCAAGGGATCAACTTTCTCGACATCTTCCGCGCCGAGTCCCAAATCTTTCATTCCGCCCTGCTTCCAATTAAAAGTAATCGGCGAGAGACGCTTGACCAGGTTCAGACCCGAATCGAACGGACTGATGTTTTGTTTGTACCGCAGGCTGGAACCACAGGTCGAATATTGGGCAAGATTATTTTGGCAAACCTGAGTCGATCCGCCCGCAGCGAGCGCCGAAACAATATTGCCAACGACATAGAGTTTGTCGGGGGGAACAGCGGTGCCGATTCCGACATTGCCGTTTTCCAAAACCGTCAATCTGCCACCGGCAAATCCTGGCGCATCAATCTGGAAAATGCCGTTTCCGCCGAAGGATGCCACTGTCCCGCCTGCAGCGTTGGTTTGGACCCGCAAACCCGTGTGCCCTGAATCAATCACGTGCAGTTTAAACTCCGGTGGAAAGAGAACATTCCAAATGCCCTCACCGATCCCGACGTTGCCATCTGGATACGGGGCCGAAGCCTTTCCGGGTTGGATTAAGATGGAGCCACCCGGACCATTTGGCTGTCCCTCAGTAGCGTCACCGCCGCGGAGTCTGATAAAACCGCCAAAACCGCTTAAACCAGGTCCTCCACCACCAGTTCCAGCTTGAAGCGTGACAGATCCTCCATCGCCACCTATGCCAGACGCGTTACTATTTCCGCCATTACCAGCTTGAATAAGCGCTTCCGCTCCCCGACCACCATTTCCGGCAATAGAGGTTGATTCGCCACCCTTTCCACCGATGACGCTTACCACGGAGGTTGCATTAGTCCCCACAAAGCTGGAAACGGGCCGCGGTTGCGATCCAACCACATTAAGTACCGCTGTGGGCGAGATTGTGCCAATCCCTACGTTGCTGCCGAAGATGCCCATTCTGATCTGATAACCATCGGCCGGTTGCTTGGTGTAGAAGAATAGATCGCCAAACTTGTTCGGGTGACTCGTGTTGACAGCTCCAATGCCAGCGTGCGACGCGCCGGACGGCGCATCCGCGAACTGAAATAGTGATACGTTGTTATTGGTCTGGTTGGTATTAACTACTTCAAATGCCGGATAAGCCGCGGTAAAGGCAGGAAAGGTCGTGCTTGTGTCCAGCTGGAAAGAACCTGCTCCGATCGAACCCTGTGTCCCGACGACGTGAAACTTCGCCCCGGGACTAAAGGTTCCGATGCCTATTCGGTCAGCGCTGCTGAAAACCGGTGAATCGCCGAGCGTCCCCGTATTGTCTGTCCACTTTGACAAGAAATTCTGAGTCCCCGTGCCCGCTACCTCGGGCCGCACATCCGGCGCTCCGTTGGCTGTTTCATCAGCAGTTCTATTGTTGCCACTACCATTACGCTCACTTCCTGTTGACGCACCAACAATGCGATTCATCGCGGCGACGCCCATGCGATCTATCGGCGAGATGACTTCTGCCTGCCTGTTTGTTTCCAGAGCGGCAGTCTGAGCTACCGGCAATAAATCCATTGTCGACCGCTCGAGATAGACCTGGTCCGCTTCAATCTGTGCGGTCCCATATCTCTGCGTCGCGCGGTCGGAAAAGTCTTTGATCGTGACGAGGTAAACGTAAGAACCTGAGCTTAAAGACGCCCCCTGCTGATCGCACAGCTTCCAGTCGATTAGGTTCCCTAGCTTTACACCTGAATCGAAGACTTGTGCCCCATTACGAGAGAAAGCTTGCAGGCGGGTGACGTGGACTTCACCTGCCGACACAAACCGCACGCGATCGTTTAGCGCAGTGGCTGTCACCATTGGACCATCCGACTGATCGCGGGGCGTGGCGGTTTGCGCGAATGCCAGTGAACAGCAAAACAGACAAACGAGCACGGTCAAAAAAGATATTCGCACGTGGTTATTCATGACACTTTTACACTTTCTTCTTTCAATTGAAGAAACTGACACTCACGAGAACCATCGTGAATTATCTGGTTCTTCGGCTTACAAATTTCAGCCGCCGGCTCTTTTGAACAGACAGAGATCTCAAAGCCCTAAGTTCAGCTTGTTGCGCTTTGATAATCTCGCCTTGCTCATTGAGTCGTTTTTGCAACGAATCGTTTCGTTGATTTTGTCGCTCGATCTGTCTCTGTTGTTCCTTTACAGCGTTGATTAATACAACACCCACGCGGTCGTATTTCACGCCTTCGACTTCGCCTTTGCTGTTATAGGTAACCAGCAGGGGTTCAATCTTCTCAACTTCTTCCGCGGCCAGTCCAAAATCTTTCATTCCGCTCTGCTTCCAATTGAAAGTTATTGGGGAAAGACGCTTGACCAGATTCAGACCTGCACCGAACGCACCGATGTTTTGCTTGTAACGTAGGCTCGAACTACAGACGGCAAGCTGGAATGGACTATTCTGACAAACCTGAGTTGTTCCGCCTCCAGCCAGCAACAAACTGACGTTGCCATTGACATTGAGTTTGTCCAGTGGATTGACGTTGCCAATTCCGACATTGCCATTTGCCTTTACTATTAATCTGCCGCCGTTGGTCCCAGATCCATCAATCTGGAACTCGCCGTTTTCGCCGAATGATGCTACCGTGCCGCCCGCGGTGTTCGTCTGCACGCGAAGTCCAGCGTTTGCTGGATCAATTATGTGCAGTCTGAATGATGGTGAGGCTGTGCCTATGCCGACAGGACCTCCGGAATCCTGCAATACGACTTTCCCGGACGATGCGGCCGAGCGAATGTACCAGTCGCCTGAGGTCCCATAATGAATGTGACTTATGTTTGGACCGATCGCCTGGTCCACGAAAGATGCTGTGTTGTTGCCAGAATTTGTTGTGTTGGTCGATACACTAAATTTTGCACCGGGGTTGGCGTCGCCAATGCCGACGTTGCCATTCTCTTTGACTATCAAGCGGCCGGCAACAGCGCCTTCAGAATCAATTAGGAAATCGCCGTATCCGCCGAAGGATGCCACCGTACCACCCGGACTAACATTAAAAACACGCAAACCTTTGCTGGCTTCATTAACTATGTGCAGCTTGTAAATTGGCGCGCCATAGCCGATGCCGACATTTCCATTTTCTTTGACTAAAAATCTGGGGCCGAAGCTGAAGCCGGGTGCATCGATTTGAAAATCTCCATTTGCCCCGAACGAGGCAATCGTTCCACCAGCAGTCCCAGTTTCAACCCGCAAACCCGCGGTTCCCGAATCAAAGACATGTAGCTTAAACCCTGGCGAGATTGTGCCGATCCCGACCTTGCTGCCGAAGATACCCATTCTGATCTGGTAACTATCGCCTGGTTGCTTGGTGTAGAAAAATAGATCGCCAAATTTGTTCAGGTGGTTTGTGGCGACCGCTCCAATGCCGGCATGCGACGCGCCCGACGGCGCATCGGCGAATTGAAACAAAGACACGTTGTTGTTGGTCTGATTGGTGTTCACCACCTCAAATGCCGGATAAGCAGCGGTCCAGCCGGCGAAGGTCGTACCGGTGTCCAGCTGAAACGTGCCTGCGCCGATCGAACCCTGCGTACCAACAACGTGAAACTTCGCTCCGGGAGTAGAAGTGCCAAGGCCGATTCTGTCGGAAGTCGAAAATAGGGAAGAGTCGGCCAGTGTCCCGGCGTTATCGGTCCACTTCGGGAGGAAATTCTGAGTTCCCGTGCCGCTGACCTCAGGCCGCGCATCCGGCGCTCCATTGGCTGTGGCGTTTGCAGTCTTATTGCTAGTACCAGTGCCTCCAGCACCGTCACTTCCGTTTGAACCAGTAACGTTGCGATTCATTGCTGCTACACCGACGCGATCAATCGGAGCGATGACCTCTGCTTGCTTGTTGCTTTCCAAAGCGGCAGCCTGAGCCACGGGCAGTGAATCCAGTGCAGACCGCTCGAGATAGACCTGATCTGCTTCAATCTCTGCTGTGCCAAATTTCTGCGTTATTCGGTCTGAAAAGTCTCTAATCGTGACGAGATAAAGGTAAGAGCCGCCGCTCACAGGAGACCCCTGCTGATCGCAGAGTTTCCAGTCGATTAGGTTGCCTAACCTCATACCTGAGTCGAAGACTTGTGTGCCATTAAGAAAAAAGACCTGGAGGCGACTGACGTGGACTTCACCGACAGAGATAAAGCTCACGCGATCGTTCGAGGCTGTAGCCGTCACGAGCGGAGCCACGAGTTCATCATGTGGCGGTGTTTGCGCGAAGGCTGATAAACAGCAAAACAAACAGACCAGCACAGTCGAGAAAGATATTCGCCGCAAGTGGTTACTCATGGAATTTACACCTCCAGGTTCTTTGTGAAATTTTCAATTGAGCACAAGGCAACGAGCTTGGAATTAGTTGATCCTTCGGCTTACAGATTTCAGTCGGCGAGTCGTCAGAACACGAGATCTCAAGGCCGTAAGTTCAACTTGTTGCTTCTTGATGATTTTGCTTTGCTGATTGAGCCGTTTTTGCAAGAAATCGTTTTGGTGTTTTTGTTCAAGCAAGTGACCGGCTACAGTGTCAATCTGCGTTTGTTGTTCCTTTACAGCATTGATTAATGCAACAGCGAGGCGGTCGTATTTTACCCCTTCTACTTCACCTTTGCCGTTGTAAGTAACCAGCAACGGTTCAACCTTCTCAACGTCTTCCGCGCCGAGGCCCAAATCTTTCCTTCCACCCTGTTTCCAAGTAAAAGTGATCGGCGAAAGATGCTTAATCAGATTCAAACCCGAACCGAACGGACTGATGTTGGCTTTGTAGCGAAAGCTTGACGAGCAGACTGCAAGTCGAAATGAAACGCTGTTCTGGCAAACTGCGGTGTCCCCACCCCCAGCGAGCAACAAACTGACATTTCCATTGACATTGAGTCTGTCGGGTGGATTAGGATTGCCGAGCCCGACATTGCCGTTTTCCTTCACTACTAATCTCCCTGACGGTATCCCAGTGGCGTCAATCTGGAAATCACCGTTTCCGCCGAAGGATGCCACCGTCCCGCCGGCACTGTTAGTCTGAACCCGCACCCCAGTGTTCCCTGAATCAATGACATGCAGCTTAAACGCTGGCAGAGTGAAGAGCGGCATGCCGATGCCTACCCTTCCATTTTGCAAGACTTCGAATCTGCCTCCGGGAATACCGACACCATCAATCTGGAAATCGCCATTTCCTCCGAATGAGGCAAGCGTTCCTCCCGTCGCGACCGTTTCTACGCGCAAGCCTGAATTCGATGAATCAAACACGTGCAGCTTGAACGCCGGCGCGGTTGTGCCGATCCCGACGTTGCTGCCGAAGATGCCCATCCTGATCTTGTAACCATCGGCCGGTTGTTTGGTGTAAAAGAATATATCGCCAAACTTGTTCATGTGATTTGTTGCGACGGCTCCAATGCCGGCGTGCGATGCGCCGGACGGTGCATCGGCAAACTGGAATAGTGAGACGTTGTTATCAGTCAGATCGGTGTTGACTACTTCAAATGCCGGATAAGCAGCAGTAAACGCAGAAAAGGGCGTACTCGTGTTGAGCTGAAATGTGCCTGCTCCGATTGAACCCTGTAGCCCAACCACATGAAACTTCGCCCCGGGATTAATAGTTCCAATGCCAATTCTGTCAAAGGTGGTGAAAACGGGAGAATCCGCCAGCGTTCCCATATTATCTGTCCACTTTGGGAGAAAATTTGTTGTTCCTGTGCCGGCCACCTCAGGCCGCACGTCCGGTGCTCCATCAGTCGCCGCATTTGCAGTTGCGTTCTTGCCACCACCAATACCGTCACTTCCTGTTGAAGCGGTAACGATACGATTCATTGCCGCCACGCCCACGCGGTCTATCGAAGAAATCACCTCCGCTTGCTTGTTGTTTTCTAAAGCAGCAGCCTGAGCAAGGGGCAATGAATCCATTGTAGACCGCTCGAGATAGACCTGGTCCGGTTCAATCTGTGCTACTCCGTATTTCTGGGTCGTCCGGTCGGAAAAGTCTTTGATTGTAACCAGGTAAAGGTAAGAGCCGTTGCTTAGAGGCGAGCCTTGCAAATCACAGAGTTTCCACTCGATCAAGTTGCCCAACCTCACGCCTGAGTCAAAGACTTGTGTGCCATTTAGAGAGAAGACCTGGAGCCGGCTGGAATGAACTTCACCTGCGGAAATAAACCGCACGCGATCGTTCGAGGCGGTAGCCGCGACCAGGGGAGCTGCTGGTTCATCGCGCGGCGCCGGTCTTTGCGCGAACGCTGATAAACAGCAAGACAGCCAAACAAGTACCATCGAGAAAGATATTCGCTGCAAATGGTTATTCATGGAATTTACAACCTCCAGTCATTTTGAATTGTTTCAAGAAGGGAATTGACGCGTCCCGACACAGTCCCGCCGCCGACGTCAGGAACTCTGGAAATTCGAGGACAATGAGGACAATAATATCGTCGCGGCAAAAAAGTCTTTGGAGATTTCTCCTAGAATTCTCCAAAGCCTCTTAACCCTGGCAGGAAACAGGCAAATCAATCACATTTGGTAATTCGGAAGGTTCCTGTTCGGCGACCCTTTAAGCGGCCCTTGTGGTACAACTGCGGGCAAGAACAAGTTTCTGCACATGGTATGAAGAGACGATCAATCACGTTTGCCGCAACTCTCGCGCTCGTTGTAACAGGCGTTATCAATTGCAATACGACGACAGACAAAGGCACCGCGGTCAAGAAGGTCACGTCCGAAGAACGGGTTCCGGTTTATCACTTTGAAGTGGTCAATGCTTTTCCTCACGATGCGAACGCTTTTACGCAGGGTCTGGTCTTTCGACAAGGCAAACTCTTTGAAAGTACCGGACAGGAGGGCCGGTCGAGCCTTCGGGAGGTTGAGCTCGAAACGGGACAGGTGCTCCGCAAAGTGGATGTGCCCCCGCCGTATTTTGCGGAGGGCCTCACCTTACTGAACAACAAACTCTATCAATTAACCTGGCAACACCAGCTGGGTTTTGTCTACGACGTTCAGACCTTTCAGCAGATCAACGAATTTGCTTATTCCGGCGAAGGATGGGGCTTAACGGATGATGGTGAATCGCTGATTTTAAGCGACGGAACGAACCGCATCAGGTTTTTGGATCCGACAAGCTTTAGTGTGATCCGGACCATCTCCGTTTACAACATGCGACAACCCGTAACGGAAATAAATGAGCTCGAATATATTCACGGCGAAATCTACGCGAACATCTGGCATGAAAACAGGATTGCCCGAATAAACCCGCAAGACGGTCGAGTAACGGGTTGGATCGACTTAACCGGCTTGAGGTCCCAGGTCGAGGTTCACGACGACGAGGCGGTTTTGAATGGCATCGCGTACGACAGTGAAAAAGACAGACTATTTGTGACTGGAAAACTTTGGCCAAAGCTTTTTGAAATCCGGCTCAAGCCATGACCGAAACGACCAACGCGATCAAGCGAGTCTTCCTTTTCAGCTTTTCCGGAATACCTTCGTTCTTTTGATCTGGCGAAGGGCACGCCGACCGTAAAATCCCTTGTACTCTCACCTAAAACTTCGGAAAAGTTTCGCTACACTGCGAGTAAACGACCGTCGCGCGACCAATTGAAGTCGCTGATTTGCTCGGCCTTGAGTCGTCCGTAACCTCGAGACAAGCAATGTGGTGCTCATCGAGCAGGGGCAAAGGTGAATGGCCAGGGCGGCTGACATCCAGGAATACTTTGGCCCAAGCTTGGGCCTTGCACAAAAAGATGCGCTGGTCTGTACAGTACCGCGAGCGAAGGCGACCGGATGTTACACGACTTCCCGATGTGATTCTCATAATTGGCAGCCAGTCAACTAGTTAGTTGAAGCGCAATATCCGGTCGCTTCGCTCGCGGTACTGTACGGATCGCGCTCCACATGGCGGTAGTCAGGACTTGTGCAAAGCCCCAAGCTTGTTGAGATTCCGCTTAAGCCATGG